>Ga0209550_10007286_pt1 | contig 10246 bp, 8 predicted proteins | sample LauGreSuBDMM15SN_2_FD_187567 | JGI IMG/M metagenome (GOLD analysis project Ga0209550, IMG submission 187567) | Freshwater lake microbial communities from Lake Michigan, USA - Su13.BD.MM15.SN (SPAdes) (version 5) | ecosystem: Environmental > Aquatic > Freshwater > Lake | place: Lake Michigan, USA... | reverse complement strand
TCCCATGTTTCAACTTTTGTGATATGAGATTCTCTGTACTCAAGAGCCCTATTATAAAGGTTTTGTTGTATCTCATCCAACAAATCACTGATGTATTGGCCAACATTTTCTGATGGAACTGACTTCTTCTCTTTGGTATCGCGACGTGCGATTTCCACAACCTTATTTTCAATGTCTTTTTGTCCAATCGCAATCCTTACCGGAACGCCCTTCAACTCATATTCAGCAAATTTCCAACCAGGCCTCATATGATCAGAATCATCATATTTTACAGAGATATTTCTCGCTTTTAAAGCAGCAATAATTTCACCAACTTTTTCATCAACCAACGCTTTTTGCTCAGCTCCCTTAAAAATTGGAACAATCACAACCTGCAATGGTGCGAGTTTTGGAGGCATAACCAAACCTTGGTCATCGCTGTGCGCCATAACCAATGCACCTATAAGTCTTGTAGATACACCCCAAGATGTTGCCCAAACGTACTCTTGCTTGTTTTCCTTAGTAAGAAACTTTACTTCAAATGCCTTGGCAAAATTTTGTCCAAGAAAATGCGAAGTGCCTGCCTGCAAAGCCTTACCATCCTGCATCAAAGCCTCAATGCAATAAGTATCTAACGCCCCTGCGAAACGCTCATTCGGAGTTTTAACGCCTTTGATTACCGGCAATGCCATGTAGTTTTCAACAAAATCAGCATACACATGAAGCATTTTTTCTGCTTCAACAATGGCCTCTGCTGCTGTTGCATGAGCCGTATGTCCTTCTTGCCATAGAAACTCAGCCGTGCGTAAAAAAAGGCGGGTCCTCATTTCCCAACGCACCACATTGGCCCACTGGTTAATGAGCAAAGGCAAATCGCGGTATGATTGAATCCAATCTTTGTAGGCATTCCAGATGATGGCTTCACTGGTTGGACGAACAATGAGTTCCTCTTCGAGTTTGGCTTCTGGATCAACAATGAGTTTTCCTTTGTTGTTGGGATCTGATTTTAACCTGTAATGCGTTACAACGGCACATTCTTTAGCGAATCCTTCGGCATGCCCTTCTTCTTTTTCAAGAAAAGATCTGGGTACGAATAGCGGAAAATAGGCATTAACATGACCTGTATCCTTGAACATTTTATCCAAAACATCACGCATGTTTTCCCACAATGCGAATCCATAAGGCTTGATAACCATGCATCCACGCACTGCTGAATAGTCAGCCAACCCGCCTTTTAGCACCAAATCATTGTACCATTGAGAATAATCCGCTGCCCTTGTAGTCAATTCATTTGCCATATTAATATTTCTTTAACTAAAATGATTATATTTTTTGAAACTTTCTGCGATATCGTTCGTCTAAATTAATGAATAAGAATGCGCAAATGTAGTAACTTCGAAGTAATCTTTAAATCAGACCATTATGAACAGAGTAATTCTAGTTGTTTTGCTGGCTTCATTTATGATGAGTTGCAGCACCGTTTACAAGAGTGGACAAACACCAGACGATGTTTATTTTTCGCCAGCGATAAATAAAAGCAGTTATATGGTCCTGGAAGAAAATGATGAATATCGTTCAGAAAATGTGCCAATGAGCGACAGATACTTAAGGATGAAATCGTTGGGAAGAACAAGGTGGTCTGCATTTGATGAGGATTATGCTTATTGGAACGACCCTCATTGGAACAACAGAACATATTTCAACAATTATTCAAACAACAACTTATTTGTTTACGGAAACAGAATGTATGGTACATCATACTATTTAAATCCATTCAACACGATGTATTATGGACAACCCTACATTATCTATAATACCAATGTTAAGGCTGTTTCTTACAAGGAGAAAAGTTCAGGACCAAGGGTTGTTAATTTAAATAACTACACGCCGGTTCGCGTTTCTAATTATGACCCAAAAACGATGAAAGTTTCATCAGGTTCATCATCAAATTATGGCAATAAGTCATCATCAGGAACACCCCGTGGCGGATACAATCCTGTTCTCAGTGGAGAGTCAAATGGCAGTCCATCAAGAACTTTTTCAAACAACTCAAGTGGAAATTCTTCACCAAGAAGCAGCTCTTCGTCTAGTAGTTCGTCTAGCAGCAGCTCTTCAGGAGGTAGTTCCTCTTCAAGCGGTTCTGCTCCTGTTAGGACATTTCCAAAAGGAGGAGGGAATTAGTTTAAAGTTTTTGGTTTAAAGTTTAGACCTTGGAGATAACTCGTTAAACTTTAAACCATCAACTTTAAACTAGAAAAAGGGGAGTTAGTTTTAGGTTTTGGGTTTAAAGTTTAGACCTTAGAGATAACTCATTAAACTTTAAACTAACAACTTTAAACTAAAAAAAATCAACTTTAAACTAAAAAACTTGAATACTCGTATAATCATCACAGCTGCTATAATTCTTCAGGTGATTTCGTTAAAAGCACAGGATCCAGCTGATGCAATTCGGTATTCAATGATTGGCCATGGTGGTACAGCTAGAGCCAGAGCCATTGGCGGCGCCTTAGTTTCTTTGGGTGGAGATATCAGTGCAGCGACTGTAAATCCTGCAGGACTAGGCATGTACAAAACAAATGAATTTGTTTTTAGTCCAGCCCTTGGGTTTGGAAGTACGAAGATCAATTATCTAAACAGTGAGAACAAGGATAAAAAATTTAATGCTGATTTCGGAAACATCGGATTAATCCTTGCAAAGTCTGGATCTGCCGATGGCCGGTGGAGGAATTTCACTTTCGGAATAGGCATCAACAAATCTGTGAATTTCAACAACAATACCTTGTTGAAAGGGTTAAACAACCAAAGTTCTTATTCAGAAAAATACCTCGAGGAGCTCATCAACAACAATGTGAAAGACCCTAACATAGCGGCTTCAAATTATCCTTATGGAGCTAGCTTGGCTTTCAATACCTATTTAATTGATACCCTATCCGGACCAGGTAATACCATCAATGGATACAGGAGTTTATCGACCCCAAAAACGGGGGTTCTGCAACAACAAAACATTACAACGAAGGGTGGAATAAGGGATTTTTATTTTGCTGGAAGTGCCAATTTAGAAGATAAATTATACTTGGGTGGAAGTTTGGTTTTCAGCAAATTGAGTTATGAGAGAACAACGAAATTTAGGGAATCTGATGCTACTCAAAACAAGTTAAACAAGTTCAATTATTTTGAAGTTGAGGAATTTTTATCAACTGAAGGAGTTGGTGTGGGATTAAAGTTAGGAGCGATTTTCAAACCTGTGGAACAGTTTAGAATAGGGTTTGCCTTTCATTCGCCGCTGGTTTACAACATGGACGACAGCTATACCACTAAAATAACAACAGACGTTGAAGGATACCAAGGCAGCGGGGTCTTGACTCAAACATCATTAGATTTTAACTCAGGCGAAAAAGGTCAGTTCCAATACAATTTCATCAATCCAATGCGCATTATGTTTGGCTTGTCTTACGTTTTGCATGAAGTTGAAGACGTTACCAAACAAAAAGGATTTATCAGTGCAGATGTTGAATTTCTAGACTATGGAACCTCGAAGTTCAAAACTTATACAGGATCCACTGTAACAGATTTAATCAATGCCGATAATTATCTAAAAGAAGTAACAGCTGCTGTTAAAAATCAATTCAAATCTGCAATGAACATAAGATTGGGAGGAGAATTAAAGTTTAATACGATCATGACCAGGTTAGGATTTAATTACATGGGTAACCCTTACGAAAATTCAATCAAGGCCGATCAAATGAACATCAGTGGTGGACTTGGATACAGAGACAAGGGGTTTTTCATTGATCTAACGTATGTACACCAACTAATCAAAGATGCTGCGTTCCCATATAAACTTGACAATGGCTTTTATGAACCTGGGTATGTAAAAGGCAGCAATGGGAACCTTATAGCAACCATTGGTATTAAGTTTTAATTAATTCAATGCTATCTCTTGTTTAAGAAATGGAGGTTTTTGATAAAGAATACCATAAACACTGTAAATGAATGGTTTATACTATTGTATACTTCCCCATTTTTAATTAACTTGCCCTCATGGCCATTCTAAAATTCCGTGTATTTTTTGAAGAAGACGATACTGTTTACCGGGATATCGTTATCAAACACAACCAATTGTTTTTTGATTTGCATCAAGCAATTCTTATTGCATTTGAATTTGACAGCAAACATCAAGCAACTTTTTACAGGAGTAACGACAATTGGGCAAGGGGAAGAGCAATAAGTCTAGAGAAATACGATGTTGAATACAAGGCAGCACCACTGATGATGTTGGAAACAACCATTGGATCTGAAATCAGCGACCCGATTCAACGGTTTGTGTATGTTTATGATTTTCTGAAAAACTGGACTTTCCTCATCCAATTAATCAGTGTTTCAAAAGAAGATAATTCAAAAACCACCTACCCCTCTGTTTCAAGAAAAGAAGGGATTGCACCAAGTCAGTACGGAATCAAAAGTATTTTAGGAGATCGATTTGCGGATGTTGAAGAGAAGTACGACTTAACAGCACTTGTAGAAGGATTTACAGACGAGGGTGAAGATGGTGGTGCAGAAAGTGATGGTGAAGAAGATCAAGCAGGCGAAGAAAACGCAGAAGACGAAACAGCATTTTAACCATCAATAATATTCCGGTTCTTCATAAGCCGTAATTTTTATGCAAAAAAAACAGTGCATCATTGTTGCAGGTCCTACTGCTGTAGGTAAAACTTCAGCCGCCATAGAACTTGCCAAAGAATATCAAACGGAAATTATTTCAGCAGATTCCAGACAATGCTTTAAAGAGCTAAACATAGGCGTGGCAAGGCCCACAGAATATCAGCTTCAAGATGTTGTTCATCATTTTATGGCCAATCATTCCATCACAGAAAATATTACGGCAGCAAGTTTTGAAAAAGAAGCAATGGATAAGCTAAACCTCATTTTTCAAAAAAGTGATTATGCTATTGTCTGCGGCGGAACTGGCTTGTACATAAAAGCTTTAGCAGAAGGACTCAATGAAATCCCTCATGTACCAGAAGAAATTCGCCAGATTGTTATTGAGTTACACAGTAACAAAGGAATTGAAGGACTGAGAAATACTTTATTGCGTTCAGACCCTGATTTTGGAAAATACGGCGATATAAACAACCCAAACAGGATGATGCGTGCCCTTGAAGTTGTTTTACACACCGGAAATCCGATTAATTTTTATCAAACTGGAGAAAGAACAAAACGCAATTTCGAAATATCCTACCGAATTATGGATATGCCAAGGGAGGAATTATACAGCAGAATTAATAGCCGGGTTGATGAGATGGTACATCTTGGGCTCGAAGAAGAAGTCAAGTCGCTCATTGAACATCAGGATAGGCCTGCACTACAAACGGTTGGATATAAAGAATTTTTTGATTATTTCAATGGTGTGTGTTCCAAAGAATTTGCCATAGAAAAAATCAAGCAACATACAAGGAATTATGCGAAAAGGCAGATGACTTGGTTCTCGAAATACAGTGCTAGTTGAAAGTTTAAGGTTTAACTCAAGTAGTTTAAAGTTTAGGGTTTAAAGTTTCACCTACACGAAAGCTTAAACCTCAAACTTTAAACTTTAAACCTTAAACTTTAAACCCAAAACTTCCCCCTGGGACAGCATCATCTGAAAAGCCGCTTCATAATTATTTTCAATTATACCATCTAAGATGGCTTCTCTTATGGCAGTTTTGATTATACCCACTTCTTTACAAGGCAGAAGGTTGAACGTTTCCATGATTAATTCACCTGTAATTGGGGGTTGCCAATTTCTTACTTTATCTTTTGCCTCAACTTCTTTTAATCTTTCCCTTACCATTTCAAAATTGGACCTGAAACGGCGTACTTTGGCTTCATTTTTTGACGTAATATCAGCATCACACAAATGCATAAGGTCTTCAAGGTCTTCACCAGCATCGAAAAGCAGCCTGCGTATTGCAGAGTCTGTGATATTCTCTTTGGTAAGGCTGATCGGCCTTAGGTGAAGTTCAACCAGTTTTCGAACATAGCGCATGTTCTCATGCATGGGAAGTTTTAGCTTGGTAAAGATTTTTGGGACCATCCTTCCGCCAACTGCTTCATGACCGTGGAAAGTCCACCCTATCCCCTCCTCAAATCGTTTTGTAGCAGGCTTTGCGATATCATGAAGCAAAGCAGCCCAACGAAGCCAGATGTTGTTGGCATTTGGACAAATATTATCAATTACTTGAAGGGTATGGTAAAAATTGTCTTTATGCCCCTTGCCGTCAATATATTCAGCACCTGCAAGTTCTACCATGGCAGGGAAAATTTCTTTGAGCAAACCCGTTTTAAAAAGCAGCGTCAAGCCAACGGAAGGTTTTACTGACATCAAAATCTTGTTAAACTCATCGGTAATTCTTTCTTGTGAAATAATATTGATGCGATGTGCTGCTTCTGAGATGCCCAATAAAGTGGCAGAATCTATTTGAAAGCCCAGCTGTGAAGCAAAACGAATGGCACGCATCATCCTTAGAGGGTCATCACTGAAAGTTTTTTCTGGAGCCGAAGGTGTTCTGATTATTCCTGCTTTGAGGTCGTCGAGCCCATTAAATGGATCTACAACTTCGTAATATGAGCCATTGATTTCAGCAGAAAGATCTGAAAACTCTTTTTCTAATTGATGATCACTAGATTTCACTTTCAGTTCAAAAGCCAAGGCATTTATCGTAAAATCTCTTCTTTCTTGGTCATCTTGAAGGGAACCTGGTTCAACAATGGGATTCCGGCTGTGTTGAAGATAGCTTTCCTTTCGAGCACCAACAAATTCAACATCATAACCATTAACTTGAAGATGGGCGGTTCCGTAATTTTTAAACCAAGAAACTTTGGGTTTAGAGGGAATAAGTGCTTGATATGCATTGGCAAGTGCAATTGCATCACCCAAACAAACGATATCGATATCCATACAAGGCCTGCCAAGTAATTTATCACGCACAAAACCACCTACCACAAAAGCGCGCATTCCCAAAGATTCGGCAGCCGTCGAAACTTCTTCTATAATCCTTTCCTCTTGCTTGCTTACTTTAAATAACATTTGGCAAAGATATATTTTTAGGCTGTAAAGGTGAAAGGATTAGTTGAATCTAGTTATACTTGCTATTTTCAAAAACACACATTACATTTACATTCGTTACTCTTTAACGAGTGCTTAACAAACCGCCCAATTCCTCTTTTAGACCAATCCACTTCTCCAACATCCTTTGAAGCCATATCTGTATTGGATTATTAAATCCACTCAAAACAAAGCGCATGTCTAAAAGATTTTTTTTATTTATTCCGAAGTTTATAGCATACACAGGTGTTGTTCTCATTACATTGCCCGGCACTCATTTAATTGCTCAAACAAATGGTTTCAATGTTGTGCCTAAATCACCTCAGTATACATCATCTCTTATTCAAGATTCTGTTTTTGCCAAAATTTTTACCCCAGTTACCACTGATAATTTACAGGGCAGTGAACTGAACTTATCGGCTGGACATATTCAAATATATGAAGCAGCCATAGAGGCAGAGAAATTGATTGGGTGTTATTTTAAAAACGAGGATTTTAAATCAAGTATCATAGAGCATTTCAAAGGTAAAGACAGGCAAAAAGATGTTCAATGGATTAAAAATGTAGAAACGATAATACAAAAAATACTGAACGAAAAATTTAAAATTAACATCAAACTAGGCACTTCCGCTGAGCTTAATTATCGATTATCAAAACTAACATACACAACAGATAAGCACGCCATCAATATATTGTTGAATGCAGAGTGGTTGGGCTATGGTATGAAAACTGAAGCAATTACCAAAGCCATTCTTGTTGAGACCGGAAAAGTAATTGAACATATTCTATACAACGATACCAATATAAAACAGCACCAGGAAAATGACTTTGCCGAATATCTAATGGGAGTTTATTTTGGCGGATAATTGAGTTGTTACTTATTTAACCCTGGGATTGAGGGCGAAATTCGTTAACATTCATACATAAAAAATTCCTTTCTATCAATGTCGAGTGATGAGACAACGATGGAAAGGAATTTTTTTTAATACAATATTAGTTTTGCCAAAAGCTTCTTCAAATTGTTATACTGAAACATTAAAATCCCTCAATGCGTCATTAAGGCTAGTCTTCAAATCTGTGCTAGGCTTGCGTTTACCGATAATCAAAGCACACCCAACTTGATAATTTCCTGCAGGAAATTCCTTTGCATAAGATCCAGGAATAACCACTGAACGGGCTGGTACACGTCCCCTATATTCAATAGGTTCTGGTCCGCTTACATCAATTATTTTGGTGGATTGGGTAAGTACAACATTTGCACCCAATACAGCTTCTTTTTCAACAACAACACCTTCAACAACTATGCATCTGCTGCCAATGAAACAACCATCTTCAATAATTACTGGTGTAGCTTGTAAAGGCTCTAGAACACCCCCAATACCTACACCACCACTCAAATGAACTCCTTTGCCTATTTGTGCGCAACTTCCAACAGTAGCCCATGTGTCAACCATGGTACCTTCATCTACAAAAGCTCCAATGTTTACATAAGACGGCATCAACACAACATTTTTTGCAAGATAAGCTCCATACCGGGCAACAGCATGAGGAACGGCACGCACGCCAAGTTCTTTATAGTTCTTTTTCAAAAGCATTTTGTCGTAAAACTCAAAAGGGGCAAGATCCCAAGTCTGCATTTGTTGGATGCCAAAATACATTAATATGGCTTGCTTAACCCATTCATTAACAGTCCAATTTTCATCAATTTTTTCAGCTACACGAAGACGACCTTTATCAACCTCTTCGATAACTGCACGGACAGCATCGCTGTAAGTTGTTTCTTTCAATAAATCACGGTTGCTCCAAGCAGGGAGTATAAGATCTTTTAATTCCATTGATTAGATTTTGAGCAAAAATAATGAAATACAATACAAATTAAGAATGAAGAATGAAAAATGAATACAAATGAAAAATGAAAAATGAATACAAATGAAAAATGAAGAATGAAAAATGTAGATTTGGAAAAAATTTAGCGCTTGGTTATCTAATGAACTAGCGTTTCATTTTTCATTCTTCATTATTCATTCTTCATTTAATACAGATGATTTCTACAGCAGTTATCAGTTACGGAATTTCAGCAAGAACCTTCCATATTCCGTTCATTACAACAAATCCTGGGTATTCACTAGACGTAATACTTGAAAGAAGTGGAGAAACTGCGAAAGAAAAATTTTCGCAGGTTACTATCGCAAAGAGTTTTGATGAAGTTCTAAACAACTCGAAAATTAAACTGATCGTAATAGCCAGTCCTAATACTACACATTTTCCCTATGCTAAAGCAGCTATGCTCGCGGGCAAACATGTTGTTGTAGAAAAGCCTTTTACCAATACATCTTCTGAAGCATTGGAATTGGTAGAACTTTCTAAAAAAACAGGAAAAATTTGTGCTGTTTACCAGAACAGAAGGTATGTAGCTGATTTCTTGACCATGAAGTCCATTCTAGACCAAGGGTTATTGGGACAGCCAGTGGAGTTTTTTGCGCATTACGACAGGTACCGACCATCGCCAAGAACGTATGGACTTTGGCGAGAAGAACCGTTGCCAGGAAGTGGAATTTTTTATGACCTTGGTCCACACCTAATTGACCAAGCATTGATGCTATTTGGCAAACCAAATGCAATTACTGCAGACATCAGAAAGATTAAATCTTATTCACAGGTTGATGATTTTTTTGATGTTAAACTTGAATTTAACAACTTAATTGTAACGCTGCATGCAAGTATGTTGGTGAGGGAGATGGGACCTAGGTATATGATACACGGTACGAAGGGATCATTCATAAAGAATGGTGAAGACCCACAAGAAGAATTGTTGAAAGCAGGAGTCTTACCAACTGGAAATGATTGGGGAAAAGAAGATCCAACAAACTACGGCTTGATTCATACAGAAATTGATGGCAAAGTGATTAGAGAAATCTACCCATCGCTTCAGGGCAGCTATGGAATGTTTTACCAGAACTTATATAAATCAATTGCAGAAGGTGAACCATTGAAAGAGACTCCAGAACATGGGTATGATGTGATAAAGCTAATAGAATTAGCTTTTGAAAGCAGCAGGTTAAAGTGTACGTTGAAGGTTGGTTAAGCTAAATAGAAAGGGAACAATTCATTCAGCTTGAATAAATTGCTCCCTTTTAAAAAATAAATATATAAAGTTAATTTCCGTTAACTTTTTTGATAAAG
>Ga0209550_10007285_pt1 | contig 10246 bp, 7 predicted proteins | sample LauGreSuBDMM15SN_2_FD_187567 | JGI IMG/M metagenome (GOLD analysis project Ga0209550, IMG submission 187567) | Freshwater lake microbial communities from Lake Michigan, USA - Su13.BD.MM15.SN (SPAdes) (version 5) | ecosystem: Environmental > Aquatic > Freshwater > Lake | place: Lake Michigan, USA... | reverse complement strand
ACAAGGAAATGGAATTAGAAGGTCGAAAGATCTTCGAGCCAGATTCAGGAAATTCCTGATTCTGACTAACGAAAGGAAACAAATGTCGAAAACGACAATCCGTAAAGGGATAGCTCGTATGGTTGTTACTGGTTTGACAGCAGGTGTTTTAACTGCCGTTGCTCCAGTTCAATTTGCGAATGCTTCAACTCACAACACAACGGTCAGCACAGGAGCAACTAACACTCCAATTTCAAATGGAACTGCGGGTGCTTCTATGTTTGTTGCTACCAGAAATTCAACAACTGGTTCAGCTACAAATGGTTCATACTACGCAATTGCTGATAACACAAGTATGGCAACTACAGCTTGGTCTAGAGGTCTTTTATCTAAGGACTCAACTATTACAGTTGCACAATCAGCTACAGCACTTACTGGTGCAACATTAGCTTTTTATGCGCCACTAGCTTCCGCTACTGATGCAGCTTTTTCTGCAACTGGTGGAACATTTACAGCAGCCACAGCTTCTGCAGGTGCAGGAACTTCTTGGGGTACAAATCAAAACAGTACAGTTGCATTCTTTGATGTGAATGCTGCTACTCAAGTAGCTCAACTATGGACAGCTCCAACCACAGCTGGTACATATACAATTTCTTTGTACGTGTATACTGCATCTGGTGCTGGTCCATCACTTGATGCTCCAACTACTGGAACTCTAGCTGGAAAAATAACTGTAACAACCTATGCAACTTCTCCTGGAGGTTCATACTCTGCTGCATACAGTTACTGCAAAACAAACACTACTTCCGCAACTGCAACGAGCAATCTTGATTCAAGCTCTGTAGTTGAAAATGGTGGTGCATGGTATATTGACTTCGATCTAAATGATGGTTTAGTCAATAACCTTGATGCAGGAAATATTGTCGCTACAGCAACAAATGGAGCTCTACTTTCAACAGGTGCATCTGGTTCAGATCCTTCTGCTGGAACTGGATCAACTGTAGTTTCTGCGACTGATGGTTCTGCTAGAACTATCAAAGTGGTTCAACCAACTGCCAATGCTCCTTTAACAACAACTGTAACCATTTCATACAATGGAACCACTGTTTGTACTAAGACTGTCACAATTCGTGGTGAAGTTGCAAAGGTCACTGTAAGTAACATCGCAGTTCAGGATCTTTCAAAAAGTGCTGGAATTGCAAGCTTTATGCAGGATGGTTCTGCTAGAGCTGGTCTATTCACCGTTCAGGCGTTTGATAGTGCTAACAACTTAGTTAGAACTGCTACAGCCTCACCAGGAACTGCCTCTCCAACTAGCGCTGTTGGAACTTGGTCAGTAAAGGCAGCATCACTTGCTGGTCAGACCCTAATCAGTGCAGTCTCAGTTGATAACGTATCTACATCAACTTCTTCAACTTCAGCTGGTTCTTACGGAACTGGTATTTATACTTGCGGTTCAACCGCTGGTGAAGTGAAGAATGTAGTTATGAACTTCACTAATACTGGTACAGGAAATGTAATTGAGTCAACACCGTTTAATCTACGTTGCGCTGATGACCCATATACAGTAACTGCAGCTTGGGATAAGGCTTCATATGTTCAAGGTGATATTGCAACTTTGACACTCCTTTTTGTAGATTCAAAAGGAAACCCAGCAAATAGCATAACTACTACCGGTTCATGGACAGCAGTAGTACCTATGATGGCTTTAGTGTCAGCTACAGGAACTGCTCTAAATGCTGGTGGATCAATTCTAAGTGCTACTGGAACAAAGACTTATACCTTCTCCGTCGGTGGTTCAACAGCAATAACTGCTGGTACATACAACTCAGTTATTGAATTTGGATCTCTTGTGAATTCAGCAAAAGCAACCAATACTTATAAAGTAAGTACTGGTGGAGACACAACAAGTAACGCAGATGTATTGAAATCAATCGTTGCGTTAATTGCGTCAATTAATAAGCAGATCCAAGCTCTTCAGAAGTTAATACTTCAAAGGAGATAATCTAAGTACTGCTAGTTAACTCAAAGGCGGTCCCTGATGAAGGGGCCGCCTTTGAGTTTCTTAAGACTAAGACTTGGAAAGAATTTCTGAAAATACAAACACAACTTAATTCAAAAGTGTTTAATTCTAAAGATTTTTCAGATACCAGTTAATCGTCTTTTCTAACCCCAATTTTAAATTAGTTTCAGTATATCCAATCTTTGACTGGATTAAACTCGTATCAGGGCACCGCCTCAGGACACTACCAAATAAATTACCACAGTCATAAATTTCGAAATTTTTAGTTAGTAACTTTCGAATAATATTTGCAAGATCTGAAATAACTATTTCGTGAGTTGAACCTATATTGTATACATCATTTACAAAGTTCGATTGATCCTTAAGAATATTATCTACAATATATACAAGGTCATCTATGTACATAAAAGATCTTGTTTCATTAAATCCGTAAACCCCGCCATCGTCATTTAAAAATTTATTAATTAGATCTGGAATAACGTGCATATACCCCATTCTGGGACCGTATATATTATGTATTCGTAGAACAATATAATTCAATCCGAACTGAAAATGATTCGCAAAAGTTGAAATCTCGCCAATGGTTTTACTAGCGCCGTAGCTCCATCTAGGATTCTTTAAATTTGGGACAACGAATGGCACATTCTCAGGGCTAGGAATTTTGACTAGCCCATACTCGAAACCTCCTGCATATGATTCAGATGACCCAAAGTAAATATATAATTTTACATTTGACTGGGCAGCAGCTTCAGCTGCTAAAATTGAACTTATTGCCGTGTTATGAATTACTGATACAGGATTTTCATAAAAATTACTTGTTCCATTTAAGGCAGCACAATTAATGACAATATCTCCTACAGAAAATAGATTGCCAAATGATTCAGTGCTAGAAAGATCTCTATTATAGAAATCCACATTATGTTTTAGCGTTAAGTTAGTAAAAAACTGATCCTGATTTTTTCGAATGAAATTATCAACTAGCACCAAGGAATAATGGTCACTTTCCGAAAAAAAACTACTCAGATGGTACCCAATAAAACCAGAAGCACCCAGAATTACTATTCTTTGCTTGTGCTTCATGAATTTTTCTTAAATTCACGACCAAAAACATATAAATGCTTGAAATCGATTTTTAACTTATTCGTAATGCCCCAGAAATCGATAAACAACGTATCCGCAGATAAACTTGAATAATAATGAGTTAGATCGGAGCTACTAAGAACTGGACTGTTGTTTCCAAACACGACGATATCCGGCCGTAAACTTTTCAAATCATCTACTAAATCAGCTCGTACGTGGGTTATATCATTACTTTTTAAATTGGAGTCCCAAATACTGAAGTTATAACTTTCTTCCGAAAGTTCCAAGATAACATTTTCTGCTAAGCCTTTTCTAATATCGTTGGTGATAGGGCTACCTTTGAAAGCAGCACCCATAAACAGAATAGAAATTTTCTTATTAGAATTTTTCTGGAAATCTCTGATTAGTTTACAAGCAATTTTGAACAGATTTTCATTCTTTAATCTGGCGTTAAAAATTAGTGAGTCTCGCTTATTAGAGTCGTTGAAACTATCAAAAAGTATATGCGTATCTTTAGATAAACAAGGTCCCCCTACCGGGCCAGGGTAAGGTATTTTCGACCTTGGATAATTAAAATTACAAAGTTCGATGACTTCATATGGATTAATGTTTGCTAATTCTGCCAATAAAGCAATTTCATTAGAAATTGCAAATTGCGTGTCTCTCCATGAGTTAGAAATCAACTTAGTGAACTCTGCGGAAGTAGAGTTACTTGCAGTTATCACTTTAAATCCGAGTTCTTGTAATGCTTTTTTTGCAGTAATCTCTAATGAATTCGAAGTTAGCCCTAAAATTTGAGGCAATTCATCTAATTCTTTTAATGCAATTCCCTCTACAGTTCGTTCAGGAGCGAAACTAACGTTGATATCTGGGCGGAACACACTAAGGAAATGTCCAATCTTTTCAGTCACACCTAATTGCACGGTAGATCTTATAAATATTTGCCCATTTACCTTAATCTTGTCTTGAATACTAGCTATTAGGTTAACTAAATTCTGGAAACCATTTGGATCACGACTTACCTGTTGTGTACCGATGCAAACAAAAACAGTATCAAAGTATTGTTCTTCGGTCGTATTCAAAACCTTCAATCTACCGCTGAATTGCGCAGGTTCGAGAATATCTGCTAAACCTGGTTCATAGATTGTGAAGTTATTACTTTTTATTTCGAAACACTTATCCGGATTATTTTCAAGTAAGGTGACCGACGTAAAATCTTTTTTCAGAATTTTTCCTGCTAGAGTTAAACCTACAAAGCCCGCCCCAATGATACATACATCATGAGTATAAGTTAGCACTTGATATACTATACTCTAAACAACTAAAATTATGAAGAAAAGCGGGTAGTTTATGAATAAGCAATTAATAAATTATAAATCCATTTATGATTGTTTCATGTCAAGTTTTTTTGTACTTAGCTTTCTACCAAAAGAGCATAATAAGTGCTATTAAAGTATTGGCTCTCTACCCGAGTGCACTGCTGGGGGGGGCTAGGATCGCAACTATTCGCTTTAAATTTTATTTTTGTTGTAAGAAATGAATTTCCAAAGAAAAGCTTTATTCTTAATCAGCATACCTCTGGATTCACACATCGTAGTGCTGACTTAAATTTTTTAGATTTAGACTTTATTAGAGTGAAAGAAATTGATGATTTCGATTTTGAGTTTAATTCTTCACAAAGTAGTTCTGATAAGTCGAATAAAATTATAACTTCCATAAAATCTTTATTGAATTTCACTGGATTTTATCTTTTTGAAGAGCATCTGAGCAAAAAAACTAAAATTTATAAGCGGACAATAGCTATTCGTGGATCGTATAGCAGCGTAGATCTTGATAAGAAGTTTTTAGAGTATTTAGTTGGAAAACTTAAAGCAATGAGCAATAGGGTGAATTTGCAACCAAATACACTAGCAATTCACTACAGGCTGGGTGATTTACTAGATTTACAAATTAAACCGATTGCTCAACCAGAAGAAATAAAAAAGCTGATTTCATTGATTTTAAAGAATAATCCAATTAATACAGTTCACGTGTACAGTGATTCTATCGACGAAGCAAAAAAAAGGCTAGATTTGAATTATTTAGGAGTAAGTGTGAATTTCATTAATTGTTCCCCGATAGAAGTAATTAATCGATGCTTCCATGCAAATTACTTCATAGGCACGGGTTCAAAGATATCATTTTGGGTTCTTAAGTTAAGAAATTTTGAAAGTTCTACTGGGAATACTTTTATAGTTGAGAATGACATTTAAGAATGAGAATTGCTGAGGAATGATAATGCAAAAACTTGAATATGAGGATATCCTAGTTGTTGGCACGGTATCTAATGTTGCTAAATCCATAAATCAAGAGATTTATAGAATAAAAAAAGCACTTAGTGACGTAAGGAAAGTAAGATTTTATCTAGTTGAGTCTGATTCAACTGATAGCACAATACGTGAGTTATCATTTCTTAAATTAGCAATAGATAATTTTGATTTCTTGAGTTTAGGCAGTTTGAAAGAAACGATACCCGATAGATTAAATAGAATTAGATTTTGTAGGAACAAGTATATCGATTTCATTAGAAGCTGTAAGCTAGATAATTATCCAGCATATACAATTGTTGCTGATCTAGATGGTATGAATACTGCAATATCAAAAATCGGGGTCAGAAGTTGTTTTAATAGATTAGACTGGGATGTAGTCACCGCAAATCAAACTTTTGGCTACTATGATATTTTGGCTCTGAGAAAAGATGGTTGGCAGGAAGCAGATTGGACAGAGGAGTATGAGTCAGCAAAAGAAGCCTTAGTCTTAAATCGAACTAATCACTTTAAATTAATGCGTAGACTAAGGAGATTTTTGTACCTTGATAGATTAAAACATAAATTACTATATTCGAGAATGAAGAGAATAAAGAAGAACTCAAGTTGGATTTCAGTTAATTCCGCTTTTGGAGGTTTAGCTATATATAAAACTGAAATTTTTCATAAATACGACTATGAAAAAGAATTTTACAGTATTGAAACTGACCATGTGAGCCTAAATAGAAAAATAGTCAGAGGAGGAGGCAAGATATTTATTAATCCCATGTTCATTAATTCACACTTTAATGAGTACAATTTGAATAGGATTTTTTTGTTTCGTGTTGTTCGAAACTTTATATGGAAGAATAGACGAGTATATAGATTTTTTGTAAAGTATTTTAAGGGAATGTTAAGTAAGGTAATCTTTAACAAGCACTAACATATCCCTAAAATCTCACCAAAAAGGACTTAATGTACACCTTTTTTTGCTAGTGTATAGTTGAACCATGTTTTCTTTAATCAGTAATAACTTAGTAACTTTTATTTCATACTATTCAGTTTTAGTCACTCTGATAATAACTCCATTTAGTAGTAAAGATGCATTAATTGTACCTAAAGTAGTTTTAGTCTTATTTCTGTTATTTATCATTACGCCAATATTTTTCAGCAATGTTAAACAAAAAGAAATTTCTGTCAGAAAATCATATTTTTTGTTCGGTTTTTTGATATTTGTTATTCTAGTATTTCTTATTTTAATCTTCAGCGCAGCTCCTATCGAGCAACAATTGTATGGTAGGGGTGGAAGAGGACTTGGCCTATTTACAATTTTTGCAGCTTGTATGGTATTGATAACTGTTTCATTTTTTGGTGAAGATAAAAGTAAATCAATAATTAAAGGACTAGTCATTAGTGCATTTTTTTCGTCAAGTTATGCATTACTGCAAAGTTATGGGCTTGACTTCTACGAGTGGGAAACACGAACCAATGGTGTAATTGGAACACTTGGAAATCCAAACTTTCAAGCTTCATTTGCAGCCATGGCAGTCCTTCCTACACTTGTATTGTTTTGGAAAAAAGATTTATTACAAAAAGCTAGTTTGATTCCAATCTCATTTTTTTACCTAATTGTTTTGTTTAGGAATAATTCTACGCAGGGCTATCTTGGTTTGATTATTGCCTTATCTGTGTTTATTTTATTCTATAGCTGGTACAAAAATAAACTTTTTTTCTGGTCAATATTGAGTCTCTCTTCCATATTAGGATTCTTAACAGTTATAGCGATGATAAATAAGGGTCCATTTTCTGAATATTTTTATAAGATATCAATTCAGTCTAGAGGGGACTTCTGGAGATCTGCCCTCGAGACCGCTCAATCCAATCCATTGCTTGGGGTTGGAATAGATTCGTTTGGAGATTTTTTTCTAAGATATCGAGATGAAACCGCAGTTTCTCACCCCTGGGCTGAATTTACAGATAACGCTCATAACTATTTTTTGGAGCTTGCTGCGACTGGCGGCTTTTTGTTAGCCATATTGTTTGTAAGTTTGCAAGTATTTATCTTTTACTGCATCTATTCTCATACTAAGCGGCAGAAAAGTTTTGATCCGAAATTCACAGCAATGGTTTCGGCTTGGTCAGTGTATTTAGCTCAATCTTTTATTAGCCCAGGAAATATATCCATAATTTTATGGGGTTCGATAATTTCAGGGTGGATTATCTCGACAAGAATTAAAGTTTTTACCAATACAGGGCAGACAATAAAGAAATTTACAGTTTCGCTCAGAACAAGAAGTTTATTTACATTATCTATCGTTGTTGCAATTGCATTCTCTTATCCCTATTTTAGGGCAGATCAGATGCAATTTAAAGCTATGAAATCAGGCGATGGTGATTTAGCTATTCAATCAGCAAAAATGTTCCCTGAGTCAACTACTCGTTATGCGGTAATTATTAGAGGGCTTTATGATTCCGGTCTGTACGGCCCCTCTCTAGAGCTATCTAGAGATGCAGTTAGATTTAATCCAAATTCTGCAAACCTATGGGCATTAATATTGATTAATCCATCAGCATCTCTTGCTGAGCGAGAAGCTGCAAGACTTAAAATTATCGAATTGGATCCACTTAACTCGCAAGCTCTTAACTTTAAAATAGGCTGATTTAAATGGGGATAGAATTAATGCAAAAGAATTTAGTGGTGATTGGCCTAGGTTATGTAGGTTTACCACTAGTTATTAACGCTGCTAATAGTGGGTTTAATGTGTATGGGTTTGATACTTCCGAATCTAAAATCAAAGAATTAAAATCTGGTAATCAAATGATTGAAAGTTTAAATACAGAGTCGTTACGTGAGCATTATCTGTCTAAGAAAATTAGATTCACAAGTAATATTGAAGATGTTCCTGGTGATTCTATTTTTGTCATAGCAGTTCCAACTCCTCTTGATAACCTAGGGAAACCCGATTTAAGCTACTTAGAGCTTGCATGTAAATCAATCTCAAAAGTTATAAGTCCTGGATCTTTAGTTATTAGTGAATCCACTTCATATATAGGAACTCTTAGGAATTTTATAAGAAAGAATATTGATGAGTTAAGTAACGTTGAAGATATTCACTATGGGGTGGCTCCAGAAAGAATTGACCCAGGAAATGAGACTTGGAACTTAAAGAATACTCCTAGAATTATTTCTGGATTAACCGACGTTGCTATCGAAGGCACACTAAATTTTTATAAAAATTTTTGTACCGAAGTTATTGTGGTTACTTCCCCAGAGGTTGCAGAAGCCTCAAAATTGCTCGAAAATACATTCCGCCTTGTGAACATAGCACTCATTAATGAGTTCTCAAATTTAACTCGTAAGCTTGGTTTAAACACATTTGAAATTACCAGTGCTGCAGCAACTAAACCATTTGGATTTATGCAGTTTCTGCCTGGTATAGGAGTGGGGGGGCACTGTATTCCTATAGATCCTATCTATTTAATGCATTCTGCAAGAGAAGTTGAAATAGATCTAGAAATGGTAGGATTAGCAAATGATATAAATTTGTCAGCACATAAGAGCGTGATAAATAAATTAGAAAATTTGCTGGGTTCAGATCTAAAAGGAAAAAAAATTCAAATAGTTGGTATTAGTTATAAGATTAATATCGCAGACACTAGAGAATCTCCTGTACCTAAATTTATAAGCGAATTAGAATTTCGCGGGGCAACAGTTACTTGGCACGACCCTTTAGTTAAGAAGTTTAATGGTCAACTTAGCACACCATTGTCTCTAGATATAGATTTAGGTTTGCTTGTAAATCCACACGATTGCATTGATTTAAATATCTGGAAGCAGAACGGAGTCAAGGTGTTTGATGTGTCATCCAATAAAGCAAATCATGGATGGTCAAAAATACTATAATCGAGTGTAAAAAATATCGAAATAAGATTTTGAACCAAACCTTTTAATTTCAGTAAAACTGTTGTCAGATAAAATTTGAGAAATATCTTTAAAATGCCCGTAATTTAAATCAACTTCTAAAAATAAATACCTTATTTTACTATTAAATTTTGAATTGAGTAATTCAATTATAACTTCTAGTTCCATTCCCTGAACATCAATTTTAATAAATAAAACATTCTGCAACTTTTCAAATATTACGTTCAAAGTGTTTCGCGAAATCGAGTTAATTTCTTGATTGTAGTTTCCTTCATTTGTGACAACATGTCCGGCGCCGGAGTGGTATTCAGGAACAAAAAACTTTAATTGACCATCTGTTTTTGCAATTGCAACTTTATGTATTTCATAATTTAGTACATTATTAAATTCTAAATTGTGCCTTAAATTATTTATAACCTTTGAATTCGGTTCGAAGCAATAAATTCGCTTACAAAACCTATTCTTGGCTGCTACAAGTGCAAATACTCCTTGGTTGGCACCTATATCTATAAAATCAAAATCTTCAGTAATTGAATTTAAGATCTTGTCTAACCCATTTCTATATGACCTAATCGCAAAAATAAAAGTTTTATCTTTATCATTATTTGCTAGCCAAACGCCGTAATTAGATAACTCAAAACCATTGTAAATAATCGGACGATTCATTATCACTGATAAAAGTGCCTTACTTATGGTAGTCTGACTCAAAATATTTGATAAATTCAAAATTTTGATTAGCCTACTTCTAATAGTTATAGGAATTAATTTATATGAAGGCATGGGTCATTGTATATTACAGTTGAGGGAGTTTAGTTTAATTAATGAACGATAAATCTGTTTGGGTATGTGGTGAGGTAGTAATTGATTTAATTCCAGATGGTACTGAGCGCAAAGCTGTGGTTGGTGGTGGTCCGGCAAATACTGCAAAGGCATTATCAAAGCTTGGAATCACAACAC
>Ga0209550_10007283_pt1 | contig 10247 bp, 10 predicted proteins | sample LauGreSuBDMM15SN_2_FD_187567 | JGI IMG/M metagenome (GOLD analysis project Ga0209550, IMG submission 187567) | Freshwater lake microbial communities from Lake Michigan, USA - Su13.BD.MM15.SN (SPAdes) (version 5) | ecosystem: Environmental > Aquatic > Freshwater > Lake | place: Lake Michigan... | reverse complement strand
TGTCCGCAATGTGGTTCATCGCATACTCGATTGCTAAGTCAATTCGGCTCAACGGCTTGCAAGGCGCTTTATCGATGTAACGATTGTTTAGAGCCTTTTGATTATTTCAAGCCGCACTGAGCGACTACGTCTTCATTCATTGGACACATGCCACAATTTCATCCTTTAAAAATTTCTGCGTTACATCGTGATACTCGCGACGCAGTGCTGATTACTTTTGAAATTCCAGTTACTTTAGCCCCTGAGTTTGTTTATCAACCCGGGCAGCACCTGACATTGCGTGTGCATATTGATGGTGAGGAAGTGCGTCGCTCGTATTCTATTTGTTCAGCGGTACAAGACGATGAGCTGCGCATCGCAATTAAGAAAGTTACCGACGGTGTTTTTTCAACATGGGCTACCCGTTCGCTAGAGGTAGGTGGTGTGATTGATGTGATGCCCCCGACGGGTAATTTTCATGTGCCTTTCGATGTAACCAGTCAACGTCGCTATCTAGCGGTGGCAGCCGGCAGTGGTATTACTCCGATTTTCTCTATTATTAAGAGCACCTTACTAGCCGAGCCACAAAGTACTTTTACGCTCGTCTATGGAAACCGTGCATCATCAACTGTTATGTTGAGAGATGACATCGCTAATCTGAAAGATCAATTCCTAAATAGATTGTCGGTGATTCATGTGATGAGCCGTGAAAAACAAGATATCGATTTATTTAATGGTCGGATTGATTCTGAAAAATTTAGTCAGTTAGCAGACCAATGGATTTCTTTGGCTGATGTAGATCATGCATTTATTTGCGGCCCACAGACCATGATGATTCAGGTATCTGAGCGCTTGAAATCATTCGGTATGCCTAGCGATCATATTCATATGGAATTATTTGGGGTTGCAGGTGCGCAGACGACGCGTAAACGCTCAGTCGGTGAGTTAGTGTCTGCTGATGTGTGTGAAGTGACTGTGATCGTCGACGGTAACCACCAACGTTTTACTATGCATCGTGATCAACAATCTGTATTGGATGCAGGTTTAGAGCAGGGTATTGATCTACGTTATGCCTGTAAAGGTGGAATATGCGCCAGTTGCCGTTGCAAGCTGATCGAGGGTCAAGTCGATATGGATGCTAATTACGCGCTCGAAGATTATGAAGTGGCGCGTGGCTTTGTATTAAGCTGTCAGGCATTCCCCACGACCGACAAACTCGTGCTCGATTTTGATCAGGACAGTTGATGAACACTACTTTGCCTACCGACCCTAAGGCTTTAGCACAGGCGAGTGCTGAGCACATGTATGCGCGCGATAATGCGACTCAAGGCTTGGGTATAAAGCTGGTGGATGTGGGCCCAGGCTCTGCTCGTATGCAGATGCTGGTGCGCCCCGATATGCTGAATGGCCATGCGACATGTCATGGCGGTTTTATTTTTACTTTGGCGGATTCGACGTTTGCATTTGCCTGTAATAGTTATAACCTGCAGACAGTAGCAGCGGGCTGTACGATTGAGTTTCTAGCGCCGGCTCTTGAAGGTGAAATTCTTGAAGCGTGTGCGACCGAGCAAGCACGTAGTAGTAAAACAGGTGTATACGATGTTGTGGTTACGAATGCGGATGGAAAAAAAATAGCGCTGATGCGTGGGAAATCCCACCAGATCTCAGGATCAGTTATACAGAGCGCATAAAAATTAGGAGATCAGGGATGTCCGCCCAGACAAATTATTCAGAACTCGAGCCTATAGAAAAAGCGAGTCAAGATGAATTGCAGGCACTGCAGCTTCAGCGACTGAAAGCGACATTGCAGCATGCTTACACGAATGTGCCGCATTACCGAAAAAGTTTTGATGATCAGGGAATTCAACCTGATGATCTGAAAACTTTATCTGATCTTTCAAAATTTCCGTTTACGACCAAGGCTGATTTACGGTCTAACTATCCGTTTGGTATGTTTGCTGTGCCGCGTGAGCAGGTTGTGCGTATTCACGCCTCTTCTGGCACGACGGGTAAACCGACAGTGGTGGGTTACACACAAGAAGATATTGATACGTGGGCCTCATTGGTGGCGCGCTCGATACGTGCATCCGGTGGGCGCGCTGGCGATATCGTGCATGTGGCGTATGGCTATGGTTTGTTTACCGGTGGCCTTGGCGCACACTATGGTGCAGAGAAGTTAGGTTGTACGGTGATTCCTATGTCGGGTGGCCAGACAGAAAAGCAAGTGCAACTTATTAATGACTTCAAGCCTGACATCATCATGGTCACGCCGTCGTATATGCTGAATTTGATTGAAGAATTTGAACGACAAGGATTAGATCCTGCTGCTTCGTCTTTGCGTATAGGTATTTTTGGGGCTGAACCTTGGACTGAATCAATGCGGCTTGAAATTGAGCAGCGCGCCGGTTTAGATGCCGTCGATATCTATGGTTTGTCTGAAGTGATGGGGCCGGGCGTTGCGAATGAATGTATCGAGACCAAAGATGGTCCGGTCATTTGGGAAGATCATTTTTACCCAGAGATTATTAATCCAATGACGGGCGAGGTGGTTGCCGATGGCCAGCCAGGCGAGTTGGTATTTACCTCGCTAACTAAGCAAGCGATGCCGGTGATTCGTTATCGCACGCGCGACTTGACTTGGCTGTTACCACCAACGGCGCGCAGCATGCGACGTATGGGGAAAATACTCGGACGCACGGATGACATGATGATCATTCGTGGTGTGAATGTGTTTCCATCGCAAATCGAAGAATTGCTATTGCAGCAGTCATCATTAGCGCCGCATTATCAGCTGGTGCTAACGCGTGAAATGCACTTAGATCAGTTAGAGGTATTAGTCGAAACACGCGAGGATGTGCGGCACGGTGATGGTATTCGTGGCGGTACATCGCTAGAGCACATGATCAAATCATTGATTGGTATTTCATGCACAGTGACTGTATTGCCTCCGAATGGCGTTGAGCGAACCTTGGTAGGCAAAGCTCGCCGTATTGTCGACAAGCGAAATTAATCCTTAGCTTAATGATTAGCTTAAATGATTTGCTAAGTGAATTTGGTTAAAGCATTGTTAAAAACTCTCTTGGTTTACCATGTGGTTTTATTTTTCCATCACGGCCGTTCATGCCTGAATTAGACATTCGACCCGACCAATCTATAGAGTTGCTCAAGGCTTTACATATTCTGACCCGTGACGGGAAAATGAATCAGGATAGTCGCCGCAAGCTCAAGCAGGTTTATCATTTACTTCAATTCATAGAGCCACTGCTAAAGCAGCTGGCAGAAGATGGGCATGCGCTTTCGCTGGTCGATCATGGCGCTGGAAAATCGTATCTGGGTTTCATGCTCTACGATTTATTTTTTAAGCAGCGCAATGACGACTCACACATTTACAGTATTGAGACCCGCCCGGAATTAGTCGATCGTGCGCAGACGCTAGCCAAGAATTTGGCGTTTGATCGCATGTCTTTTCTTCCTCTGTCGGTCGCTGAGTCGATTACTTCAACGGATTTGCCTGCGACCGTTGATATCGTGACTGCGTTACATGCCTGTGACACTGCGACGGATGACGCGATTAGCTTTGCCTTAAAAAAACAAGCTCGCTATATTGTATTGGTGCCCTGTTGTCAGGCTGAGCTGGCGGGTGTGTTGAGAAAATTGAAGTCGCAATCGCTGGCTCGCGATGCGCTGACTGAAATATGGCGTCATCCTATTCACACACGCGAATTTGGTAGCCATGTAACGAATGTGCTGCGCTGTCTGCAACTCGAAGCGCATGGCTATCAAGTGAATGTGACTGAACTGGTGGGTTGGGAGCACTCGATGAAAAACGAATTAATCATCGCGACCTACAAAGATTTGCCGCGTCAGCGAGGATCGCAGCGTCTGCAAAAGGTCTTGCTCGACTTGGGGCTGGAGGAAATGGCGCCGCGCTACTGGCTCCCCGCCTGAAACTACGTCAATTAATTTTGGCCTTCAGGTTGACGGCGGTGCAAAGCAGTGGCAGGCAATGAATGGCTGGCGATGAAAATTTCGTGCATTAGCAAGCTAAAACTTCCTACCAACAGCAGCATAGTCGCTACAAAGGCGAATGCGATTAGCGAGTCGAGTTTCAGATGGATTGAATCATCAACAAACAAGGCTACGACGATGGAGCAGATAAGAATCATGCAAGCGGTCGACAAGCCAAATGCACGGTGAATGGCCGTCTCCCGGCGCTGAAGGACTGATAGTTCGTGTACCAGCGCTGGCCGTAGTCCTGAGCCGCTGGATAAGCGCCCTTCTAAAACTTCTGAACGATCGCTGATACGTTCTAGACGATTGTTGAGCACGCGCATCTGTAGCATAACGCCGAGCAGCAATAATGCGGGCGTAATAGCCATGCTAATCAGTGTGCCGATATCGTCGAAAAAAGAGGCCATTTCGGGACTCCAAATAATTAAGTAATCACCCATTGTATCCGCTTCACCGTTTAGCGGTAGCTCAAACCAGAGCAAATTTCTCGGCGTTGTTGCAGACGGGAGGTAGCGTGCTTAGGGTGTGGCTGCTAGCCAGAGGGTTTTGCAGCCCAAGGGGCACACTTAGTATATGTAGAATTCATTTTGTGATTTTCCAGAAATAGAATAACTTCTGGCTTCGGATAGAAATTTTTGTCATCACACCATCATTAGTTAGCAAATAATAAAAATAATCCAAGTAAGTACGATGGATATCTGCTTTAGGGGGCGATGTTTGCGGCCATGGTCGTCGATAGTCCCTTTTAGTAATTGCGCCGCATATTCATCCGCTGAACATACCCCCCAGGAGTACGAATGCCGGACATCATTCTTGAAACCCGAAATTTAACGCGTGAATTCAAAGGATTTATTGCAGTCAATCAGGTCAATCTTCAAGTTCAGCGCGGACATATCCACGCCCTGATTGGCCCCAACGGTGCGGGTAAGACCACGTGTTTTAACTTACTCACGAAATTTCTCATCCCCACATCGGGGCAGATACTGTTCAAAGGTCAGGATATAACTTCGCTCGAATCTGCACAGATCGCGCGCATGGGCATTATTCGTTCGTTCCAGATTTCAGCGGTTTTTCCGCATCTGAGCGTGTTGGAAAATGTGCGTATTGGTTTGCAGCGCAACATGGGAACGTCATTTCATTTCTGGAAAAGTGAAGCTACGCTGAATCAATTAAATGATAGGGCGATGCAATTACTGGCGGAAGTTGGCTTGGAAGAGTTTGCTGAAAGCATTACGGTAGATTTGCCCTATGGTCGTAAGCGCGCGCTTGAAATCGCCACGACATTAGCCATGGACCCTGAGCTGATGTTATTGGATGAGCCAACCCAAGGTATGGGACATGAAGATGTAAAACGTGTCACGGCCTTAATTAAAAAAGTATCGCAAGGGCGCACCATCTTAATGGTTGAGCACAACATGAATGTGGTGGCGGATATTTGCGATCGCATTTCCGTACTTCAGCGTGGTGCCATTCTGGCAGAAGGTGATTATCAGTCTGTTTCACAAAACCCGCAGGTGCTCGAGGCCTATATGGGTAGTGCGAATGTATTGGAAGGGGCGCACTAATGACGAAGGCACTAGAAATCAAGCATCTGCAAGCTTGGTATGGCGAATCACACATTCTTCATGATGTGAATTTTTCGGTTGAGCAGGGCGAAGTGGTGACGCTGCTGGGTCGCAATGGCGCGGGTCGTACAACAACGCTGCGCGCAATTTTAGGTTTGACAGGTCGTCGTGAAGGTTCGGTAAAAATCAATGGTGTTGAAGCCATCACGATGGCGACCCATCGCATTGCGCATTTGGGCATTGGTTATTGCCCCGAAGAGCGCGCGATTTTTTCATCGCTATCAGCCGAAGAAAATTTAATGCTGCCACCGACCTTAAAGCCAGGCGGTATGTCGGTTGAACAGATTTACGATATGTTTCCTAATCTGTCAGAACGTCGGCATAGTCAGGGCACGCGCTTGTCGGGAGGCGAGCAGCAGATGCTGGCAGTAGCGCGTATTTTGCGCACGGGTGCCAAGCTCTTATTGTTAGATGAAATTTCTGAGGGCTTGGCGCCGGTGATTGTGCAAGCGCTGGCACGCATGATTTTGTCGCTTAAATCACAGGGGTACACCATAGTGATGGTTGAGCAGAATTTCCGATTTGCCGCACCGCTAGCCGATCGTTTTTATGTGATGGAGCATGGGCAGATTGTTGAACAGTTCGCTGCTGCAGAACTCGCTAGCAAAACGGCTGTGTTGAACGAATTGTTGGGGGTCTAACATGGAACTTTTTGGAATTCCTATGTCGGCCCTGTTAGGGCAATTGCTGCTGGGTTTGGTTAATGGCTCGTTTTACGCGATGCTCTCGCTGGGCCTTGCGGTGATTTTTGGTTTGCTCAATGTGATTAATTTTGCTCACGGCGCCTTGTACATGATGGGTGCATTTCTGGCGTGGATGGGCCTGAACTATTTCGGTATTAATTACTGGGTCATGCTGATTGTGGCTCCGATACTGGTGGGACTATTTGGCATCATCATTGAAAAAACGATGCTGCAGTGGTTGTACCGTTTAGATCATTTGTACGGTTTGCTGCTCACGTTTGGTATCACGCTGATGCTAGAGGGAATATTCCGTTCTTTCTATGGTGTCTCGGGTCAGCCGTTTTCAGTACCTTCACAACTTTCAGGTGCGACCGATTTAGGTTTCATGATTCTGCCTAATTATCGAGCGTGGGTAGTCTTCGCATCGATCGTGGTATGTCTGATGACCTGGTTTGTAATCGAAAAAACGCGTTTGGGTGCGTATCTGCGTGCGGGTACTGAAAATCCAAAAATGGTGGAAGCGTTTGGTATCAATGTGCCGCTGATGGTCACACTCACCTATGGATTTGGTGTGGCACTGGCCGGTTTTGCAGGCGTGTTGGCGGCTCCCGTTTTACAAGTATCGCCTTTGATGGGATCCAATTTAATCATCGTTGTTTTTGCAGTGGTGGTGATTGGTGGCATGGGCTCGATACTCGGATCGATACTGACCGGACTTGGACTAGGTGTGATTGAAGGCCTGACCAAAGTGTTCTATCCCGAGCTTTCGGCGACGGTAGTTTTTATCATCATGGCGATTGTTTTATTGATTCGCCCCGCTGGCCTGTTCGGCCGCGAGAAATAAGGAGTCGCCACCATGTTGAAAAAACTCGGTTACCTTGCTGTGTTAGTTGGCGCTTTGGCCGCACCTATGTTTTTGTATCCGGTGCTATTGATGAAAATTCTGTGCTTCGCTTTGTTCGCGTGCGCATTTAATTTATTGATTGGCTTTACAGGTCTTCTGTCATTTGGTCATGCTGCATTTTTTGGTGGCGCATCGTATATCGCGGGCCATGCGTTAAAAGTTTGGGGCGTTCCAACGGAGTTAGGTCTTTTGTTGGGAGTTGTCTTTGCTGCCCTGATGGGTCTGCTGGTGGGTAAGTTGGCGATACGTCGACAAGGTATTTACTTCACCATGATTACGATGGCGCTGTCGCAGATGCTGTTCTTCGTATTTTTGCAAGCACCGTTTACCGGTGGTGAAGATGGTTTGCAGTCGATACCCAGAGGTACGCTGTTAGGTAGTATCGATCTGAAAAATGACCTGACCATGTACTACGTGGTGTTGGGCATTGTGATTGCCTCTTTCTTGCTGATAGTTCGGATTATTCATTCCCCGTTTGGTCAGGTGCTTAAAGCGGTTAAAGAGAACGAGCCGCGTGCTATTTCATTGGGCTATGACACTGATCGCTACAAGCTGCTGGCTTTTGTTTTGTCAGCTGCGTTGGCTGGTTTGGCTGGCTCAACCAAAGCAGTTGTTTTGGGTTTTGGTACCTTAACGGATGTGCATTGGTCGATGTCGGGTCTGGTGGTATTGATGACGTTGGTCGGTGGTATGGGTACCTTGCTGGGTCCTGTGGTTGGCGCCATCATCATCATTGCGTTGGAAAATAAACTCGGTGATTTTGGTACCTGGCTAGCGACGATCACTCATATTGAATGGTTCAACACGATTGGTGAATCGGTCACGATGGTGACGGGATTTATTTTTATCATGTGTGTACTCGCCTTTAGACGCGGCATCATTGGTGAGTTGGCGGCACGGATACGTTGAGGTCAGATTTGCACGCCTACTATTATTAAAACTGAGAATTAAACAAACAAGTTAACGACATGAGCAAAGCAAGTTTTCATTGGGAAGATCCATTCTTACTCGATCAGCAGTTAACAGAAGAAGAGCGCATGGTGCGCGATGCAGCGGCTGTGTATGCACAAGAAAAGCTGACGCCTCGTGTGCTAGAAGCATTTCGTAACGAGCGCACAGACCCCTCTATTTTTCGTGAGATGGGTGAGCTGGGAATGTTGGGCGTCACTATTCCTCCTGAATACGGTGGTGCAGGATTGAATTACGTTAGCTACGGGCTCATCGCACGTGAGATTGAACGCGTTGATTCTGGCTTTCGTTCCATGATGAGTGTGCAAAGCTCGTTGGTGATGCTGCCTATTTATGAATTTGGAACCGAAGCGCAAAAGCAAAAATATTTGCCTAAGCTCGCCACCGGTGAGTGGATAGGATGCTTTGGTTTGACTGAGCCAGATCACGGATCCGATCCGGGCGGCATGGAGTCGCGTGCTAAAAAAGTGGATGGTGGCTATAGCCTGTCCGGTTCGAAAATGTGGATTAGTAATAGCCCATTAGCTCAGGTATTTGTGGTGTGGGCTAAAGACGATGAAGGAAAAATTCGCGGCTTCATACTTGAAAAAGGATGGAAGGGTCTCTCGACACCGGCAATTCACGGCAAGGTTGGTTTGCGCGCATCCACCACCGGTGAGATCGTTATGGATCAAGTGTTTGTACCTGAAGAAAATGCCTTCCCAGAAATCCGTGGCTTAAAAGGTCCGTTTACCTGTTTGGATGCAGCGCGCTTTGGTATTTCATGGGGTGCGATGGGAGCAGCTGAATTTTGTTGGCATACCGCGCGCACCTACACGTTGGAACGTAAACAATTTGGTCGCCCCTTAGCGGCGAATCAGCTGATACAAAAAAAATTAGCCGACATGCAAACGGACATTGCGCTGTCACTGCAAGGATGTCTGAGGCTAGGTCGTATGCGTGATGAAGGTACGGCAGCGGTTGAAATCACCTCCATCATGAAACGTAATTCCTGTGGTAAGGCCTTGGATATTGCGCGTGTAGCTCGCGATATGTTGGGTGGGAATGGGATTAGTGATGAATACGGTGTTATTCGTCACGTAGTGAATCTTGAAGTGGTGAATACCTATGAAGGTACGCACGATATTCATGCGCTGATACTTGGTCGCGCCCAGACCGGCATTCAGGCCTTTTTCTAAGTCTACCTATGGCTGGCGCGCTTGATGGCATAAAAATTGTCGATCTCTCACGCGTGCTGGCAGGTCCGTGGTCTACTCAAAATTTAGCGGATTTGGGTGCAGACGTTATCAAGGTAGAGCGTCCCGGCGTGGGTGACGATACGCGCAGCTGGGGCCCACCTTTTGTGTCTCGTACTGAAGGTAATGCTCAAGACGCAGCCTACTTTTTTTGCGCGAATCGAAATAAGCGTTCCCTCACATTAGATTTCACGACCGAGAAGGGCTGTGACATTTTATTCAAGCTGATCGCGCAAGCCGATGTACTGATTGAAAACTACAAAGTCGGCGGCCTAAAAAAATACGGCCTTGATTACGACTCACTATCCCGTATTAATCCTCGTCTCATTTATTGCTCTATCACCGGTTTTGGGCAAGACGGCCCCTATGCTGATCGACCCGGCTATGACGCCTTAGTGCAGGCGATGGGTGGTTTGATGAGTATTACGGGTGAGCCTGATGAGGTGCCGGGTGGTGGCCCACAAAAAGTGGGTGTGGCAGTGGTTGATATCCTCACTGGTTTGTATGCGACGAATGCGATTCTCGCAGCGCTGTTACATCGCGCTAAGAGCGATCAAGGGCAACATATCGATATCGCTTTGCTGGATGTGCAGGTAGCCACACTCGCGAATCAAGCAGGCAATTATTTATTGAGTGGGAACGTACCGCAACGCATGGGTAGCGCTCATCCTTCCATCGTTCCGTATCAGCCTTTTGCTTGTGCGGATGGTCATGTGATGCTGGCGATTGGCAACGATAGTCAATTTGCCGCGCTGTGTCGCGCTGCTGGACAATCTGCTATCGGGAGTGACGTACGCTTTGCAACGAATGCAATGCGAGTTCGTCATCGTGCTGAATTACT
>Ga0209550_10007281_pt1 | contig 10251 bp, 10 predicted proteins | sample LauGreSuBDMM15SN_2_FD_187567 | JGI IMG/M metagenome (GOLD analysis project Ga0209550, IMG submission 187567) | Freshwater lake microbial communities from Lake Michigan, USA - Su13.BD.MM15.SN (SPAdes) (version 5) | ecosystem: Environmental > Aquatic > Freshwater > Lake | place: Lake Michigan... | reverse complement strand
ATTAATAGGCCTCAACGATGAGTCTCGCGCCGCTCCCTGAAGGGCTGAAAAAACTCGGTCTTGCCCGATGGGCGGATGTCGTGCTCCACTTTCCATCGCGTTACGACAACGAATCGCAGGTCTGGCGCCTGAGCGATGTCACCTCCGGACAATTTGCACAGGTGCAGGTACGTATTGTGTCGAGCCGGATTGTGTTTCGACCGCGTCGAATGCTGCTCGTTGAGGTAGAAGACGACACTGGATCGGCGCTGCTGCGTTTCATCTATTTCAAAGATGCCCAGAAAAACGCCTATGCGCCGGGCCAGAAAATCCGTGTCCTTGGAGACGCGCGACAATCCCTGGCGGGGCTCGAGTTTATTCACCCGCGCGTGCGCGCAGGCTGGCTCTCTGAGACTGTGATCCTTGCCCAGCCTTTGGTCCCTGTCTATCCAACGACGGCAGGCCTATCGCAGATCAATCTGCGTCGATGGGTAGATCGGGCAATGCAGTCATCGATGCCGCAGGAGTGGCTTCCCAATGCCTTCCTTTCTGAAAACAATTTATTGCGCCTGCCCGACGCAATTCGGCTCATTCATCAGCCGCCTGCTGATGCGCAGGCGAGTGGGCTGATGCAGCAGCTCATCGACCGTGAGGGGCCTGCTTGGGATCGAATCCGATTTGATGAATTGGTCGCTCAGCAGCTCCTCTTGCGCCGCGCGAGGCTCTCGAAAAAGCAGGAGTCTGCATGCGCTCTAAAGTCTCATGCACTCGCCAGTCAGTTACAAAAGTCATTGCCGTTTCAACTCACGGGCGCCCAAAGCAAGGTCTGGCAAGAGATTTCTGGGGATTTGGCCAGCGATGCGCCAATGCAGCGACTCCTACAAGGCGATGTGGGTAGCGGTAAAACCGTTATTGCAGCCTTGGCAGCCGCGCAGGCGGTTGGCAGCCAACGTCAGGTTGCCGTGATGGCTCCGACCGAGCTATTAGCAGAACAGCTATTTGAGAAGTTTTCCCAGTGGTTGATCCCCTTAGGTGTTGAGATTGCGCTGCTGAAGGGCGGGAGTTCAGCCAGGCTGCGTCGAGAGCTGTTGTCAAGAATTCAGACAGGCGAGATCAGGGTGACCGTAGGTACCCATGCATTAATTCAAAAAGATGTCGCCTTCAAAGAATTGGCGCTCGTGATTGTTGATGAGCAGCATCGTTTTGGCGTCGGTCAACGCCTTGCCCTTCGCGGTGCGATGAGCCGTGATGCTGGCGAGCGTGTTCCGCACCTGCTGGGTATGTCGGCTACTCCAATCCCAAGAAGTCTCGCGATGACCTATCTGGCGGATTTAGACGTCTCCGTACTGGATGAACGCCCTCCCAATCGGCAGCCCATTACCACCAAGTTGATGGCGGCTTCTCGACGCGACGAGCTCATCGATCGGGTCAAGAATTTCATTGCCTCGGGTGGCCAGGCCTATTGGGTCTGTCCTGTAATTGAAGAAAACCGTGAGGAGCTCGACCGTTCGTTACAGGCCATTGAGACGGCTGCCCAGTTGTTGGGCCCAATTTTTGGCGAACAGTTGTTGGTCTTGCATGGCCGGATGTCAGCTGAGGAAAAAAAGTTAGCGATGGCCTCATTTAGCCGTGGTGAGCGCCGGCTGTTATTGGCCACTACAGTCATTGAGGTGGGGGTTGATGTTCCTAAGGCGAGCTTGATGGTGATTGAACACGCAGAGCGATTCGGTCTGGCCCAACTCCACCAGTTAAGGGGCCGAATTGGTCGTGGTACAGCCCAGAGCACCTGCATTCTGTTATTTGAAGAGCCGCTATCGGATCTCGCGAAAGAGCGGCTTAAGACACTCTATGAGACCGATGACGGATTTGAGGTCGCCCGTCGTGATTTAGCGATTCGTGGGCCCGGTGAATTTCTTGGTCTTAGACAGTCCGGAATTCCTGCCTTGAAATACAGTGATCTGCAGAAAGATGCCGTTTGGGTCGAACGTGCAATTGGTTTTGGGGCAAAATTAGCCCAAGCACTTCACTCACCCGAACAGCTTGCGCAACTGGGTGTTGAGCCGATCGCAGCCGATGCATTGCTGGATCGTTGGGCACATGGAAAAGAATCTTTATTAGCGAGTGGGTAATTCATGACATTGACAGAGCTTCGTTACATTGTCGCTGTAGCGAGGGAAAAACATTTTGGCCGTGCTGCAGATGCCTGTTTTGTGAGTCAGCCAACCCTCTCGGTGAGCGTTAAAAAGCTGGAGTCTGAACTCGGCGTTCAGATTTTTGAGCGTGGGGGCTCTGAGGTAACGCTTACACCAATTGGTGAGGATATTGTTCAGCAGGCGCAGCGTGTGCTTGATGAGGCTAGCCAGATTAAAGAGGTGGCGGATCAAGGTCGCGACCCATTGCGTGGACCCCTGAGGGTGGGGGTCATCTACACCATTGGGCCCTATCTCTTACCGCGGATAATCCGCTCGCTCATTGACCATCACCCGCAGATGCCGCTCATTTTGCAAGAGAACTTTACGGTTCGGTTATTGGAGATGATGCGCACGGGAGAACTCGATGTCGCGGTCTTGGCGGAGCCCTTCGATACGACGGGTCTCAATACGATCGCGCTGTATGACGAGGACTTTGTGGTGGCTGTTCCCAGAAAACATCCCTGGGCCAAGAAAGCGGCTCTCGCTTCAATTGAGCTCAAAGAAGAAACCATGCTGCTGCTGGGTATCGGACATTGCTTTCGTGACCATGTGCTTGAGGTCTGCCCAGAGTCTGCACGCTTTGCCGCAAACTCTGCCGGTATCCAAAAGACCTTTGAAGGAAGCTCTTTAGAGACAATTCGGCATATGGTGGCTGAAGGACTCGGGGTTACGGTGTTACCGCGCACCTCAGTCGCTTCCGATGAAGATAGTTTTTTAAAGTTCGTTCCCTTTAAGGCCCCCATTCCTAATCGTCGGGTTGTTTTGGCCTGGCGCAAATCGTTTACCCGGGAATTGGCCATCAATGCTCTGCGTCAAGCGATACTCTCCGCTGAGCTTCCCGGGTGCACAAAGTTTTTATAAACGCCATGTCGATTTCTTATCAATCTCTTGAACAGTCAGTCGGTAAAACACCGCTGGTGCGACTTACTCGTATTGGGGGCGCAGCGAACCAGGCCCGCGGGAATATCATCCTTGGGAAACTTGAAGGACATAACCCCGCAGGCTCGGTCAAAGACCGGCCGGCCGTATCCATGATTGCGCGGGCCGAGGCCCGAGGCGAGATTAAGCCAGGCGATACCCTAATCGAGGCGACTAGCGGCAATACTGGAATTGCCTTGGCGATGGCGGCTGCTATGCGTGGCTATCGGATGGTGTTGATCATGCCCGAGAATTTATCGCTCGAGCGTCGTCAATCGATGAAGGCGTTTGGGGCAGAACTGATCCTTGTGACACAGGCGCTGGGTATGGAAGGAGCCCGCGATCTTGCCGACGAGATGGCACGTCAAGGGCAGGGTAAGGTGCTCAACCAGTTTTCAAATGATGACAACTGGTTGGCCCACTACGAAACCACTGGGCCTGAGATCTGGCAGGATACCCAGGGCACCGTTACCCACTTCATCTCAGCGATGGGCACGACAGGGACAATTACGGGGGTGTCGCGGTTTCTGAAGGAGAAAAACGAGCGAGTCGTTATTGTCGGGGCGCAGCCCAGTGATGGATCATCGATCCCCGGAATACGAAAATGGGCGCCCGAGTATGTGCCACCGATTCGACAGAAAGCCTTGATCGATCGTATTGAAGAAATCTCGCAAGCCGATGCGGAAGAGATGGCGCGCAGGCTAGCCCGAGAAGAGGGGCTGTTTTGTGGAATCTCCGCTGCAGGCGCTGCAATTATCGCCCTGCGAGTCGCCGAAGAGGTTGAAAACGCAACGATCGTATTCATTGTCTGCGATCGTGGCGATCGGTACTTATCGACGGGTGTATTTCCCGCTTAACATATTTGAGTCTGCTGCTGAGGCGGGCTCTGTGTTGATAATGAATGGCGCCTCCGACACGAATCGAACGTGCGACCCTCCCCTTAGGAGGGGGATGCTCTATCCACTGAGCTACGGAGGCCTGAAAACTCTGGCCCTATCGTAAACTAATTGCATGACTGTTTTTTTTACTCACCCTGAGTTTTTCAAGCATGAGATGGGTCCGCACCACCCGGAGTCTGCGGAGCGGCTATGGGCTATTCAAGATCATCTGACGCGAAAGGGGCTGTTGGCGCTTCTCGATACCCGAGAGGCCGAGCCGGCAAGCGATGCGTCAATTCAACGGGTCCATTCAGCACAACACCTAGAAAATCTCAGCGCGCTGGCCCCCAGTGATCGACCTTACCGTGCAATTGACGCGGATACAGCGATGAATTCCCATACTCTAAGAGCGGCCTATTTGGCCTGCGGGGCAGCGATCGAGGCGGTTGATCTGGTCTTAACGGGTCAGGCTCGAAATGCATTCTGCGCGGTTCGGCCGCCTGGGCATCACGCTGAGCGTGAGCAGGCGATGGGATTTTGTTTTATTAATAACATTGCGGCTGCTGCAGCGCATGCGCTAGAGATTCATGGACTTAACCGCGTAGCGATTATTGACTTTGATGTCCACCACGGTAATGGTACCGAAACTATATTTGCCAACGATGACCGTGTTCTGATGGTCTCAACCTTTGAGCGGTCGATCTACCCCTATTCGGGTGAGGCGCCCCTCGGTCGCAATATGCTGAATATCCCTCTTGACGCCTATACGAATGGCGCGCCGATGAGAGATGCCGTGCAACGACAATGGATCCCTGCATTGCAGAAATTTAAGCCCGAACTGATTTTAATTTCTGCGGGTTTTGATGCCCATCGCGAAGATGATATGAGTCATCTGCTCTGGTCTGACCAGGATTACGCCTGGCTTTCGCAGCAGATTGTTAGTCTTGCCCAGGCAACCTGCAAGGGTCGCATTGTCTCCTCGCTGGAGGGAGGCTACGCTGTGCATGCACTTGCCCGCAGCGTGGGCCATCACCTGGACGCCTTGCTCTGCGCTTAGATCACTGGCGGCTCTGTGTCGCCCCCATGATGGACTGGACTGATCGGCACTGTCGATTCTTTCATCGCCTGCTGTCTCCTCGCGCGCGCCTTTATACCGAAATGATTACAACGGGCGCAATTCTGCACGGAGACCTCAATCGTCTATTAGATTTCAATGCGCAGGAGCATCCGGTTGCCCTGCAGCTCGGTGGTAGTGAGCCTGTCGATCTCGCTCGGGCTGCGCGAATTGGTGAGCAGTGGGGCTATGACGAGATCAACTTAAATTGCGGCTGCCCAAGCGAGCGTGTGCAAAAGGGTGCCTTCGGAGCCTGCCTGATGCGCGAGCCCGACCTGGTCGCTCAGGCAGTTGGGGCGATGCAGGATGCGGTGTCGATCCCGGTGACGGTAAAGCATCGTATCGGAGTCGATCATGAGGACCACTACGGGTTCGTCTGTGATTTTGTGGGCGCCTTATTTTCAGTGGGCTGTCGAGTGTTTATCGTGCATGCGCGCGGTGCGATTCTGAAGGGGCTAAGCCCAAAAGAAAATCGGGAGGTACCGCCGCTTCGGCCTGAGGTTGTCGTAAGGCTCAAACAAGATTTTCCAGAGGCAGTCTTCGTGTTAAACGGTGGCATTACGACTGTTGCGCAGGCCCAAGAGGCGGTTGGGGTAGATGGGGTGATGTTGGGGCGGGCGGCCTACCATGACCCCTGGGTGCTCCGTGATCTTGATTGCGCATTGTTTTCATCCGATAGTGCTGCGCTACGACCAGCGCAACGGCAGGATATTCTGCCGATGCTTCAACAATATTTTGAGAGTGAATTACGGCGTGGAACGCCAGCCAAACATATGACCCGTCACTGGCATGGTTTATTCCATGGTCAGCCAGGCGCTCGGCACTGGCGCCGAGAAATCTGCGAGGGCCGGATGGGCCCTCAGGAATTATTCGATAAGCTCTCTTTTGATTTTCAAGGCGCGTCTCGCGCCCAATAAAATCACAATCGCTAAGCTAAGTGAGATCGCAAGGCTATTCCAGGCAAGTAGGCGTTCTGCAGCCGTGAGCCCAGCAACACGAACAAGGGCCTCACCCACATAGATCCAAATGAGTAAGGACATCCACTTAAAGGTGTAGAGCCTACCCCTATAAAGACCTCGTATTCCAAAGACCAGGGGAACGACCTTTAAGGCAAGCCAGGAGCCACCGGGTCGCAGCGGATCGAGGACTAATTCCCAGGCAAGCCCGAGCGCAATCAATGCAATGGCTAAAACCGCCGCGAGTAATGGCCATGGCTTTGGAACGGCTCTGCTGGCCACGAGGGTGTGATCATGGGCACCTGCTGGAGTGGTGGGGTGACGTGTCATGCGGCGCGTTGAAGTTTCTGTGCTGTACTCGCGACGCGCTGACCGAGCGCGCGTGCAAGCCGAATCTCTTCCTCGGTGACAGCCTTTGCACCATCGGGCCCCGCAACGTGGGTCGCGCCATAGGGCGTTCCACCTGACTCTGTTGAGAGCAGGTCTTTCTCAGAGTACGGAATTCCGACAATCAGCATCCCGTGGTGAAGGAGAGGCAGCATCATTGATAAGAGCGTAGTCTCTTGCCCCCCATGAAGACTTCCCGTGCTGGTAAACACGCCCGCGGGCTTTCCGATGAGCGAACCGGATAACCACTGGCCTACGAGTTGATCGATAAAGAACTTCATTGGGGCTGCCATGTTGCCAAACCGCGTGGGTGAGCCAAGTACTAAGCCCGCACATTCATCGAGATCTTTTGGCTCTGCATAGGGCGGTCCGTTACTCGGTATCGCGGGCTCTGTTGCCTCGCAGACGGTGGAGACAGGTGGCACAGTCCTTAGGCGGGCGGTTGAGCCCGCTACCAGGTGAACCCCGTCGCAGACCGCATCGGCCAGTTGACGCGTAGCGCCGTAGCGACTGTAGTAAAGCACTAGAATTTCCATCGCGCGCTCCAAACTCTGTTGGTGAAGCCCCGTATCATAGGCAAATGTCTGAGCAACTCAAATCACGGTTAAGCATACTGGTCCGAATTATGGCGGGCCGAACCCAGGAACTTCGACTTGGCCAGAGCGCTGCAAGTCTCAGCTTCATGTCGCTTTTGGCGATGGTGCCCTTGCTCACTGTGGTGTTGGCAACCTTGACCGCATTCCCAATCTTTAAAAAGCTACAGGAAGCGGTTCAACTCGTCTTGATTGAGAATTTATTACCCCAAGGGTTTGCGAATACGATTTTTCGCTATCTGAATCAATTTGTAACGAAGGCCCGCACGCTCTCCCTGGTGGGTATCGGGGCTCTGGTAGCGACCGCGACGATCATGATGCTGACATTGGATAAAACCCTGAATCTGATCTGGCGTGTCAAAACGCCTCGACCATTTCTGCATCGGCTATCGGTGTATTGGCTCGTGCTACTCATTGGGCCGATTCTGGTGGGCGCAGGCGCAGCTTTAGCGATTCTCTTGGCAGGCGGTAAGCGGGCGATGACCGATAGCTTCCTCGGTGTCGAGTGGTGGGACTTCGTGAACTTCACACTGACCTTCTTGGCGTTTTTCCTATGCTACCGATGGATTCCAAATCTGCCTGTCCGGGGGCGTGATGCTGCGATCGGGGCTGTTGTCGGGGCAGGGTTATCCGAGTTGGCGCGACTAATGTTTCTCGGTTATTTTGGCGCTGTACCCAATTACCAACAGGTCTATGGGCCTCTTGCAGCAATCCCGGCGCTACTGATCTGGACTTATCTCAGTTGGTGGGTGTTTCTTGCGGGCGCACTCTTGGCGGCGAGCCTGCCGGAGTGGCGTGGGGCGAGTGCTAGGATTTCAACATCGATAAGAACTCCTTAAGTTACACCATGTAAGGCCTACATCTGGGATTGGCCCAAGAGGTACGCAGCCACTGAGTGACTTTGGCGAAATTTACGGTTTTAAGAAAGTACGATATGCGGATTCTGGTTTCTAATGACGATGGCTATTTTTCACCCGGTATTGCGGCACTTGCCCAGGCGATGTCGACCTTTGGAGAGGTCACGGTAGTGGCCCCAGAGGCCGATCGAAGCGGCGCATCGAATTCGCTTACCCTTGACCGCCCACTCTATATTCGACAGTCCTCAAACGGGTTTCATTATGTCAATGGCACGCCAACGGATTGCGTGCACGTCGCAGTAACGGGATTTCTCGAGCACCGTCCTGATCTCGTCGTTTCAGGAATCAATAATTCCGCCAATCTTGCTGAAGATACCCTGTACTCAGGAACTGTCGCTGCAGCCATGGAGGGCTTTTTGCTGGGTATTCCATCCATTGCATTTTCGCTAGCGAGCGGACGTTTCGATCACCTTGAGACCGCGGTCGAAGTTGCAACGCGTGTTGTCAGGCACGCAGTTAACCATCCGTTCAAAGCGCCGCGTCTGCTCAATGTCAATATCCCCTGCATTCCGTTTGGCGATCTTCGGGGCTTTGAGCTAACCCGATTAGGCCGTCGACATGTTGCGCAACCGGTTGAACGGGCAACCTCGCCCCGCGGTGAAACTGTTTATTGGGTAGGCCCACCGGGTGGGCAGCGTGAGGCAGGACCAGGAACTGATTTCAATGCGCTCAATGAAAACCGAGTATCGATTACTCCCCTGCACGTCGATCTTGGTGATCAAGATGGATTTGCGGAGGTGGGTCCATGGCTGGAAAAGATCTGAATAAGATCCGCGGGCCTATTAGGCCAACAGAGCCCGGCCTGAAGCTTGGAACCAAGACGACACCGGCTAAGGCCCCAACATTAGAGCCGCGTTGGGGAGTGAATGCTGCGGCAGAATCCGCAGCGAAATTAGCGGCAACACCATTAGGTCAACAACAGAGCCAACCCGCGGTTAAGCCTTCTTCACATAATACAAACGCGGGGTTATCGAGTGAACGAACGCGTGCGCGAATGGTGGAGCGTCTTGCGCGTCAGGGGATTCGTAATCAACGGGTACTCGATGCGATGCACCGTGTGCCCCGGCACCGTTTCGTAGACGAGGCATTGGCGAGCCGGGCTTACGAAGACACTGCCTTGCCGATCGGCCAACACCAGACAATTTCGCAGCCCTATGTCGTGGCCCGTGTTATTGAAATCGCTCTTGATTTGCTTGGCGCTCGTGATCATTCAGTTGATCTGCCAACTGAGCGACTAAGCGCGAGGCTTATCAAGAAGCCAACTGACCAGGGCACGGAGCGACCCATTAAGGCCCTCGAGCTTGGTTGCGGTTGTGGCTATCAGGCGGCTGTGATGTCGTATTGTTTTGATCGTGTCGTGACGGTTGAGCGAATTAAGGCCTTAGTTGAACTTGCCCGAGTGAACTTGAAGCCGCTGAAGCGATCCAACGTGAGGATAATGTTTGGTGATGGCCTGGTTGAGGCGGCAGCAGAGGCTCCATTTGATGTCATTTTGTTTTCCGCCGGTATGGCCACCCTGCCGCAAGAGATTCTTGGCCTTCTCGCCCCGGGCGGCGTGTTGGTTGCCCCGATCGGAGAGCCTGAACAGCACCTCACCGCGGTTCAGATTGCCTTGCCGCAAGAGGATTCGCAGGTGCGGCAGACCACCATTAAAACATTTGATATGGTTCGTTATGTGCCCGTAATACGCGGCACCGAGTAATCGGGGCCAGTGGTTTTTGATTGGATCGCACGACAATGAGTGTATTCATCCGCCTGACAGTAGCACCAGATAACCGGCTCGTGATTGCGGGCCTCTTGGCGCTCGCGTTCACGGTGACGGCCTGTGCGCCGTCGCGCGTTCCTGCGCCAGTCGAGAGTCGGAAGGTTTCAAAGTCGGCACCGGCCCCAACGCGCAGCGCATCAGTCGCAAGTGATCAGGCGAGCGTGCCCCTGCCTGCGGCTCCTGACGGGTTTTATCGGGTGCGCCGTGGTGACACCTTGATTGGAATCTCGCTTGATCACGGCGCCGCCTGGCGCGATATCGCCGCATGGAATCAGATTGAGAACCCTAACCTCATCGAGATTGATCAACTGCTGCGGGTTCGCCCTCCAAATTCGCCGTCCAAGCAAATCGCTGTCGCCCCTAAAACCGATCCCAAGACCGATCTAAAAACAGACTCGAAAACAACCGTTCAACCCATCAATCCTGCTGCGTCGAAGGGGGGTGCAGGAGCCCCGGGCCCTTCGAATCCAGGAGCTAACCCAGCCACGACCAATGCAGCTTCTGCAAACCCAGCACCGAGTGCAGCGACCGCCGCAAAGCCTGTTGCCGCCG
>Ga0209550_10007279_pt1 | contig 10252 bp, 12 predicted proteins | sample LauGreSuBDMM15SN_2_FD_187567 | JGI IMG/M metagenome (GOLD analysis project Ga0209550, IMG submission 187567) | Freshwater lake microbial communities from Lake Michigan, USA - Su13.BD.MM15.SN (SPAdes) (version 5) | ecosystem: Environmental > Aquatic > Freshwater > Lake | place: Lake Michigan... | reverse complement strand
CGCAGTGGTGAAACGGTGAAAGGCCGGACGCCACCAGCGAGGGAGAGGTCGAGAACTAGTAGCGGAGGGCCACGCTCGCTACTCAGCCCATAGTGCGCGAGGAAATCGGCCCGTGCCTTTTGGACACGCTGGATCTCCGAGGTACCTGAGCGCGCACAGTAAAAGAATCCAGCGATCGCGTCCGGAAGATTTCGCTCGACTGAGCGCAGGTCCACCACCATCTCGTTGTTCCTCGCAAGAAACCGAAGCTCTTGCGCTTGAAGCGCCTCGCGCAGGTGCGTTGGCGGGAAGCTGCACGACCACTCGTGTCTGACGTCGGGGCACTGCTGCCCGGCAGGGTAGCACCCCGGGATGCATGTGGCACCGTCACCGCCAAGAGGGTTGCAGATCTTGTCCATCGAATTGCCGTCCTCGGGATCTGCATGCATACACCAGGGGCACGCAAACCAGCAAAAGCAATGATGCATGGGGCATGGGCGCCGGGTTAGGCGCCGGGAGGTTTAATTGGGAGGAGAGGCAAAGGTGAGGCGAAGGAGAGGCTGTGTGCTGAACAAGGAGGCAACAAGGAACAAGCTCGAATGGCGGCTCGGCGCCGATGAATGTGCAGGCGTATAAGCGGCCGACCCGCCTCTGCCGCCTCATGCTCCTACGCCTTTGTGTGCCGATGCGTTCAGCCGTTTCTTGTGCAAGCGCACATGCGCAGAATAGTTCCAGAGTTGTCGGAGCAAGCACAAGGCCGCCAATGCCTTCGATCCCGTAGTACATCATGCGAGCTCTGGGCGTGATGATCGAGGCAGCCCAGCGGTCCGAAAACTTGTAGCACCAGTTGTTATGACCTGTTGCTGGGCACGCTCGCCATGGCTTCGTCGCGTCATCAAGCGTGTCGAATTGTCGCACGAGCACGCCAGCCTCGAGCAGCGAGTTGCTCGGATGCGCATGCTCGAATCGGTCGTTGAGTACCGCGCACTGCTCATCGTGAGTCAGCATTCGAGGTGGGGGTGATGGCGGGGTACTAGGCGGTGTGGGCGAGGGGGAGGGCGAGGGCGTTGAGGGTGGTGGAGCCTGTGGCGGAGCGAGAATTATGCATGGCGGTACTGGTGGCGGTGGTGGCCATGGCGAAGGCGGCGACCACAAGGGCGACCGTACGGAAGGTTGTTCAGAGAGAGACGACGTGTCTGACGGCTGCTGCTCGGCACTGGCGGCAGGCAGCAGAGAGGACACAACCATGCTGTTGAGAATGACCACTACAATAACGATGCCTGCCAGAGTACTAGGGCGCGGAGCAGTGAAGCTTGTCCCGGCGATCTGCCATGCTGCAGCAGACCCAGAGCCATTTGAGTGACCGAATCGAGCAAGGAGTGCCTGTAGCCACACAACTCGCTTCTCGGTCTCCGCTTCATCTGCCGTCTCTTCCCGGGGCTCCTCCTGGGCGACCTTCTCCATCATGTCCGTTTCAATCAAAATTGCGTCTGGTCCGCGTCGTGCATGCAAGGAAAGGAAAAACTTCTCACAGGATACCGGCAAAAAAGTCTGTATGGGGAGCCGGGCAACACACAGGACACACTGTACCGGCAGGAATCCTTACCACCGAGTCAATTTTTGCCCCGGTCCAACAGCTACTACACGACTTTGTGAGCCATCGAAGAGAGCCAGTATAGTTGACACATACCGGTAGTGAGACGTACACAGAGACCTACTAGTCTCCCACTGATATGTACACCGGCACCACTGTGCAGAGGCACAAAGATGAGGACCACCGTCGCGCCCTTCCAGTCACGGACAAAGATCGGGAGTGGTCCCGATTTTGCGCCGATGATACTTGCCCCAGAAAGGCAAGTCGGGACGGTCGACACGATCACGTGAAGATCGGTCACGACACCCAACTCTATTCACACACGAACACGGACGTTGTGTCGCCCCCCCAGTCGAGACACTGAGCTCGTCGAATGTTGAGGGGTAAAGAAGTCATGACATGCAGATTCATGCATCCTGATAACCCCCCCCACAAGCACATCAGGCCGCGGCATTTCCCCCTTGACATGCTCCGGTTTCGGTTCTCCACCCACATGAGGCCATCCTCTTTTCCCCTCCCCAATAGCCGCGTCGAGACCTGATCTGCACTAGTCAGAGCTCTCGGCTGGGTGTGCCATAGAGGTGGTGTGGCTGAAGCAGAAGAGGGAAGCCGTGGTGTTGTACAGGCGTGCCATGTAATCGCGAAAGGTGGCCTTGGATTCAACGTGCTTTGTAAAAACCCGGGACCGTCTGATGCCTGAGAGCGCCAAAGGACACGAAGTCGAGGACGCTGGTGGTAGAAACAAGGACGGCACCGGTGACTGAGGCTGCGAAGATCTCAGCTGCGGCCGTGTCGACCGCGGTGGAGTGCTGGCGCCTCGAGACAGCCTCCATGCACATACAAAGCACCCGCGCCAGCGAGGGAGATCGTGTAGCCAAGCTGAGCGCGGTGTGCGATTGCTTGTCGATGAACGTGGTGTCTTCGACGTTGCGTACAGGTAGGCCTTTGCCGGGTAGGTCGGAGTCCACCGTGCAGAAGAGCGAGTAGTCGCGCACGTCGCCCATGGGGAGCAGGGCGTCTTTGGGCGGGAGGAGATCCGCTGCACATGTCAAGTGCGAGGCGCCGTAGGCGACGCCGAGGTCCGCACTGTGAAACAGCCAGGCGAGGATGCTGGGCTTCGCCGCGGCGTAGGATTCGTGTGTTGGCGTGGCCATGTGTGCACACACACCCCGTGCGCGATGGCGGGATGCACCTGCTGGATGTGGATGTGGAAGGCGTCGTGGAAGGCGGGAAGGTTGTCCATCTCCTTCTCGATCGCGAGGATCCATTGATCTCTCTGATCTCTCTGCAGCGAAGTGAGGGCCTCCTCTTGATCCCGCGCGGCTCGAGAGTGCGCGCGCAACTCCGCTGTCGGTGTAGTAGACTAGTAGTAGACTGGTAGTAGACGACCTCCTTCCGGTCGACGAAGAACCTGCTGCCTTTGGCGAGGCTCAAGACGGCGTCGAGGGCAGGACCGCCATTGTCATCCGGAACGTCGAGTAGGCAGATCTCGAGCGACTCGTCGTGGATGCGGGGTCAACTGAGATAGCCATGAGGAGCGTCGCGACGGGGGGGCTGAGCTCGGACGGCACATCGTCTTGGCAAAACAAGCAGAGCGACATGTCTGCGATGTCCGCGGCAGTGATCAGTAAGGCATTGGCACTGGGAATCGGCACGTAAGGATCGACGATGCAGGCCAGTGTTAGCTGTGTCGTAACGCGCAGCGAAGATGGGACGCATGTGCCGTCAATCTTTGTCGTGAACTCGGGCACGGTGTCGATCACCGCTGTGTGTGCGATCGCTTCAGCGAGCGATGATCATGGCGGCGGGTAATCCGGCGCGAGATGCGTGTCGTGCGCGCACCCGAGAGGACGGCGCACTTGGATCGAACGGCTTCGGACGTCGTCGAGAGGGTCACGTACGAGTACCCTATTTGTACCCGAGGATGGCAACCTTGGTGCGCCCCGTTGTGGACGGCGGGAAGAGGAAATGTGATCGTATCGGTGCGGTGTAGTGCGGTGGATGATGCGGCCGGCGAAGCTCCTGTTGCACCGTCAAGAGGGTGACGTTTTGGTCCTGCGTCTTCCGCGTGCAATGAGTACGAGCCATCCCTTGATCAAGGTGCTGTCTTCAGTGGCGTCGCTGTGACGCATCTGGTGCGAGTCGTAGGCGATGGATTCTTCGTAAAGGATTCCCAGTGCTTCGAGGAAGGCGCGACCTCGATGACGGTCCTCGTCTTTGTGTCTTTGCACAGTGGTACCAGTGTACGTCTCAGTGGAGACTATAACCCAATATCAGTATGTCTCGATGTCAACGACTGGCTCTCAAATGGTAGCGGCTACTTGGTCCATCGATCCGACCGAAGTGAATGACACGTTCAAGCCGCCGAAATTCTACATGCTGCAAACACCGTTTTCTCCACAAGCTCGACCCGACCAACAAAAGCTCAAGATCGACGACTGGCTCATCCTAGCTCATCCAGCTTCGCGCAGATGCCGGACCAGGATGCGCCATAGCGGCAATGCATTCGCATCTCCGGTTTTACGGTCCGAGTTTCGGATGTACTTCAACCTCACTGGTGCCGGCTAGGTGCCGGCTTCGGGGATGACCTGGAAGGCATGTCCAAGGTTGAATACTACACCAAGTACCTGGGCCAGTACAAGTCCATGAACGACGCCGTTGCCGCCTACATCATCGACCACGTCGATTGGACTCCAGCCGCCGAGTTTCTCGCGCATAACGAAATCCACGAAGCCGCACAGTCATGAACGATCTCGAGCAGCAAGACGACCCCGATGATGAAGCCCTTGACATCGACACCGAGACGTCCACTGTCGAGGAGTGCCTCTCGGCGCGTTCAAAATACTCGCCGTCGTCAACCTCTACGACAGTGGGCATCTTGGGTGTCACGGGCACGCTTAATTAACACGATGCAAGGCACAGGCCGTCTCACCGTCCTGCATGGCGCACATTCTTGCCAAAGCGGCGACCCAAGGCTGGCAAGGAAAAATGCTCCGTCTTCAAGGGATGCGCACCAGCCTCCGCCGACGAGACGCAATATGTCGACCTCTGCATGCACAGCCCACAGCGCGTTCAAGTGCCCAGCGTTTCGCGACACACGAAGTCGCTCCCCTGTAGTATACGCCTGTAGGCAGCAACAACTTAAGCTGGATTGGAGCTCTATCTGCAGACTCGAGCGTTGTGAGCACATGCCTCTTCGCCGTCGCCTTGCCGATCTCTGTCTCACCAGCAAGGCGTATAGCAAGGCGGGCGGCTCACTCCTTCGTTCGACAAGTGGCGCGAGCGCCGACGGGCGGCAAATCGGCCTGATGATCGGGCGCCTCAACATGCTTGGTGCAACTCCCGAGTCCCCCTCCAAAGCTGCCAAGCCCACCGACGATCCGCACGGCCGCTTCACCTTCGGCACCTCGCTTGATAGCTACGGCACGCGCCCCGCTGGATTCGGCCGTGTCAACCTCCGCATGACCTCCGCAACCTCGACTCAAGCATCAAGCGCTCACGGTGCACCGCCCGCAGCCGACCGAAGCTACTCCGCCGTTGCCATGGCCTCTACGACATCTTCACAGCACCAACCTCGGTGCTCAAGTACACTCCACCCGCCGCCGGCATCCCAGCACGAGGCACGCCCGAGTATGCAATGGAGCGATGTGTCAAGATGGCTGCCATCGAAGACGCGCAACGCGAAGCAGCTGCACAATAGCTGCACAACTGCCTCGTGCAACCCCTCACCCCTCACCCTTATTGAGTCGAACGGCAACCAGACACGCTCGTTGAGTCTTCGAAGAAGTGGTCTAGACGAATCAACAAAGAGACCGTCGCCAAAGCTCATGTACCGATGCAACCTCTCCCACAGCTTCGCGCGCCCGCGCCTCCGATGCTGCCCTCGCTGCAGTTGCTGCTCCTGACGAGCAAACGTAACGTCAGCCCGACGCACGTGGCGATCTCGCCACCAATGAGAAGCTACTCGAGCAGCCGGCCTACGTACCCAAAGGCCTCCGACCCCCTTGAACGTTCCTCTCGACGCTTTCTCCGAACGTGTCTCTATCATCGGATCATCGAGCAGCGCTGCCAAAATCTCGATGACTCCACGGCCAAGGCCGACACACCGTCGCTGCCCACACCCACGTTCACTTCATACAGTCGATCATCTCACATGACGTCGAGACAGGCTTTCAGCACACAGCGCATCGAGGAGCTCATCATCGAGCTCCGCTACGCTACCAAGGAAAGCCCTCAAAGCCGACATCGCACGCGTCGAAGCCATCAAACATCCCCTTCAACAACGTCTTCTTGAACTCGAAGCCAACCAACGCCTCGCCCTCGGTCTTCTCGAGCTTGCGACAACTCAACGTGACCAAGCCGCCGACCTCGTCAAACGGCTCGCTCACCTCGAAAAGGACATAGTCCTTGACCTCGACAATATCAAGTCTCGCGTCAATGCTCTAGACGCTCGTCCTTACCTCCCCGCCCTCGACAGCGAGATGATCGACGCGAGTCTTTCGGCACCCGAAACGCGCATCCGGCGTGACGCTATCGTGTTACCGCCCACAACCCTCGACCCCGCTCGCACGCGGCTCGGAGATCCAGCATATGCCGTTGGAGGCAAGCCGCAGCTTGATGATGCGTCCGTCTTTGAGCTAAACCGTATCTGTAGGTACTTGCCTTGCGTGGGCGAGTCGACGAACGTCGAGCCGTCTTCTATGTGCATCACAAGTTAGGGACGATGATTTATAATCGGCATGCCCGAGAGCTGGCCAATGCCCAACGTCGAGCCGTATACATGTGGGACTTCTTGCGAGCCAGACCCGGACCAGACCCAGGAGGCAACCGCGGGTGCATCAATCAGAACGCGGCGCCGGATGACTGGGCCGCCAACGTCGGGTGGTGGGTTGAAGTCTTTCGCTCCGGTCCTACAGCTACAACACGCCACGACGCAAGCGTACCGTACCATCGAATGCGAAGATACTCGAATGATCGATACAGCTGCGGTATCGCCCCTATCGGTCCGCTCCAAGCGTTTCAAGTTATGTACACGTAGATTGAATCTCACCGCCCATCTGATCCAAGATCGCTGACCGGAGGCAGAGGCGGAACTTTGGCAAACCGCTTCAGGCTTTGCTCGACAATGGTTTCCCAGGCTTCAAGTTTGTAATGGGCGGCGAGTGAGGGGGAGGCACTCGCGGCGGCCTTGCACAGGCGCGCGGCCAGTGTCGTCTGACCTCGTTCAAGTAGCGCTATGCCTTCTTCATAGAGACGAAGGGCTGCGCGATCGCCTTCATGCAGAGGCACGTATTCGCGCGCGTCCGCACCGGAGGGCCCATACTCATCCATCTCGACTGTGGCGCGTAGGGCGGCGAGGCCGTCTATGCTGGCGCCGCCGCAGTCGCTGCCGTAGTCGCTGCCGCCGCCGCCGTCGCCGCCGCCGCCGCCGTCACCGCCGCCGCCGCTGCCGCCGCCGCCATTGCCGCCGCCGCCGTAGTCGCAGCCACCGCCCTTTCGGAGTACCCACTGACGCGGCACCGAATCGAGCACCCAATACCCCGCCTCGGAGACCGCATACAAGTGCGGCAGCGCTCGAAGCATCTCGTCCTGCTCGACGGGGACGAGCGCACCGGGTGCCAGCGTCGACACGAAGAGGCGCAGGTCCGATTCGACCGCCCACCAGTCAAGATCGTCCCCCGCGAGCACGCCGCCCGGCCGTAGCAGATCAAACGCCCGTGTGATCTCCAAGAGGGATTCGCCCTTCTCGTGGCCCGAGTCGAGGTAGACGAAGTCTGGTCGCGGCACGCCATGCACGCCGGGTTCGAGGACGATGTGCTGCAGCGCGCGCAAAGCCGTGAGCGACGAGCACGGCCACGGCAAAATGACGTGGCGGTGCTGGCGGCGCACGTTGGCAACGAATTGCCAGAGCAGCTGAGGCAGACCGCGCTCTAGCAGCAGGCCGTCGCGCCAGCCCGTGCAACGATCAATCCACGCGCCGCCATCACCGAGCCATGTGTCGATGCACAAGAGGCACGGCGGCGCGGCGCTCGCTGGTGTCGCGGCGGCGGCGGCGGCGGCGATCCTGTTCGCACTGCCTCCCTTCCAGCTGCCTACCTCGATGCAGAAGGCTGGCCGTAGCGAGCGCATGAGAGCGTCGAGGAAGGGCTGCGGCACGTTGGTGTACAGCGATGCGTGGTCCTCTTGTACGGCGATGTTAGCTGCCATTGGGTCGGTGCCCGCAGCACCGTACAGGCTCCTCACCAGGGCAGCACGCACAGGACTACTAGAGGCGCAAGGACCGTCTTCAGTGAGTTCTTTGAGTGCGTCTTGCCATTTTGCCACGAGTAGCGTGGCGAGCGCCAAACCTGTGCGCAGCTCCGTGGACTCGAAGGTCGCCGTGTCGGCCGCGAGTAGCGCTTGCAGCGTCGCCATAGCATTTTCGGTCATCGATGGGCAAGAACGCGTCGTTCTGAGCTGCGCGATGTTGGGAAGAGTCCGTGTCCCGGCTCGCCCGATGTTTTTTACTGGTCTATGCTCGTAAAAGAATCCGCGCTGCCGAGCGCGAACGAAACTTCGGATTCAGAACTGCTCTCGGCACCCATTCGTAGGCACGGTAGTGCAGCGCGGCGTGATCACTGGGCTCGGCGGCCCGATGACGTCACCTGCTTCTGCCAACGCCTCGACGGCTCCGTTTCTCACACTGCTCGAGATGCTCGGCGAGGGCTCCTTTGGCAAGGTGTTCAAGGCGATGCACCATGATCGCAATGAGGTCGTCGCCGTCAAGGTGGTCTCGCTCGAAGATGATAATGGCCAGCTGGAGAATGAAATCGAGCTTCTCAAAGCATGCAAGCATAGCGGCATCGTGCAATACTTCAGCTCCTTTGTGCACCAGAGCAAGCTTTGGATCGTGATGGAGTATTGTGAGGGATCGTCTCTGCTCGATGTCATGTCCGCGTGTGGGCGCTGCTTGACGGAGCCGCAGACGGCGGCGGCGGTCGCGGCGTGCACGCACGCGCTCCAGTACCTGCACGAGCAACGCCTCGTGCATCGCGACATCAAGGCGGGCAACTTGCTCCTCGACTCGGACGGCATCGTCAAGCTCGCTGACTTTGGGGTGGCCGCGATAGTGGGCCTTACGATCGCCGCTCGGCGCACAGTGATCGGCACTCCCTTCTGGATGGCGCCCGAGGTGATCACGTGCCAGCGCTCCAACCCCGACGGCTACGACATGCTCGCCGACGTGTGGTCGCTCGGGATCACCGCCATCGAGATTGCCGAGGGCCAGCCGCCACATGCGCAGGTCTCGCCGCTCACGGCTATCTTCTTGATTCCGACACTGCCCGCGCCCTCGCTCAAGGAGCCTGCGAGCTGGTCGCCCGAGTTCGTGGCGATGCTCAAGCGCTGCCTCGTCAAGAACCCCGCCCAGCGCGCCAGCAGCGCCGATCTCATGAGTGACCCGTTCATCCGACATGGACACGAGGCAGCCGCGCGCGGCGTGATGCGGGCCCTCATGTCCGCGGCACGGGACCCTTTGCGCGCCTTCCGCGATAAGGAAGAGCGTCGCGCGCGCCACGCGGCCGAGGGGCGTCAGCGCCGAAAGTCGGCCGAGGACATGAGGAATCCTGGAGCGGGGGCGGCAGCACCCCTTGGCGCCGCCAACACGCAGTATTCGAGCGCGACGCTACCTCGACCGAAGTCGGGCAGCGGCAGCGGTGGTGGAAGCGGCGCCGATGTCCAGAGGTCGAGTGGCAGCGGCGGCGGCGCCCGCGACGATTTCGACCTTGCGGCGATCTCGGCGATTGCGAAAAAGTTTGCGGAGGACGTGAGTGGATCATCAGGCACCATGCCCGCGCAGCGCTCGCAACCAATGGCTGGGGCTGCCGGCACGAGCGCCATGCCGAGCGCCTCAGGAGCCAATCGAACGCTGCGGTTGGGCATGGGCGTCTCTGCAGGTGACGCCCAGCAATCGTACAAAGAGGCGATGGCTCGGCGCCCCTCAGACGGCGACCAACTCCGACGACAGAGCGCCCCGCCTGCGCCCGCGAGGAGCATTACAAGCGCGACTGGCACCGCCAACTTCAGCGGCGGCACCATGCAAGTGCATGCCGGCGGTGCCAGCGATGCCAGCGACGCCCGCCCAGCCTTCCTAAGGGCTGCGAATGCGGGCGGCGTCTATGGGGGCGTCGTCTATGGAGCCGATGCCGGCGGCGGACCGACCCGAACCCCCATAAGATCCAGTGCAAGCTGCGACGGGACTATGTGCATCTGCTCAGGCGACGGCATGATCGGCGCGACGCCCAGCTTGCAAGCCGCGTGCGCCACGGCCGGCGGCGCGGCGGCGCCCCTATCAGTGCGTCCACGCCTGGCCTACGACGAGCCGACCCCCTCGGCTATCGGTGCAGCGGGCGGCACACTTGGGCGGGGCTTTGGCGTTGACGAAACAGGGGACTCGACGATGTGCATCAGGCGTGCCGACGCCGAGGCGGCCACGGGCGCGGCGGCGTCCGGCACCATGGTAATCAAACCCGCGGCCGCGGCCGCGTTGCGCTCGGCAGTCAACCCCAGCTACGAGGGCGTAGGCACGATGCTACTCAGGGGTGCGGGCGGCGAAGTCGCTACCCTCGGTGCGCAGCCCCCCGCATTCATGCGTCAATTCTTGGGCGACGGACTCGGCGGCGGCGGCGGCGGCAGTGGCGG
>Ga0209550_10007277_pt1 | contig 10254 bp, 8 predicted proteins | sample LauGreSuBDMM15SN_2_FD_187567 | JGI IMG/M metagenome (GOLD analysis project Ga0209550, IMG submission 187567) | Freshwater lake microbial communities from Lake Michigan, USA - Su13.BD.MM15.SN (SPAdes) (version 5) | ecosystem: Environmental > Aquatic > Freshwater > Lake | place: Lake Michigan, USA... | reverse complement strand
CGCCATCCCGTTGTAATCTCATCAAAGATGAGAACAATGCCTTCATTATCGCAATATCGTCTAATTTCTTCTAGGAAGCCAGGGGCAGCCTTCTCGCTTCGACGTGGTTCCATCACAATTGATGCGACTTTTCCTTTATGCTGCTCCACTAATTTTCTAAACTTTTCTATGTTATTAAACTCAAACGGTATAGCTGTATCGGCTAATCCCATTGGGATGCCACGAGAACTTAGACCAGGTAATAGCACCGCGCCTAACTGGTCTTTCTTTGATAAATTGGCAGCTAAATACCAGTCAGCCCAACCATGATAGCCACTGAATAGCACTACATCCTTATTCGTGTTCACTCGTGCAATTCTTACAGCTATTGACATTGCTTCACCGCCTGAACGGGCAAACCTAACCATTTGCGCCCACGGATGAATTTCAACAAGCTTCTCTGCTAATTGAATTTCTTCGGGAGCAATAAGGGTTGATTGCACTCCAGAATTAACAACCTTCATCACTTTTTTTGATACGTCTTTATCGGCATAGCCCAGCACACAAGAACCAACACCCATGTTTGACATATCACGTAGAATTTTGCCATCAATAGTTACTATTTTGATTCCTCTTGCTGACCTAAAATAGATTGGCCATGCATCGATATTGAATAGGTCTGGTCTCTTTGAAAATAATTGTGTACCACCTGGAATTAAATCTAATGATTTCAAATAAATATCGAGTGGATTTTTGGCGCTTCGTCTATTGACCATGCTCATAGAATACAGCGTAATTTGGGTTTCCAACTGGAGGCTTAATATGCCCTTTAGTAATTCCCAATCGATATGTAGCAACAATATGGCGGAAATCAACCCCGAGAAATGAGCCCCCGAGCAATTTCGAGAGCATTATCATATTAGCAAGATCTTCATGGGTGTCTATCGTTAATTTTACATCTGAGTAATCTTCTGTAGGTTGTAGTAATCCCAATTTGAATTTTGCAGGATTTCGCCAGATATATGAAGTTACGTGCTCACGATCCAAAGTCTCTGTTGCTTCTTTGTTGGCTACTTTTAGTGCACTGAATTTTACCCATTCCGCATCTAGTCCGTCTGGGTACTTCATAGATTTCATATTTGCAACACCGGCTCCAGTGGCGATGCCAATATGATCAAGGTCAAGTTCAATGAATTTCTCAAATGCAGAGTCAATTAGTCCTGGATCAATAAAAGGGCAATCTGCTGTGATTCTTAATATGTTACCTTTGAAGTCTTCTTCCACCGAGGACACAACGCGTAATAGAACGTCCTCTTCTGGCCCCCGTATGACTTCTATCGGTTTACTCTTACAATGAGCAAAAATTGATTCATCCGAAATAGATGTGGTTGTTGCAACAACTATTCTTTCGACGTTCAGCGAATCTTTCAATCTTTCAACTACCGAATCAAGGATTGTTGTTTCGCCAAGCTTCCTTAGTACTTTACCCGGGAGCCGAGTGCTACTCATTCGAGCCTGAATTACAGCAACATTCATCCCGTGAAACTCCCTTTCAGCTTGAGAATCATCTTACTCGCATATTCTTTTTGATACTCTATCTCCTATCAAGGAGTTGGTCTGCCTTAAAGTAGAAAATCTAACTTTCTCCTTAAGCGAAGGGACGATTTTGACTGAAGTAGTTTTAGGAACTGCCAATTTTGGAAACAACTATGGTGTCCTAAATAGCAAGAATGGAGGCGGGGAAACTGTAACGACCCAAGAAGCAATTAATATAATTAAGTACTGTAAGAGCGTTGGCATTAAAAAGTTTGATACAGCCTCAACATACGGATCTGCAATGCTAATACTTGAGGAGTATTTAAAGAATGATGCTGAGATTGAGGTACTGAATAAGATTTCTTGGGTAGGTGGCTCTTCCCTGCATTTTACTAAATACCATAAAGAACTCATTGAGCTAATGCAGCGACCAATTGGGGGGATAACAACATTGGTTCAATGGCACAACTGGGAAGGGAATCAATCTGACTTAGAGCGGATGGAAGAATTTCAGGCCAAGTTCAAAACAAGTCATAATCTTCGTTTTGGTGTGACTACTTATGGAGTAAAAAACGCAGAATTGGCTGCAAATTTACCATTCATAGATTCTGTTCAATTCGAATATAACGTTCTAAATCAGCTCGTAATTCAAGCGCTCTCTAGTAACAACTCGCATCGGGCGTGTAATTATGTTATCCGCTCCATTTTACTACAGGGCTTATTACCTAGTGATAATTTTGGAAGTTTTCAATTATCTCCAAAGTTACTTGACGCAATAACTCATTTCCAGACAATATCCAATATTTGGGGATTACCACCCCTTGAGGTTGCCATCAGAAGTATGTTGAACTACCCAATCAATTCTGACTTGATAATTGGTGCTACTTCGATACAAGAGTTAAATCAAGTTTTAGTGAGTTTATTGAAAGGTCCTCTTCCCGGTGAACTTTTTGAACAATTGCTTCAGCTAAGAAAATACGACGTGACATTAGCGGATCCACGGAATTGGAATAATTCATGAAAAGTGTTTATACCGTTTGGCATCTGAATCTTTCTTTTTCATCTCTTGAGGTAATACAGCGCAAAGAAGTAATCAACAAGTGTTACTGGCCAATATTGAAAATGGCAGAGAAGGAAGGGTTGAAATTTGGCCTTGAGGCAACCGCGAGTACGCTAGAAATGATTCTGAACCTCGACCCTTTGTGGATTGAGACTTTGAAGCAACTCATCGCAGACGGAAAAGTGGAGTTTGTAGGAAGTGGCTGGTCACAAGTGATTGGTCCTCTTGTTCCTTCTTTGGTGACTCAGAAGAATATCCGGCTTGGAAAAGCTGCCTATAAGATGATCATTGGGACTACTCCAAAGATATATCTACTAAACGAGCAAGTGTGGGCTCCAGGTTTAATAGACATTTACGCAAATGAAGGTGTCAGCGCTTTAGTAATGGAATGGGAAAATCCATTTTCAGCAAATCCGCATTGGGCTAGGGAATTACGACTACAGCCGCAAATAGGGCGTGGAATTAATAAGTCAATTCCAATAATTTGGAATCACTCTATTGCCTTCCAAAAGTTACAAAAAATGGCACATGGCGACATATCCTTGGGTGAGTGGGGTGATTGGTTTGCACAAGAAATTCAATCATCAGAGGAAATCGGTTTATGTATTTACGGTGGGGACGCTGAAACTTTTGATTTCAGAGCCAATAGATTTGAGACTGAAGGGGCTACAGATTCGGGTGAATGGCTTCGAATTGAAGCTGCTTTTGAAATAGCAATCGCTCAAGGAGCTAGATTCATACTTCCCTCAGATCATCTCAAACATCACAACAAAGAGGATATGGATTCCTTAATTCTGTCTAACGCCGCTATGCCTCTACCAACAAAAAAACAGGCTAAATACAATCCTTTGCGCTGGGCCGTGGGGGGCAGGGATGCATTTCGAGCAAATACTACCTGTGAGAAAATACTTTCTTTACTAAAGGAAAATGGTGATCAAGTAACTGATCAAGACTGGCGAACTTTGCTCGATCTTTGGGGGAGCGACTTTCGCACTCACATAACAGAATCCCGTTGGGAATCTTGGGGAAATATCTCAAATGAATTACTTCGAAGATTTGATAGTGTGATTGAGTCTGCGAAAATAGAGTCAGAAAATGATTTTAAGGTATCAGAAACTGATGGATATTTAACAATAAGCAATAAGGAACTAAAATGTGTTCTTAATCTAAAACGTGGTTTAGCAATTGATTCCTTATCCTTTTTGAGGATTTCAGATAAACCTCTGATCGGCACCATAAGACATGGTGAACTGCACCATATAGAGTGGAACGCTGATTTTTACTCTGGAGAATTTGTGGTTGACCTTCCCGGAAAACACAAAATTACAGATCTAGAACGTGTAGTCCCGGTTATTACAAACAACGACTTGGGCTTGACAATCTCTGCATTAATTCAAACAAAGTTGGGACCAATCACTAAGTCAATTATCTTCTCTGGGAGAGAAAATCCTAAATTAACTATGAAATACCAATTGGACTGGGAAACGATACCGCCATGCACTATGCGATTTGGTGACATAGTTTTAATTCCTGCATCATTTGAGCGCTCAACTTTATTTGTGGAAACTCACAATGGGGGGGAACAGCGTGATCGATTCGAATTGGACTCTATAGAAGTCGACCATGGAAAATACTGGTCCCCGTTGATTTCCGCCCGTAACTGTTTCGGTGTGACTGAGGGTGAATTGATTATTGGAGATAGCAACAAATCTATTCAAGTCAATTTAAATAGAGGGCTTTCTTCGATGCCGGCCCTCATGACGAATGTGGGTGTTATGGATAGTTACTTTACTCGTATTCAATTCACGGCGCGTGAACTAGACGATACTTCTGCTAACCGTAACATTAACTTGGGCCCCGAAGGTAGATCTTTTGAAATATCGATTCAACCCTTTAGGATGCCATAATGAGTCCTACAAAGTTCGTTGCGGAAGTTTCTTCAAATCATAATCAAGATCTTAATAGGTCGCTTGAATTTGTAAATATTGCTGCGGAGTGTGGCTTTGATGCAATCAAATTTCAATTATTTGAAGTTGAAAAGTTGTTTTCTTTCGAGGCGCGAATTTCAAATCCCCAACTTGGCAAGAGAAAAGGTTGGGAGTTACCACCTTCTTTCATTTCGCCCCTTGCCGACCGGGCACATGAACTAGGTATGGAATTCTCTTGTACTCCTTTTCATCTTGAAGCCGTTGAACTCCTAGAACCATTCGTGGACTTCTACAAAATAGCATCATACGAATTGCTTTGGCCTGATCTCGCTCATGCTTGTGCTAAAACTGGTAAACCTCTAGTAATTTCAACAGGGATGGCAGACCTTAGTGAGGTGAACTTGGCAGTTTCTACTATCTGTGCAAGCTTTCCTGAAATCAATCTTACGATTCTCCATGCTGTGTCTTCTTATCCTGCCCCTTTTGCTGAATGTAACTTGGCTGCAATCGAGACCTTACGACAAAAGTTTGGATTTCTAGTCGGTTGGTCAGACCACACAGTTTCAGATGGTGTAATCAATGCGGCTGTTTTTGGTCAGCAAGCGTCAATGATCGAAATGCACATAGATCTAGATGGCAAAGGATTCGAATTTGAATCCCAACACTGTTGGTTACCGGATAAGGCAAAGAGTCTGATCTCAAATATACGTGAGGGTGAAAAATCAATTGGGGATGGCATAAAGCAACCTGTTCCTGCAGAGATTCCCGACAGAATTTGGAGAGCAGACCCGAGTGATGGACTTAGACCCTTTATATCCAAGCGGGTAGAGCTGAGTGAAAACTAAAAGTTCTTTAACTGCCACTCGTATTGCAACTTTAAGCCGGCTTGAATGTCCGTACGTGGATGCCACCCTAGTAGCTCCTTTGCACGTTTGGTGTCTGCGCCAGTTCTAATCACATCGCCTGGCGGCACTCCTCCTTGTTCAATTTGAATTTGTCTCCCTGAGATACTTTCAATGCTTGAGATTAGGAAATTTAACGTCGTGCTATTACCGCCCCCAATATTTATTGCAGTGGCGAGTGTTGGAAGTGAGGCGGTTAAAGCCAAAATATTTGCCGACACGACATCATTAACAAACGTAAAGTCTCTAATCTGTTCACCAGTACCATATTTTGGAAATTGTTGGCCTGTAATTGCACAATTAATTAGTCGGTGTATCGCCATATCTGGACGTTGCCCAGGTCCATAAACAGTGAAATATCGAAGCGCCACTACCTCTAAACCGAAGTTTTTTGAATACGCAGCGCCTAAGTGCTCACCCGTGAGCTTTGATACTCCATAGGGACTTCTTGGTAGCGGGTTCGCACTTTCTAAAGTAGGAAAGGTTTCAGCATCGCCATAAATGGAAGAACTAGATGAGAAAACGACTCTTTTTATTTTATTACGTGTTGCGAATTCAAAAAGTTTTTGCGTCCCTAACACATTGTTCATGGCGTATGAGTCAAAACCTTGTCCCCAACTGTCTCGTACTCCTGGTTGGGCTGCAAGGTGAAAAATACAATCAAAATTAGGATCGATTCCGGAGTCTTCTAAATCTAAGATGTCCAACTCTCTGAATTCAAATTTAGTCTCGTTGGCAAGTCTTTCAAGATTCCTCTCCTTGATTACTCGTGAGTAGTAGTTATGGAATGAATCAATTCCAATAACAGAATCACTATTTTCACATAGAGTCAAAGCTAAATTTGAACCAATAAATCCAGCAGCTCCGGTCACCAAGAATCTCATTATGCTTCTCCATCCACTCTCAATTTATTCACGTCAGTAAGAAACGATATTATCGTATAGTCTCAAAATTCTTTCTGCGGGTACTCCAAGTTCAATAGCTAAAGCGAAAATCTCATTCTGAGCACTATAATTTGCAATTAATAAAGCGAAGTCATTCAATTCGCTCCAACTGATTGAATTAGGGTTTACAATATTTATACCTCTCCAGCTTGTTCCCCATTTCCTGGGATCCGAATCAACAATCAAATAGTCTGCTCCCGATTTAGAAAAAAACTCACACTTTTGAAACAGAAGTTCAAGGTGTATTCCTGCTCCCCAAATAACTACAGAGTTAAATGCTTGCAAAAAATTAAGTTTGTTATTAATTACATTGGAATTTTTAACGTCATGAGATAAATACGTTTCAAGTAATTCTATATCATTGCTAGGCTTTGAGCCTAAACCACGCGATTTTCCGGGCTTTGCGGCCACTCTATAACCGTTGTAGCCCTTTAGGCTCAATTCTTCTTCGACCAGCCAGCCAGCCTCGTTTAGCATTCTCTCAAGTGTAGTTGTAGAAAAATGAGTCAGGTGCAATGGTGCAATAAAACCATTGATATCGTTTGTAGCACCATTCTCTAGAATAGGAACCTCAACGATTAAGGAGGTATTTTCTTTTGCCAATTTGAGAAGGTTCATGAGAACTTGCTTTGGATTAACAAGATGCTCTAAAACATGGTACATCACTATTGTATCAAAAACTGTAGTTGACTGAAAATTAACAAAATCTGATGAGATTAGCAGGATGTTGTATTTCTCTTTAAATCTAGCGTTACCTCTTTCTATAGCATCAGGGTCTACATCAATTCCAATACCTCGAATGAAATCAGGAAGTAAACCAAGAAAGGTTCCGTCGTAACACCCCACATCAAGCACAGATGCGCCTGAGTAAATCAAACCTTTGACTAGTAAATGATCGATCTGGTCTTGCATATGCAAAGGAGATGAACCGTAGCTCTTACCTGCTTCTTCTAGAATTCCCTTAAGGATATTTTCGTTTGGTATCGGGTTATTTTGAATCAAATTACAAGTAGAACACATATAGACTTCTAGCTTGAGCCTCTTGGGAGATTGTGAAGAATCTGAATAGTATTGAAAATTAGGAAAAGTCTGAATTCTCTTATTAAGAGGGCTTTCACAAATAAAGCACGGATGTACGTTCTGAAACTCGTCACTTTCTTTAATTGCTATTCCATACTCTATTTTACTAAATGTCGTGCTGCTCATTGTGTCACCAGAATCTTGAATTGACTAAGACTTCTTTTATGCCTTATTACATTCATTAGCTCTTGCTCCCAGGGCCTAAAATTTGAAATAGTGAATTTTGAATCTTCACAAAGTATTCTGTGGATAGAATCTCAGAGTTTGCCATCATAGGGAGCGAAATTTCTTGCTCATAAAAACTTAAGGCTTCTGGGGTGTCTGAAGCCCTGTAGCCTTGGCTTGCAAAAACTGGATGCAGGTTAGCTGGTATGTAGTTGACTTGAACCAGAAATTCTTGTTTGCGAAGTTTGTCAAAAACTTCCCTCCTGCGTTTTGCTGGCACCCTGATTGGAAATAAGTGCCACATTGGATCTACGTAATCTCGTTTTGTAGGTAATTCCAAGTTTTGGATCCCGTGTAAAATTTCACAGTAGCTTTCAAAAGCTTCACGCCTCTGTGCTTTAAAGGTTTGAAGACGTTTTAGCTGTGATATCCCTAATGCACACAGGACGTCAGGTAATCGGTAGTTGAGGCCAAACTCATGAACTTCCTGATGCCAAGCACCTTCACTTCTTATTTTAAATTCACTTTGGTTTCGCACGAGCCCCTGTCTTGAGAAACGCTTTGCTTTTTCTAGCAGTGCTGGGTGAATCGAAGCCACTGCTCCACCTTCGGAAGTGGTCATATTTTTTGTTGGGAAAAAAGAAAAAGTTGTGATGTCCGCAATAGACCCGACGGGGCGGCCTTTGTATGTTGATCCAATGCTATGGGCCGCATCCTCTATGAGATAAATGCTATGGCGATCCGCAATCTCTCGAAGCTCATCTAGGTCTGCAGGGTGACCCGCATAATCAACAGCAACAATTGCTTTAGTTCTTGGTGTGATTGCGGCTTCAACTGCTATTGGATCTATATTTGCAGTATCAGTTTGAACATCGGCGAATACGATTGTGGCCCCAAAGAGTGCCGCTGTCGCCTGTGTTGCGATAAAAGTGATGGGTGGAGTAATGACTTCATCGCCTGGTCCCAACCCAATAGCCGCGTACGCGCAGTGGAGAGCGGCTGTTCCAGATGAGACTGTGACGCAGGGTGCACCGACAACTTTTTCAAGTGCTATTTCGAATTCGGTTACTAAAGGACCTGTAGTTAACCAATCACTCTTTAAAGATGCTACAACTGCTGCAATGTCTTCATTGTTAATCGACTGGCGGCCATAAGGAATCATTGCTATTCAGAGCCGACTGATAAAGTTCTTGATATCAATTTGAGACATCCACATGTCATTCGTATCAGATCGATATGCGGAGCCTTCATCCATCAATTCTCCTTTAGGTGGGTGATATCCCCACTCTGCAACAACAGGTGTGACCACATATCGGTTCTCGAGAATAATTGTACGTCGACTGTCGTCGGCAGAAATCATCTCCTCGTGCAGTTTTTCACCTGGGCGCATCCCAATTTCTTCTAACTTTGCATTGGGTGCAACTGCGTGTGCGAGGTCAATAATCTTCATACTAGGAATCTTTGGAACATATAGTTCTCCGCCGGTCATCATCTCAAGAGAATCGATAACGAATTGCACTGCGGACTCAATGCTGATCCAGAATCTAGTCATTCTTAAATCTGTAATTGGTAGCGGTTTTCCTTGTGCCGCTAGATTTTGGAAGAAGGGAATGACCGAACCGCGGCTACCCATAACATTTCCATAGCGAACCACCGAAAAAGATGTTCCATAGCCATGGCTATAGTTGTTTGCAGCAACAAAAAGCTTATCTGCGGTTAATTTGGTTGCTCCATAAAGGTTTATTGGTGAGGATGCTTTATCAGTCGAGAGGGCAACTACTCGCTTAACTCTAGTTTCAATGGCAGCTTCAATCACATTTTGACTTCCAAGCACATTGGTCTTAATGAACTCCATAGGGTTATATTCCCCAGTGTCTACTTGCTTCAGCGCGGCAGCATGAATTACGTAGTCAACTTTATGCAAAGCTCGCTTAAGTCGTTCAATATCGCGTACATCCCCAAGAAACCAGCGTAGCCGCGGATTATCTTGGAAATGAAGTCTCATACTGTGCTGTTTTAATTCATCGCGCGAAAAAACCGCAATGCGGCGAACTTTTGTCTCATTTAAGAAATATTCAACAAGTGACTTACCTAGCGAACCAGTACCACCAGTAATTAGGACGGAAGAATTATCTAGTAGCGACATCTGGTGCTCTCCCCGTCTTGTTCTAGGCGGCTTTCCAACTGTTCAGTTATCAAAGCATATCTCGCTAAGCGACCTAATCCACCCTCACAACACCACTAGGTGTCATCAAGTGCACTGCAACAATCCCAGACTCACCCTCGGTGTCAGCTGGGCTTAACCACATAACCTCAACTTCACTACCAAGAGCAGTTGCTAGATCATTTCCTAGCCAGTCAGTGATGCGCTTTTCATCTCCTGCGATTTCTACTTTAACAATCTTGGCAATTGCTTTGCCATCTGTGGATGGGTGATCAAGTGATTTCCACTCAATAAAGAAAGGAAGTTGCTTATCTTCTAGAGTTCCTAGAACACCTATCTGCTTCCATGAAAGATCATGGCCATCGGGTTTTGTGCGATGGCCATCTACGGCTTGTCTTCCTAAGCGTGCTTCAACCTTTGAGACATCATCAACAGAGACAACCCATGTGAGCCATCCGCCACCTTCTGCAGCACGCTTTGATACAGCTTTACCAAA
>Ga0209550_10007274_pt1 | contig 10254 bp, 7 predicted proteins | sample LauGreSuBDMM15SN_2_FD_187567 | JGI IMG/M metagenome (GOLD analysis project Ga0209550, IMG submission 187567) | Freshwater lake microbial communities from Lake Michigan, USA - Su13.BD.MM15.SN (SPAdes) (version 5) | ecosystem: Environmental > Aquatic > Freshwater > Lake | place: Lake Michigan, USA... | reverse complement strand
GGGTAGAATACAGGCTGTCTTTCTTGCTTCGTTTGGATGGTTGGCAGAAAACCATCCCCATTTAAACACCGTCATCAAAGGTTCCGGCGAATTCCCGATAATCTTTGCGGCATCATTCAACTCTCCAGCCATCTGCTCCAGAAACGTTGAGCCACACGGGTCGGAATACAAAATAGCCGGAAACAAAGAGTTTCCTGTGTGATCGACCGGAATAAGGTTTTCCATGGTGCCCGAAAGCACAATTGCCGAAATTTGGCCTTTTGGTAGCCGCCCAACTGCATCGACAACCGCCTGCCACCACAAAGACGGATCTTGGCGATGTTGCTCTTTCGGCAAGCCATAACCGGCTTCAGACATGGCAAAAATACCGCGCGCTGGCTCAAACAGAACAGCCTTTAAAGCAGAAGTGCCAACATCAAGAGCCAAAATCTGTTCGGACATAATGGCCTACTTTCCACTCGCACGTCGCAACATGACTGCGGCGAGAATAATCCCGCCCGTCACCATTTTCTGCGCGAAGGGTTCAACACCGATAATCGTCAAGCCGTTGACGACAACTCCAGCAATTGTAACGCCAAGAAACGCGCCGCCAATATTAGGTGTCCCGGTACGTGAGGCCGTTGCGCCCAGAAATGCCGCGGCATAGGCCGGAAGTAAGAGCCCCTCGCCCATCGTATGCTGCACGCTGCCAAGTCGGGCTGACAGAAGCAATCCCGCAAGCGCCGATAAAAACCCGCCAATTATGAATACTGTAACCCGATCACGAAAAACCGGCAGACCCGCAAGATGAGCGGCAACCGGGTTGGCGCCCAAGGCTTGCAGACGTCTACCAAACGGTGTCGTCGACATAATCACAGCCGACACACTCAGCACAGCAACCATCCAAAGTGACAGCACGGGAAAGCCGAAAAAATCACCCCTTGCCAGAGATTTGAAGCTTTCTGGAACGCCCGAAAACATGCTGGCACCACCCGAAAGCCAATATGCACAGCCGGACAGGATTGTACCTACAGCAAGAGTTGCAACAAAAGATGGCACTTCGAATCTGGCAACAAACAGCCCATTGGCTAATCCGGCCAGCGCGCCGGCGAACAAAGCAATCACCATTGCAATTGGAACAGGAAATCCATTCCCAAACAAATAGAAAGCCATTACCCCCGCGAGCGAGGCAGTAAAACCGAAAGAGAGATCAAATTCACCAATAACCATGACGAAGGTCGCACCAGTTGCTATAATGGCGAGAGTGGTGATTTGCTGTAATAAATTTATCAGATTTGCACGCGTCGCAAAAGCATCCGGCGCAATGGCTGAGAAAACCAAACATAAAAGGAAAAGAGCAATAAGTACGCCGTATTGCCGGAGGCCGCCGCGTGTCAATAGCCCAGCCCCCGGTTCAAACATTGAGAGAAAAAGGCGAAGTCAGGTCCCAATCGTTCGTCCGTAAAGAATATTGGTTCAACTTCGCCCATTTTTAGGTATCAGTTACACTTAACACCGAGGCTCTCGCGCGTGATCAGCTCTACTGGAGCGTAAAGTTCGTCCTTGTCGGCTTTACCGCCACCAATCACCTTACCCAGTTGATCAGCTGCAATCTTGGCCATATCACCAAATCCCTGCCGAACCGTCCCGATATAGGCTGTGCAACCCTTAATCAGATCAATCGCCTGCGGATTGCCGTCAATACCTGCAATCACGATCCCCTTCCGTCCAGCAGCATCAATAGCGAGTTTTGCACCGATACCCGGTTCGTCCCACGCCGCCCAGACAGCATTAATCGCGCCGTCCCCGGCATTCGCCAGCAGGAGAGAATCCATGGCAGTCCGCGAATTCTCTACCTGGCCGGGGACTTGAACATAATATTTCCCGACTTCCTTGATAGCGGAGTTCGCCTTCAATGCATCATCAAGTGCGATTTCACGCTGGCGAACGCCAGGATGTGCTGAATGAAAGAAACGAACAATATTGCCCTTGCCGCCAATTGCCTTGAACAGGAAATCTGACATCGTCTTGCCGAGTACGTAATTGTCTGATGTGACATTTGTTACAACCGACTTGTTTTTCGCGCCATCAATCGTGACGACGGGAATACCCGCTGCAGCGGCCTTATCGACCTGTGCCTGCACCTGCTCGGGGTTCACGGAAACCAGAACGATTCCGGCCGGCTTTGTTGCTGCCACATCCTCAATCCGGCTCGCAAAAGCGCCCATATCACCCGCGGTGTCGACAACATCAACTGTCCACCCTTTTGCAGCCGCTTCTTTCTTGAAACCATTGACCATTTCAGCAGTCGCGACTGCTGAAAGATAAGGCGTTACGACCGCAATCTTCTCGCCTGCAGCAAGCGCACCATGACACGCAACAAGCCCGAGAGCCGCCGCCAAAACAATCTTTTTCATCGTTTGATCCCCCAAGGTAAAACAACGCATGTGACCATACCGAAATTTTTGATGCGGGCAAGACGGATCGAGATCAAATAGCAGAATGGATCAACATAGATCATGACGGCTATGGTTTCTGCTCTATGTAAGGCAATTTGCGATGGACTTCGCTATTGACGACGTATCTTGCGAAATTCCCGTCGGTTTTTGGCATTGACGGATCGGGTGCAGGTGGCTTTCTGAAAAGATAGATTTCATGTCTTTGAAAAAAGTTGCACCTATGTCTGGATCGATCGGCTCTGTAAGTGCAGCAAGTTTTGATTACATCATTATTGGTGCAGGCTCTGCCGGTTGCGTCATTGCTAATCGCCTGACAGAGGACGGAAAATCCACGGTTGCCATCCTCGAAGCTGGTGGCAGTGACCGTTCAGTGCTCATTCAAATGCCGACCGCCCTTTCGATCCCGATGGGCATGCCGAAATATAATTGGAGCTATCATACCGAGCCCGAACCTTATCTCGATGGACGCCGAATGGATCTTCCTCGCGGCAAGGTTTTAGGTGGATCCTCGTCAATCAATGGCATGGTCTATATCCGCGGTAATGCACTCGATTACGAGGAATGGGAACATCTAGGTGCCAAAGGGTGGGGCTACCGCCATGTCCTTCCCTATTTTCGTCGTGCTGAAAGCCGTGCGGAGGGTGGTGACACCTATCGTGGAGCTGACGGTCCCCTGCATACAAGTTATGGACCGATGAATAATCCGCTTTACAACGTCTTTGTCGAAGCAGCACAGCAAGCGGGCTATCCCGCAACAAACGATGTGAACGGCCACCAGCAAGAAGGCTTCGGTCGAATGGATCGAACGATCTACAAGGGTCGCCGTTGGAGCGCCGCAAGCGCCTACCTCAAGCCTGCCATGCGGCGACCCAATCTTCACGTCATCACGGGGGCTCAGGCGACTAAAGTTCTTTTCAGGGATCAGCGTGCCATAGCCGTCTCCTACCATCTTGGTAGCGAGGAAAGGACGATTAGCGCAAACCGCGAGATCATTCTCGCGGGTGGCCCGATCAATTCGCCGCATCTTCTCAAAATATCGGGTGTCGGCCCTGCCGACGAACTGCGATCATATGGGATCCCAATCATCGCTGATCGCCAGGGAGTTGGCGAAAACTTGCAAGATCATCTCGAATTTTATTTCCAGCAAGCCTGTACCCAACCAATAACGCTTTACTCATCCATGAACTTGCTCTCGAAAGCGTTGATTGGGATGCAGTGGATACTCCGCAAAGACGGGCTGGGCGCCACAAATCATTTTGAAAGTTGCGGGTTTATCAGGAGCCGCCCCGGCGTTCCCTATCCAGACATCCAATACCATTTTCTGCCCGCTGCGATCGCCTATGACGGAAGCGTCAAAGCCGAGGCTCATGGTTTTCAGGCCCATGTAGGTCCTATGCGCTCGAAAAGCCGTGGCTGGGTCCGCCTGGCATCACAAAACGCCCTTGAAGCGCCAAAAGTCCGGTTCAATTATCTCAGTCATGAAGATGACTGGATTGAAATGCGTGCCTGTGTCCGCCTGACCAGAGAAATCTTCGGCCAGCAAGCATTTGCGCCCTATCGCGGCGAGGAACTTCAACCGGGTCGTGACTGCGTCACCGACGAACAAATCGATGCTTTCGTAAAAAGAAAAGTCGAGAGCGCCTACCATCCATCCGGAACATGCCGTATGGGCGATAAGGCTGATCCTGCAAGCGTCGTTGATCCGGAGGGTCGCGTGATTGGCGTTGAGGGTCTCCGCATCGCTGATACATCAATCATGCCGCAAATCACAACCGGAAACCTGAATGCACCGGCGATCATGATTGGCGAAAAAATATCAGATTCCATCCGGGGATTAGAACCTTTACCTCCCTCGAATGCTCCCTATTTCAAAGCTTCAAATTGGAAAGAGACGCAGCGTTAAATGGCTGCATGATAGGTTGGGAAGCGACTGGCGTCCCCTGCGGACCTTTCAGGAAAGCTTGCCATTGTTCCTCGGAACCAAAAAATGTGTTCCGGTCGACATTTCCCTTGATGCCGGCAACACGCCCCTCGGCGGTATACTGCCAGAACGCCCATCGACGCCCCGGATAGCGCTGTTGCGGGTGCGCATTCACGGTTCTGACCCACAAGGAATAGTCGTGGAGATCACCCACGATGACGTCTCGATAGAAATCGATTGTTGTATAAATCACAGGTCGCTTGCCATAATGGCGCTCGATCGCAACAAGAAACGCTTTCATCGCCGCAAGCGCCTGCGCCTTGGGTACCTTTTTCGGACAAAGTTCAGAGTCGCCGTTCCATTCAACATCCAGCACGGGTGGTAACGACGCCGACTCTACAGGGACATTTTTGATAAACCAGTTAATTTGGTCCTGAACCGGACGACACCAAAAATAGAAATGATACGCACCGCGGGCGATACCCGCATCATGCGCAGCAATCCAATTGAGCGCGAATTTCTCATCGGCATGATCACCGCCCTCGGTTGCCTTAATCCAGGCAAAGCGGTGGCCTTCTTCTTTGACTGTTTTCCAGTCAATAACTCCCTGATAACGGGAAACATCAATACCGTGAATAGGATAATCGGCAGGAACAGGATACTGTTCCTTCTCCAAAAAAGCGCACCCTCCGAGCACCAATACAATTGAGACAGTGGCAAAACGCACGCCCAAATAGAAAGCCGACAAAAACATACCAATCTTCCGCCCATGACCCAGGCTTTACATCGGTCGAAACTCATGAAGAAACCGTAAAGAGCTTCGCTTAAAACGTATCAAGCGCTAAGCCAAATTGAACCAGACGGTTGCAATTCCGAGAAATGAGAAGAAGCCGACGACGTCGGTGACGGTCGTCACAAAAACACCTGAAGACACTGCCGGATCAGCCTTGTAGCGTTCAAGCGTCATCGGGATCAGAATGCCGCCGAGGGCACCGGCAACTAGATTGACTGTCATCGCAAGTGCAATCACCACACCAATATTCCAGTCTGCAAACCATAGTGCAGCGATGACACCAGCGAGAATCCCGAACCCCAACCCGTTCAGAAGCCCGACAAATGTTTCACGGATCGTAACGCGAAAAGCATTCGCTACGCCGAGCTCGCGGGTAGCAAGTGCACGCACCGCAACCGTCATGGTTTGCGTCGCCGCATTTCCTCCCTGCCCTGCAACGATGGGAGCCAACACAGCCAAGGCAACCATTTTCGAGAGGGACTGCTCGAACAGCCCCAGAACTGACGACGCCAAAAACGCTGTCAATAAATTCAAAAACAGCCATCCAAAACGACTCTTGGCCGTTGCAAAGATCGAATCCGATAGTTCTTCGTCGCCTTTAACGCCACCAAGTGCCTTGATCTCGTCGTCCGCGTCATCTTGGATGACGTCAACGATATCATCGATTGTAACCACGCCAACGAGCCTGCCCGCTTCATCAACAACGGGCACCGAAACAAGATTGTAACGCCCGAACAACAATGCGACGGTTTCACGATCTTCATCAACAGAGACCCGGCGCCGATCAGATGCCATCAATTCTTCGATGCGTGCTGTTCTTTTTGAACGGACCAAACGATCTAGAAACACATTCCCGAGAAGCCTGTAACCAGGATCGACAACGAAAACCTCAAAAAACGAGTCGGGAAGGTCAGTCGTATCGCCGAGATGGTCGATAACCTGACCCACCGTCCAGAATGGTGGAACTGCGATCAGATCAGTCTGCATCAATCGGGCAGCTGATCCCTCCGGATAATCGAGGCTCTTTTGCAGCGCAACTCGGTCAAGCGCCGGTAACGCGTCGAGGATCTCTTCCTGATCCTCTTTGTTCAGATCTTCGAGGATGTAAACTGCGTCATCGGAGTCGAGTTCACGAACACCCTCGACGAGCGTTTCAGTATCAAGCTCTTCAAGGATTTCCTCGCGAACCGAATCGTCAACTTCTGTGAGGGCTGCGAAGTCAAAGTCTGAGCCGAGCAATTCGATCAGTGTCGGGCGCAAATCCGAGTGAAGCGCTTCAAGCAATGTTGCCTGATCAGCCTCATGCAACTCTGAAATAAGATCACTGAGAAGTTCGCTGTCACCGCTTTCAACTGCAGCCGCAACAATCTCGACAAAACGCTCCTCAAGATTTCCGTCGAGATCACGAAACGGAGGGGCAACTTGCCGCGCAGCTGCCTGATCTTGGACGTTGGTCATGGGTTCGATCCAGCTTCAAAGGCACGGTTTGAACGTGTTTAAGAGGCTGAGGCACGTAAGGCAACCAAAGAAATGTTCCTTTAGCAAATTTAAGCGAGAAAGCCAGAATTCAATCGCAAAAAAGTAAAGATCAGAAATGACCCTAAAACTACGACTGTATTGCCAGTGAAATCCCTTGAGAGCGTTCTTGAAAATCCATCTTTCCCTGTGTCATCATTCAAAAAGCTTAAATCCTATAGCGGATACAAAACCCAGAAGTGTTGAGAACCCAGCAACATTGGGCGTCGATAAATGAGCCGCTTCAGGTAGCATGGCCGAACCAATCATCGTCAACATTGCACCCGCAGCAATACCTTCAACGAAAATCAGGTAGCTATGAGGAATTTCTTCACCAAGATAGGCCCCCAATGCCGACACAATGGCACAAATGATCGTTAGTAAAACCCAAAGAGAGATAATTCTCTTTGGGCTGAAGCCTTGCTGTTTCATGTTGACGCTTGCAGCAAGAGCCTCGGGGAAATTGGCCAGAAACAGCGCGCCAACAAGAGTGACTGGAATAACATCCATAAATCCCAAAACAGCACCGGCAGCCGATGCTTTAATGACAATCGCCAACATAACGGTCCCGACAACGAACCCTTCCGGAATAACATCCAGAAGATTTCCGAGCCAGATCGCCATGCCGGCATTGCTATGCTCGCCATGCATGGCCTTGACGTCCGATGAGCTTGGAATCTCTGCCCCGCCTGTTGTCAAAGCTTCGATGGCAATGTTGGCCCAGTCTTGTTTTTGAACATAGGTGCGGTCGATCTGATGTAAATTCTCCTCGATACGCTTGGCCGCCATCGCTTTGACGGCACTGACCAGTTCCGGATGATCTTTGGACAATTCTTCATATTGTCTTTTGTGAAGCACCAGAAGTTCAACGGTGCCGTGCTGAGCAACAGCCTGAGCGCTATGAGCTCCATGAGACAAAAAAGAAATCTCGCCGACAAGATCTCCCCGTTCAGCAGTGTGGTTCCCGCCATCGGCATGAGAAATCTTCAAACTGCCATCACGAACAATATAGAATTCGTTCGAAGAATCGCCGCGATCAAACAGGACCTCGTTCTCGACAAGAAAGCGGGGATGGAGTTTCGTTACAAGGTCCCTGATAAGATCGGGCGGTAAATTGCCAAAAAAAGAAGAATTTGCGATCGATCTGATCAGCTCGTCACGGCGTCGTGATTTGTTGCTGGTATGTTGTGCAATGACGTAGGCACCCTTACGAAGGTATCCGCCGTGATTGCTGATAATCTGGTCAATCGTAACGAAGATCATTCCGCCAACGACAAGAGCGACCAACAAGATGATAAAGTGCTCCATCGCCTCAGCCCGTTCATGGCCTTCGGACAAGGCAAGCCCGGCAACAGTGGGAGATACAAGTTCAAGCGCGAGGGCAGAAAATAGAGCGCCTGCACCAAATCCACACATTGCACCGACACGAGAATTCGACATTGGCAGATAAATGCCGACAATCGATCCAAGAACCATTGATCCGGCCGAAATTGCTCCAAGGCTAAAAGCCCAGATCAGATATGTCGTTTCCATGTGTAGACCCCTGCTTTTTTAAATTTATTCTGAGTTCTTGAGCGCCTTCCAGACTGCGCGCTCTCGCCCTGTGGCTGCATCTGGCTTATTCAATAGAGCTTCAATTTCATCCTGCTTGATCGCATCAAATTGGGTCCGTCGAAGCCAAATCACGCCATGACGAAATTGTTCGAAGGCCTCATCCGCATCATCCGGCCATCTCGGAAGAGATTCGAGCCGCTCGTTTTGTCTATGTTTTACTTCACGTGAAATACGAATTATTTCCTGATCAATAATACGATTGATCTCAGCTTCAGAAAGGCTCGATTCCTCAGATTTTTTGAGAATTTCATGCCGTTGTTCGTTGGAAAGTTCACCAGAAGTCATCGACGCATGAATATCTTCTCGGAGAATTTCCCGATCCCGGTGCATCTGCTCAATGAAAGACGAGGACAAGATTGCTGCCGGTAAAGCAAAAATGCCAATACCTATCAAAGCGGCCAGCACGGTCATAATCCGGCCGGACGGCGTCAGTGGCGAGATGTCCCCATAACCGACAGAAGCGAGCGTGATTGCAGCCCAATAGATCGACTGTGGAATATTTTCAAATTTTTCCGGCTGTGCTTCATGCTCAAGCATATAGCCAATACTTGCCGTCATGATCACGAAGATCCCCATGATGAAGATAGCTGCAGCAATCACTGGCCATTCTTCACTGAGAACACGGATGAGCGTTCGGGACGCGCGACTGTACCTTATCAACTTCAATGCCGGAAACAGACGCAAAACACGCAAAAAGCGCAAATCAAGATGCGAAGGCAGAAAGATCGAAAGATAAAAAGGGAGAATTGACAGTAAATCGATTATCTGTGTCCCGCGAAGCGCACCACGAAGATGTCTGAAATGCGCATTCTTCAATTCCGGGGACTCGACGCACACGATGATGCGTAGAACATATTCGACGGAAAAGATGGCAACGAGGACAGCGTCAAGAACACGAAATTCATCGTGAAAGCGATTGAGTGACACCATCGACTCGAGAATGACCGACATGATCGAACAAAAAATCACGACCATCAAAAAGCGTTCGACAAAGTGCTGGAGCGGCTCAAGATCGCTATGCTGGAACAACAGCAAATAGATTTTTTTCCGAAGACTTTCGGAACGGTGTCTTTCCCAAAACTCCTTGGCTTCTTGATACACCCCGCCACCAGGAAAAAACAGAAAAACAAATCGCATCAATCGCAAGAAACGCAGGTCAGCCACGGGGCCTAATATAAGAGAAGGAACAAAACTGATCAGATCAAATAAATTCTCAGGATGAAAAACCCATTTTACACGGGTTATCCAATGCCCCGCACCAGAAGCAAATCTAGGATCACAAACACATGAATAAAATCGGATTGCGTAATCAAAAATAAAAAATAAAATAAATAAATTGAATAAATTGTTTAAATTTAGATATTCAATTTCTTCTTTACTCAGTTTTAAATCGAGATAGAAAATAAAAGAGCCAATTAAACTTATGATTAATGAGAATACTTCATAATTTGAAAACACCGAATCGTCATGTTTATTACCAAAAAAGATGTTATATATTATGAGTAATTTATTGTTTTTTTCGCCTGAGGAAACTGAAACGACCGCCATTTTAGCTCTTCTTACTGATAATTTATTTAATAACAATTTTAATTAAATGAAAATCGGAAAATATACCACAAGAATATTCCGTTGATCAAAAAAACGGAAAAAAGTCGTAAAAAACAAGTTGAATTATCGCGAATCTATCCACCGGAGTCCTGACGGACGCGACGGTAAGAAAGCTAAATCGCCAGTTTTATGGCTAGGTGGCGGTAACTTAACCGCATCTTTGCGTTCTCTATCCCAAAATATACGAGCCAAACCTCGTATATCGGAATGTTAAATGGTCCTAGGACCAATAATGGTGCGGCCAAGACGTGTTTGGTGCCTAGCCACTGCGCCAAGGATAACCCTATAACGTGTAATATCAATACGTTATCAGGTTTCAAACAGATATCAAACACCTTTCTGTGGTACACCCGCTGGTACACCGG
>Ga0209550_10007273_pt1 | contig 10254 bp, 7 predicted proteins | sample LauGreSuBDMM15SN_2_FD_187567 | JGI IMG/M metagenome (GOLD analysis project Ga0209550, IMG submission 187567) | Freshwater lake microbial communities from Lake Michigan, USA - Su13.BD.MM15.SN (SPAdes) (version 5) | ecosystem: Environmental > Aquatic > Freshwater > Lake | place: Lake Michigan, USA... | reverse complement strand
ACTCTGCATCCCTTCAAACCCACCCCATGGCACTTATCTATCGGGGTTAACTTGTTCAAATCAACCGAGCCACTTCTGATTACCGAACCTCTTCCGTAGAAAAAATTCTACTTTTCACGCCTTTGGTTCTAGGGGACGATTACCCATGCACCGCATTCAATACGTTCGGCAATATATTGGAGTATTCAATATATTCATTTATTATTTTATTTCTCATTAGTCATGTTTCTAGCAAAAAGTTATGAATTAAACTCATAAAGGCAACAAACAATGCATCCTTCGTATTTATTGAAGCCATTCCACTCAAAAGACAGCTTCTTATTTATTATCCAACTACGCACTATAATTTAGAAAATTTTCTATTTTCATATCGACCAAAATCTAGCCAATGCTCTTTAGGATCTACGCCTGCAGAAAGAACATCTTTATTAAGTGCTAAATAAACTTCTGAATCAAAATTTTCCGGTAATGTCCTGCCTCCCTTAAAAATCAAAACATCTTCAGGTATTATTTGATTGCAAGATACCTGTTGAACAGATATTTGTGTTGTTATATCAATTACATTTTTATAATAAATATTCCCTAAAAATAAATTTGATAGCATTGGAATGTAATAACAACAATTCTCAAAAAAATAATGTGTCACCTGAGACCAACGCGTTTGACTTTTATCGACAACTGGGCTGCCACCATGTAAAAGATTTGCTGCCCATATGAGTGCTTGACCTTTTTTAGCTAAAAATCTTTCTGGTTCGCAGTTGGCTTGATTAACCATCGCATTCCAGGCATCATAATAAATTTCTTGTGTTGGCTTTTGATTTGCGTTTAAAATATTAAACCCAATCATTTCGTTTGATACTATTGGCCAAGTGTGGCTTTTTGGAAAGTAGAACAAAGGTCCATTACTTTCTGTTATATCTTCCAAGGCAACCCATACTCCACACATGAACCGTTCTGGGCTACTATTAAAGTGGATGGCGTCAGAATGATAATGCTGCTCACTGCCATGCTTATAGTTTATTGTTTGAAATGGAATAGCTTTGCGCCCATATAAGTGATAAAGCATATTTAATATTACGTGATTTGACGCAATATCATGAACTTCATGGCTAACTTTCCAAGCATCATGAACGCGCCTATAAATATTATGCTCGGCAAAAAACGGGTCTAATTGTGCTTTAATAAGCTCAGCTTTTTCATTAAATTCATCATCAGGAAAATCAATTACTGAATACCCCTTTATGTGGAGATCAACAGCAATACGTTTTAATTCATCTGAAAAATCTTTAGTTATATGCTCGAATAAAGGAGATTCGACGATAGGGATGTTGAAAAATGTCTTCATAATATTATGTATATTTTTTGGTTATTTATTAAGGAATGAAAATGTTCTCATAGCAACTCAAAATAAATCAATCAGATAGCTCATGTTTTTTGAAAAGACAATATTAGGGTAATGCCGTCAACAACTAATTCATTCAATTTTTAGCTAAAACTATTAAGCCTAGTGCTAAGATCAATTTTTATTAACATGCAATCCGTTTAGCTCTTCGATTTAACTTACTTTTTTTCATTAGCTTTAAATATCGTCGTTTGTGACGATTCTTCCCACGGATTCTTTACATTTTTTTGGGGTTGAGAGGCTGGGTTAATACTCAAATTGATGGCAACTAAGTGTTCAAGACCACTGGGACCACTCAACGCCATGCCCGACAATAATGACATTTGAAATCCACCTGAAAAATAAGCGGCGCCCTTTAATTCAAATTGTTTTGCTTGGGGTCCAATTAATGCAAACATAAGTTCAGTGATTCTTCGTGCTTCATGGCGTTTACCGCAAAAATTTCCGCTATTAACAATCGGTGTTGATCCTAGGCCTTCCAGTGAAACACTATAGGCTAAATCCACACCCTCTGGTCGATCAGGCCACATAACTTGGAATCCTTCAAGGCGCAGATTACCTTTAGGGTCACCTAACCATTGATTGGCACAGGCCACTACATTCCCTGTAAGTTCTATATGGCCAATGATAGATAAACCCTTATCGTTAATTTCAATAACTGGACCCGGTGTTTTTGAGGTCGGTATTTGTATCTGTGACGATTCTGAATCCAAAACGATTTGATCTATTTTAAGTGAAGGCACTGGATCACTTGCTTGAGCAAGATAAGCGGTCACCAATAGATTTACTGAGGCCTCACTAATACGCATAACAATACAATCAGATCCGTCATATAACACCTCCCCCTGTGTTTTTGGGGTCGACAGAGATTCTATTTTACCTGCATCTACGCTTTGGCTAGGCGCGCGCGATATCGATAAAGGTGCTAAAACATCTTTAGAATGACGAAATATGTACACACCTGGTTGTAATGTAACTATAGAATTTTTTATTTCACTCATAATTCGTATTTAATCCTAGTTAGTAACAAGTGTATAAATTCTATCAAATTTGAAGTTTGAAAATTTTAAAAGTGCAATAATTAAATTAAGATTTGACTCGTTATACCTAATCGAATTTTTGAGCATCATGTATCGATTAGCAACTTTGTTTCTCTATACGGATTTCAGCCATTGTTTTTGAAGCTTTATACATTGCGGCAAATCAATTTCAGGAAAGTTTAATATTTTTCGCGACTCATATTTAGTGCTTAAGCGTTCAACCAAAGTATCGGCAAATATTTCATGATCGAAAAACGGCAAAGTAAAAACACCAAGTCGCTCGGCAAATTCTTCAACGGGTGGGGTATCAGAAGCAACTACACAGGTACCACTAATTGATGCCTCAAGAAACGACCAAGATAAAACAAATGGTGTCGTCCAGTAAGCATGCACTCGACTTAAGTTAAGTATATCCAAATAACTGTCATAGGGCACCTTACCGACAAAATGGACTCTTTTCATGTCTAATTGGCCGCCTTCTTTGGCTAGTAGATGTTCTTTCCAGCTCAAACCATCGGGCGCGTGTTGACCATAACTGATGCCGTCGCCACCAACCACGATCACATGTGAATTGGGTCTACGGCGCAGTACTTCGGGTAAGGTGCGCATGAATACTTGAAAGCCTCTTACTGGCTCGAGATTGCGGGCTACATAGGTCAGCACTTCATCCCCCGGTGTAAAACTTATTTCACTATGATGTCTTGATGCGGCTATAGTTAATTTGGCATTAGGATTGTGATGCAATCTAGCCTGATCAATACCGTCATGAATGACTGTGATTTTTTCCTGAGCCCAATTTGGATAAGTGCTCTTTTGCCATTGCGTGGGCGAAATAGCGGCATCTGCGATTTCCATACTAAGCAAATTGGTGGTGTTCTTTAAACGCAGACGGCAGCGCTGCTCGAAATTAAGCGGAGGAATTTCTGTGTCAAAACCAACATCCTGGCCTTCGATCGCATAGTAATACTCGCAATAAATCAGCAACTTAGCAAGAGGAAATACATCCTTCATAAACAAGGCTTCGCCCCAGCCCGGGTGAGCAAAAATGATATCAGGCACAAAACCTTCGCGCTTGAGCTGAAAAGCTGCTGCGGCGCAGGCTTCTGCACGTAAAATATGTGCTTCTTGGTTGTGCAATAAAGGATGAGTATCAGGTGCTGACTGGCGCAATAGTGTGTACGGCCTAAGCTCCACACCTTCGGGTACGGGTTGCTGGTAGATCGTTAGCGCGACCACTTTGTTGAATTTTTGTTTAGCGAGATCTGCGGCCAGATGCAAAAATTGACCGGGAAAGTTTTGATGAATGAATAAAATTTTCACTGCAACACCCCAGCGAGATCGTTAAATAGTTCTGGGCTGGTACTTGGCATGGTTGCAATAGCCCATAAATCCCAATGCTGACCTTCATGGACTCGTACTTCATCAAAACCAGCATCTAGTAAAGATTGGCCCAATGTACTGGAAGTAAAACCAGTACGATGTGCCATAAAATAATTACCTCCGGCCTGTGAGGCTTGATGGCCAAATACTATGTCAAGTGCGGTGATCGGTCCAACGGCTGATTCATATAATATTGTTGATAACTGATCATTAACAATGCGCTGCGCAACTGCACGCAGGTTAGGTACACTGAGTAGAACGAAGCCGTTTAACTTGAGTACACGCTTAAATTCAGCCAGTGCAATCGGCACTTCGTAAGAATTCAAATGTTCAAGATTATGCGAAGACCAAATGGCATCCATGCTAGCGGTTTCGATTGCATTCAAGTCGGTAATACTGCTAACAATATCGGGCTTAACCTGCGGATCAATGTCAAGCCGGATTTCTTGCCACTGAGCCGTTTGAAAACAGGATGGCAGGCTTTCAGGCCTGAATTGACCACAGCCAACATGTAAAAGTTTATGAGAAACCTCTGATGAGGTCGATATTGCGTTTTCTAACATGTAATTCAAAAAATAGTCTTTTTAATCGATAGGATTTTTATAAGGCATCACTGATATGTTACTTTTTTGATCGACTAAGCCAGCCCAACGAGGTGAGCGATCTCGCGGGGGTATAGCTAAGCCTCCAAATGCCTTACTATGTGCATCCAAATTCAGGCTAGGATGATAGGAAGGGTCCCGCAATAATACAGCTCCCCAGCGCTCGCGCAATGCATCAACTTCACGTTGTGCTCGTGCTCGTTTTTGTGGTGTGTCTTCGTGGCCACGGCTGGCAGATTCCGCATGAAGTAACCGAGCATAAGGTGACCAAACGATAGTCTTACCTTGTTTTCTAAGCTTTAAGCACAAATCAACATCATTAAATGCCACAGGAAACGCCTTATGGTCCATCCCCCCCACATCAAGATAATCGCTTTTACGCAAAAATAGGCAAGCCGCTGTAACTCCGCTGACTTGCTGTACCAACTGATTGCGACCATGATTTCCAAAGTCTGCTTCGGCCAAACGATTGCCGTAATGGCCAGCTACATTACCTAAGCCCAGTAACATGCCACCGTGCTGTACCATGCCATTAGGCCACAAGAGTTTGGCACCAACGGCACCCACTCCAGGACTTAGCAAATGGCTGATGATTTCGTCCAGCCAGCCCTGGTGCAGTGCTTCGATATCATTATTGATGAGACCGATTATTTCGCCATTAGCCTCTTTTACTGCTCGGTTGTTCAAATCAGCAAAATTAAAAGCACCGGGCATAGACAATACTTTAATGCCATGTTTACGAAGCGAACGAAAATAGGTCTTAGTTTTAGTTTGTGTTGAATCGTTATCTAGGATGATTATTTCGAGATTTATCCATCGGGTAAATTTCTGGATACTTTTAATACATCGATCGAGAAGATAAACTTGGTCGCGCGTTGGAATAATCAGACTGATCGTTTTTTTTTTGTCACTAACGGTGAGCACGCGCCGTAAACGGCGAGCCTGGAAACATGTATTTGTCGGCATATCAACATCTAGGGTCAGCAAAGCTGTCGGCTCTACTGACCGCAAGGCATATTGAGCAGCCCGGGCTCGAGCTTGTTGCTCGTCACTACTGAGCGATGACTGAAACTGATAAAGAACGTGTGGCACATGCACAATCGCCTGTTCTGCTTGCCCCCAGAGCATTGCTAAAATATCCCAAGAGAATCTGGCTTGATTTTCTGGACGTGGATTTTTTTCAAAATAGGTTTTGAGTAAACTGCTGCGTACAAGCATCAGTTCCAATGTATAATCGCTTGAGAGCGCATATTCCGGATTCCAGGCAGGCTTAAACCAAGGCTCACCCATGTACTCACTATCGGTATATACCAGCTGTGCCTTTGGAAAGGCAAAACCTTCAAGAGTACAGAGCAATGCATTAGGTGACAAAGTATCGCCAGAGCGGATGCAACCTATGATTTCACACTGCGAATCAAGAGCAAGTTGCACAATCTCACTAAAAGATTGACTGGATGGGCCTGTTTTACTCGATACAAATAGCTCTACATTCACGCCTAGTTGTTGATTTAAACTTAATGTAGTGCGTTCAAGAGCACCATGATCAGCCGCTTCTGTGATGATCATACCTATCGTCAGTGCAGAGATGGCATCTTTCAGGCTTTTGCCGGTACGTTTGACTGATGTAACTTTTGTATCATAGATTGCAGACCATTGCTGGTAATGCTCCATACCCAGACTTCGAGGTAAATAGGTTTCGTAACTATTGATAACATTCTTAAGTAGCTCATTTCCCACCGATGGCAGCAACGTTTTACAACCCTCAGCAAAACAGCATACAGTAACTGGACTACCATTTATAGCGTTACCAGCCTCATCAACGACCCGAACTTGGTGAATGTATCCATCTGCAAACTCAAGCGGTAAATTCAAGTTAAAGCCATGAGAGCTGACGTCGAATGAACGTAGTGTTGGATGAACTGAATTAGCTATAGTTTCGGCAACTTTTCTATGTCCTACAAAGGCGCGTACAGTTAAAACGCGCTCATCATCTCGAGGATCAAGCGCCCAACCATGTAAGCTTAATCCACCGTCACTAAATACATTGCTGACTGCCGAAATAGTTGTACCTTTTGAATTATTTTGATCAATATGACCTGATAAAAAAACATCAGTATTGGCTATGCGAGCCGTTAACACGCCAACTTGATTTTCAACATAATTCCCCAAATCTGCCACAAAACCATGACAACAATCATAGTCAGTAGGATTAGGTAGGCTTTCTGCGAATCGTGTAGCCAAATCACTGCGGATTACATCCGCAATTAAACAGCCCAACGCTTCGCCATTTATGCAAATTTCTAATACTACACGGGCATCTGGCTGCTCAGTATCAATAACCCACCCATAGAGTAAACCTTGATGCAATCCTTCGAGAGCACCCTGCCAGCGGCGAGTGGCTTTTGTTGGTTTTTTAGTGGGCGTTTTAGTTTTCATCAAGCTACGACGTATTCTTGGATAAGGCTCAATTTAAATTTGTTGTGCCAGAGCTGCAACACCAATATTTCTTTCATATTGAAATTTGTTTGCTTGCTCGATTAACCATGATTCCAACCAAGCTCGAGGTTCAAATTCAGTATCAAGTTGAATATGGGGAATGCCAATTGGAGCCGTTTGGCTATTTTCGGTCAGCAACACTGAGCATCCACTCAGGCCAACTAATGCTGCGTCTGAAAGGAGCGTGCTTTCTTGCTTGGTTAAAGAAGGTAAAACATCAACAACTCCAGTATGCCAGAGCGCTTCACTTGCTTCGCCAATCAGGAGTAGGCGCAGTTTAAGCACAGATGATTCATAACTGGCAATGGCCCTAGCAAGAACTAAAATTTTGTTAGCACTTGCCGAACTTGCTCGGTTTTGCCAAATAGCGATACGCGTGCAAGAAGATTGCAGCGCCATTGGCAGGACTGTGGCAAATTCGGGTTTTTCATCAACATGGCTTACAGATGCCAACCATTCTGAATTCGATTGCTTCAATTCAGAAAAAAGTATCTGGCGTGCATTTTTTAACGGATCATTTCTAATGAACTTGTGATATTCAGGGTAGTAGTTTGGATAACGAGATACCAAAACCGCACGGTTTTGGTGTACAAGTAAGGTCTTTTCAAAACCGAAAGAAGCGGTTCCGACATGAGCAATAAATACACCGGTAGCAGCTAAGTGGCGATAACCAATGGCTCGTGCACGCAGGCACCAATCAACCTCTTCAAGGTAGCCGCGAGTCAATTCAACACCATCCAACAAACCAATTTGATCAAGAACACTGCGCCGCATCATCATAGTAAACCCACAGCATGTAGGCAACTCAATGTCTGTATAGGAATTAGCATTTCGCAATTTAGCAGCGATAGTGTCAATTTGAATTAACTGAGGTAAGGTTGGGGATATCGTGGCTTTTGCGATTCTTGGAAAGCTGCTGAGTTCACCATTGTTCGACCAAGGTGTTACTGAAGCGACATCCATAGCACTGTAAAGAGCCGTATTCAAACGATCAATCCAGTCACCATGTACCAGCGTATCAGCGTTAAGCAACACGACATCACGGTTAGTGCACTGACGAAGGCCACGATTGGTAGATTCAATGAAACCGAGATTATGTTTATTGCGCAGCAGTGTAATCCTGCCAGATTCTGCTAACGAATCAAGCCACGCCGACAAGGCTGGTTCTGGGCTGGCATCATCGATCACAATCACTTCAGTTTTGGTGATGTTCTGTGCCAGGCTAATGAGTACACTGTCAATACAAGTTTTGACGAGCGCATAATCTCTATACACTGGAATGATAATAGCAACTTGCGTTTTCTCAACCGCTATATTCGACACTAGTATGTTGCAATTATCTTTTGACACGGAGTTAGCTTGCTTACCAAAGACTATTGGCGAACCATGAAGTAACTGAGGCTCATTCTTTTCTGAAGCATTGTTTACAAATGCGAGCGACCAAACGCCGTGATTCTCTGGCCAGTTAAGCTTAAAGCGGCTACCGTCAGCGGGGACATCATAATAAAACTGGGATGTCTCATCGGAAACAATTAAACGGATAGTTTGGATCTCAGGCAAAGATCCAGCTTTCAATGGCGCTGGTCGAAACAGCATACCTTCGATGGCTAAGCCCGATTTCCAGCAGACACCAATAGGTTTAGCTTTAACTTGATGTAGTAACTGTATCAACGCAGAATGTGTATCAGAACGACAACGCTCAGGCAAAAATGCACATCCTAAATCCCACACATTGGCAGTAGCACCCGAACTTAACCAAACGCTCAACATAACATCTTGTAAAATTGGATTTTTTGGATCAGTTAACCATGCGTAATACCAAGCTTTAACGCTTAATTCTGGCAAACATGATTGCAAAATTTTCGCGCGCAGTACAGCTGGGATACTATTTGACAGGTGCCGGCGACAGACATACTCAACAATAAGCAGTGCGTCAGCGTAACAATTTAACGTTAACGCTTCAATGGCATATTTAAGCAACTCATTGTCCCGTAAACGGGGCGAACAAATAGATAAAAAAAAGGGAGTTAAAGCCCCCTTGTTTTGCATGATAATTAATTAAACAATACCTGTTACAACCATAACTGATCCAACAACCGTAGCCTCTGTATGGGTTACAGCCATATTATTTTCTGTTGCAACCGTAGCGAAGTTAACGATTAAGTCCGCCCTAGATGCTCCATTTTTTAATAGATCTAAATAAAAATTCACTCCTGCTTCTTCTCCATTTCTATTAAAAGTATTTTTATACAGAGAATTCACAAAATCTATATCGGTTTTATTACCATTTATTAAAGAAAATTCGTTCGAGCTAGCAAATGCACTGGCAACTTGCTTCATAGTTGAACCACCTTTTACTGCATCGTAAAAAAAATTTAAACCACCAGGATCGGCATCTCGTCCAAATGCGGTGTAATAAAGATTCGCAACATTTGATTCAACAGAATCTTTAGCAAAAATTAGGGCATTGCCACCATCAAGCGAAACGTATTGGATTTTAGTAATATCGGTTGTCTTTCCAGACGCTTTATTAGTAACAACTGCATGACCTTTTTGGGAAGTTACTGTAAAGTTATCCGCGTTTCCTGCTAATTTCACAACTGCATAGTCACCACTTCCTCCTGTTATCGTGCTATTACCCAGACCGGCTTGAATCGTATCAACACCACCGCCCGTTTGAACAGAGCTATCCCCAGTACCCAAAACAATTTTCGTGTTTTTGGCGTCTTGTATGACGATTTTATCATTACCTGCTGAACCGATTATGACACGATCTACATTCGTGGTGCCTGAGGGCACAGTAACTGGATCGTTAAAGGTCGCAACAACCCCGCCCCTGCCCTGAAATATGACAACGGGAGCATTGAGAGGGGGTTTTACTATTGTTTGAGATATCTGTGAGGTGTTGACAAAGATTACTTCTTGAGAAGAAGTAGGTACAGTTACATTACCATCCGCGTCTGGGGTGACATTAGTAATACCAACAGATGAGTTTATTTTGGTTGATAATGCTAAAATACTACTGATAGTAGACTCTGAAAAAACAACTGGATTACTTGCAATTAGGGCTGTTGTAACAGTGCTAACGTCAGAATCATACGACATGATTACACCTTTTCAAACTTAAATAAGGACAACTCGCGTCAAATACTTCAATTTTCTCATAAATTTGGATTATAGCAATTTATTTGTGTGGTATTCCCCCAATTTCCTAGACACATTTCATAGCGCAGTTTGATGTCTGCTTTCGAACTTAAAGGGACTGATTTGATCTAGATGCTTGTGCCGTCGAACGCGATTGTAGAAACCCTCGATGTAATCAAAGATTTCTGAC
>Ga0209550_10007269_pt1 | contig 10257 bp, 11 predicted proteins | sample LauGreSuBDMM15SN_2_FD_187567 | JGI IMG/M metagenome (GOLD analysis project Ga0209550, IMG submission 187567) | Freshwater lake microbial communities from Lake Michigan, USA - Su13.BD.MM15.SN (SPAdes) (version 5) | ecosystem: Environmental > Aquatic > Freshwater > Lake | place: Lake Michigan... | reverse complement strand
CAACCACCCCGACGAGGCCGTGCGCGCCGAAGCCGCCGAAGTCGTGGCTTTACTCACGCCGATTGTCAAAGCCTTCACCACCGACAACGCCTGGGAAGCCACTTCGGCTTGCCAGCAGGTGTTTGGCGGCCACGGCTACATCAAAGAGTGGGGCATGGAGCAGTACGTGCGCGATGCCCGCATCAACATGATTTACGAAGGCACCAACACCATCCAGTCGCTCGACTTGCTGGGCCGCAAGGTGCTGGGCAACCAGGGTGCCACGCTCAAGAAGTTTGGCAAATTGGTCGAACAATTGGTCAAGGCCGAAATGGCCAACGAAGCCATGGGTGAGTTCATCAAGCCGCTGGCCGATTTGGGTCAAAAGCTCACGCAGCTGACAGGTGAAGTCGGCATGAAAGCCATGAGCAACGCCGACGAAGTGGGCGCTGCCGCGGTGGACTACCTGCGCGTGGTGGGCCATTTGGTGCTGGGTTACTTCTGGGCCCGCTCGGCACAAATTGCATTGGCCAAATTGGCCGAAGCGGAAGAAGAAGCCCAGCGCCCCGACCCGTTCTACCAGGCCAAGCTGCAAACGGCGCGTTTTTACTTCACCCGCTTGATGCCCGAGACCTCCAGCCTGATGCGACGCATCCGCGCGGGGAGCGAGGTGTTGATGGACACCGACGCCGCCTTGGCATAACACGCCACAGAAATCCCAAGCTTGTAACCCAATCCGGAGGACACCCCTATGATCAAAACCGCACTGACCCTGAGCATCGGTCTGTTGACCCTGGCCGCTCACGCCCAGATGAGCCCGGTGGGCCTGTGGCGCAGCATCGACGACGAAACCAAGCAGCCCAAGGCCGAAATTCGCATCACCCAGAATGCGGCAGGGGGCTTGTCTGGCGTGGTCGAAAAAGGACTGCAAAACAACCCCAACACCGACCCCAACTGCAACCTTTGCACCGATGACCGCAAGGGCAAGCCCAAAATCGGTCTGGAAATCATCCGGGGCGGTCAACAAAGTGACGGCAAAGCGGTTTGGGAGGGTGGGAAAATCCTCGATCCCGAAAACGGCAAGAACTACAGCCTGCGTCTGACACCGATTGAGGGCGGTAAAAAGCTGGAAGTGCGCGGCTACATCGGTACCCCCATGATGGGACGCACGCAAACCTGGATTCGGGTTCAGTAAGCCCTCTCGCTCCGACAACACACCACAAGGAACACCATGTCTGACATCCTGACCCACACCGACGCGGGGGTGATGACCATCACCTTCAATCGCCTGGACAAGAAAAACTCCATCACGTCGACCATGTACACGGCCATGGCCGATGCGGTGGCACAGGCCGCAGTGGACGCCAGCGTTCGCGTGGTGTTGTTTCAGGGGCATGAAAGCATCTTCAGTGCGGGCAATGACATTGGGGACTTTCTAACCCAGCCGCCCAGCACGCAAGAATCGCCTGTGTTCCGCTTCTTGCGTGGCATCGCCACCTTCGAAAAGCCGCTGCTCGCCGCCGTGGCAGGGCCTGCGGTGGGCATTGGCACCACCATGCTGTTCCATTGCGATTTGGTCTATGCCGGTGACAACGCCGCTTTTTCCATGCCGTTTGTCAACCTGGGCTTGTGCCCCGAGGCGGCTTCGAGTTTGTTGGCACCGAAAATGTTTGGCTACCACCGCGCCGTAGAGGCCTTGCTCATGGGCGAGCCGTTTTTTGCCGAAGCCGCGCAAGAAGTGGGCTTGGTCAACCGCGTGGTGCCGCCCACCGAAGTCAACGGCTACGCCCAAGCGCAGGCCCGCAAACTGGCCGCCAAGCCCTTGTCATCACTCATCGCCACCAAGCGCCTCATGAAAGGCGACACCCAAGCCGTGCTGCAAAAGATGGACGAAGAAGGCCAAAGCTTTGGCCGTATGCTGCGCGAGCCCGCTGCCAAAGAGGCTTTTGGAGCGTTCATGGAAAAGCGCAAGCCGGATTTTTCCAAGTTGTGAAGGGCTGGGGCGGCTGAGCGCGGTTCATCCCTAGAATCACAGACATGCCCCATCCCGCCCACACCCCCGTCGTTCTGGAACCCGAGTACATCGAAGGTTTCCGCCAGATCTACGAAGAAAAAATTGTCTTCAACAAGACGCTTGGCCTGAAAATGGTCAAGGTCACGCCCGAAGGGGTGGAGGCCCGCATTGACATGCGGCCCGAGCTGGTCGGGCACTTTGCGTACAACCGCATCCATGGCGGCGTCATCAGCGCAGTGCTCGACGCGATTGGCAGCGCGGCCGTGATGGCAGCACTGGCGGCCAAGCACATGGACGAGTCGCCCACCAAGCGCCTGGAGCGCTTTGCCAAGCTGGGCACCATCGATTTGCGGGTGGACTACTTGCGCCCAGGCATTGGTGAGTACTTCACCATCACCGCCAACGCCTTGCGCGTGGGCTCGCGTGTGGGGTCGTCTCGAATGGAGTTTTGCGGGCCCGACGGAACCTTGATGTCGACAGGCGCTGCGGCTTACATCGTGTCCTGAGCGCCCCAGAGATTCATTCGGCAGGCACGGGCCTGGGCTTGCCTTGGTCGTCCACCGCCACATAGGTCAGGTTCGCTTCGGTGACCTTGATGTACTGGCCTTGCAGCTGAAAACGTTCTGCAAACACCTCGACCTTGACGGTGACCGAGGTGCGGCCCACGCGCACAATGCGCGAGAAAAACGACAGGATGTCGCCCACCTTGACGGCTTGTTTGAAGATGAACTCGTTCACCGCCACGGTGACCATTCGCCCGCGCACACGCCGCGCGGGCAACACCGCGCCCGCCAAGTCGACCTGCGCCATGACCCAGCCGCCAAAAATATCGCCACTGGCATTGCAGTCGGCGGGCATGGGGATGACCTTGAGCACCAGTTCTTGGTCGGTGGGCAAAGACACGGTGTTGGGGCGTTGGGTTTCAGACATGGGCACAATCGGTGGTTATCGTTGAACTGGATTGTCCTTTATGCGCCACCACGGCGAACCTGCTGCTTCTGCTTCCCCCCATTCACCTCAACCCGGCACAGCTTCCGACAAGGCTGCCCAGCCGCCTGCAGGCAGTGATTGGAAAACCCTCTCGCGCCTCTTGCCTTACCTGTGGCAATACAAATGGCGCGTGGTGATTGCCCTGAGCCTGATGGTGTGTGCCAAGCTGGCCAACGTCAGTGTGCCCCTGCTGCTGAAAGAGCTGGTGGACGCCATGAGCCTCAAGCCCGGCGACCCGCAGGCCGTTTTGGTGGTGCCGGTGGCATTGTTGGTGGGTTACGGCGCTTTGCGTTTGCTGACCTCGGCCTTCACCGAGTTGCGCGAATTGGTGTTTGCCAAAGCCACCCAAGGTGCTTCGCGCAGCATCGCCCTTGAAACCTTCGAGCACTTGCACGCTTTAAGCCTGCGCTTTCATCTGGCGCGGCAGACCGGCGGCATGACGCGTGACATCGAGCGAGGTGTGCGCGGCATCGAGTCGCTGATTTCGTATTCGCTGTACAGCGTCATCCCGACCTTGATTGAGGTGGGCTTGGTGCTGACCATTTTGGCCGTCAAATTCGACGCTTGGTTTGCAGGCATCACGTTGACAGCCTTGGTGTTTTATATTTTCTTCACCGTGCGCGTGACTGAATGGCGCACCCAATTCCGCAAACAGGCCAACGAGTTCGATTCGGCTGCCCACACGCGGGCGGTTGACTCGCTCTTGAACTACGAAACCGTCAAATACTTTGGCAATGAGCGATTCGAGGCGGGTCGCTACGACGAAAGCCTGGAGCGCCTGCGCTTGTCGCGCCTGAAGGCACAAACTTCTTTGTCCTTGCTCAATACCGGGCAGCAGCTCATCATCGCGTTGGCCTTGGTGACGATGCTCTGGCGCGCCACCGAAGGTGTGGTGGCTGGGCGCATGACCTTGGGCGATTTGGTCATGATCAATGCCTTCATGATCCAGCTTTACATTCCGCTTAACTTTCTGGGTGTGCTGTACCGGGAGATCAAGCAAAGCCTGACCGACCTGGACAAGATGTTTGTGCTGATGGACCGTGAGCGCGAAGTGGCTGACGCGCCGGGTGCGCCCGCTCTGGCTTGGCAAGGGGCGCCCGATGTGGTGTTTGACCGCGTGTCGTTTGCTTACGAGAGCGACCGCCCTATCCTGAAAGACATCAGCTTCACAATTCCTGCCGGCAAAACGGTGGCGGTGGTCGGCCCTTCGGGCTCGGGCAAGTCCACGCTGGCGCGCCTGATGTTCCGTTTTTACGACGTGCAGCAAGGCTTCATCCGCATCGCGGGGCAAGACATTCGGCAGGTCACTCAAAACAGCGTGCGTCAAGCCTTGGGCATCGTGCCGCAAGACACGGTGCTGTTCAACGACAGCGTGGCCTACAACATAGCTTATGGGCGCCCCGGTGCCAGTCAGGCCGAGATTGAGGGTGCTGCTCGTTCGGCCCGCATCCACGACTTCATCGCCTCCACGCCCAAGGGCTACCAAACCTCAGTGGGCGAGCGCGGCCTGAAATTGTCGGGTGGCGAAAAACAGCGCGTGGCCATTGCGCGCACCTTGCTCAAGGACCCACCGATTCTGGTGTTTGATGAAGCCACCTCGGCACTCGACTCGGCCAACGAGCGCGCGATCCAATCCGAGCTGGCCAATGTGGCGCAAAACAAAACCACGCTGGTGATTGCGCACCGCCTGTCGACGGTGGTGGACGCGCACGAGATTTTGGTGATGGAGGCCGGGCAGATCATCGAGCGCGGCAACCATGCCGAGTTGCTGGCTCAACAAGGCCGCTACGCCAGCATGTGGGCGATGCAGCAGTCGGCCGATTGAGAGCCAGCCCTGCCAAGATGTCGCTGCATCCACGCCTGAGCTGAGGCGAGCGTCCCGTTCATTAACGGATGCTTTCTTGGCTTCAGCGCTCGTCGAAACTCACCACCACGCGGCCGCTGGTGGGGCGCGCTTGGCAGGACAGGATGAAACCTTGCTCGACTTCGGGCTTTTCGAGGGTGAAGTTCTTCTCCATCTCGGTTGTGCCTTCCATGACCTTGCAGCGGCAGGTGCAGCAGACCCCGGCTTTGCAGGAGTAGGGCAGGTCCAGTCCCAATGACAAGGCGATGTCCAATATTTTCTCGTTGCGGTTCATCGGCATGTTGTAAGGCTTGCCGTCGAGCACCACGGTGAGTTGCACTTCGCCCTGCTCGCGCGAGGCCGGGTGCCCCAGTACGGCTTGGCTGCGCTGCTCGGGGGTGAGCGCATCGAGTGTGGGCGAGCTGAATCGCTCGGTGCGGATGCGCTCGGCTTTCACGCCAGCCGTAAGCAAGGCTTGCTCGGTGGCTTCGATCATCGCCTCCGGGCCGCACACAAACACCTCGTCCATGCTGCCCACCGGCAAGAAGGCGTCGATGATGGCTTGCACTTTGGCGGCATCAATGCGCCCCTCCAGCAAAGGCACTTCTTGTGCTTGGCGAGACAGGATGTGGATCAGGGTTAGGCGTGAAGGGTAGCGGTCTTTCAGGTCTTGCAGCGCTTCGTTGAACATCACGCTGTCCATGCGGCGGTTGCCATAGACCAAGGTGAATTTGCTCTCTGGCTGGTCTTCCAGGGTGCTCGACAAGATGGACAGTATGGGTGTAATGCCCGAACCTGCGGCAAAACCCACGCGATGAATCGCTCGGGGACGTTGCACCACAAAGCGGCCATCGGGCGGCATCACACGCAGGGTGTCGCCCGCTTTGAGTTGGCTGGCGGCCCAGTTGGAGAACACACCACCTTCCACGGGGCGAATGCCCACTTCGAGCACGCCATGTTTTTGCAGTTGGCTGCGGGCAGAGCTGATGGAGTAGCTGCGGCGCACGTCGGCGCCAGCAATGTCTGCGCGCAAGGTCAGGAACTGGCCAGGCTGGAAGTCGAAGCTGCTGCGCAGATCGGCGGGCACGTTCAGCGTGATCGCCACCGCACCGGCCGCTTCAGGGCTGATGCGTGCGATCGGGAGGTCATGAAATCGGGGTGCGGACATGGCTTGAGACTCTGAAGCTGGGTGGCTTGGGGCCGCTCAGTAAGGTTTGAAGTAATCGAAGGGCTCCATGCAGGCCAGGCACCGGTAAAGGGCTTTGCAGGCGGTAGAGCCGAAATGGGAGGTTTCGGTGGTGTTGGCCGAGCCGCACTGCGGGCAGTGCACCACTTCGGGTTTGGCCCCGCGCGCTGCAAACTGCACCACGCTCGCCGCCCCTGTGCCGCTGCTGGCGCAGGCATGGGGCGCGGCGATGCCATAAGCGCGCAGTTTGTCTTTGGCGGCTTCACTCATCCAGTCGGTGGTCCAGGCCGGGGCCAGCTGCGTGACCACGCGGCCTTGCAGGCCGTGGGCTTTCAACAGGGCTTTCACATCGTCCTCGATCTGGCCCATGGCTGGACAGCCGCTGTAAGTGGGCGTGATGACCACTTCCAGCCCCGCATCCCCAGCGCGAACGTCGCGCAAAATGCCCAGCTCGCGCAGAGTGACCACCGGAATTTCCGGGTCGGTCAAGGCGTCGAGCAGGACCCAGGCGCGGGCCACGTCGGAGGCGTTGGGCTTCGAAATGAGGGCGGACATGGCTTGTGCTTACCAGGTGGCTTGCGGGTGGGTGCGGGCCAGGCTTTGCATCTCGGCCAACACGAAACCCAGGTGCTCGGAGTGAAGGCCTTGCTTGCCTGTGGGCACAAAGCCGCCGTCGGCTGGGCGCTTCAAGGTGGCCTCTTGCAGGGCCTCGTCCACGATCTGGTTCCAGTCGTTTTGCAAAGCGGCCATGTCGATGCCCGTGCCGTTGGCCTTCGCGGCGGCTTCGTGCGGGCTGCGAGCCCAGAATTCCTGGGTGTAGGGGATTAATTGGTCAAGGGCCGCTTGCGCTTTGGCGTGGGACTCGTCGGTGCCGTCACCCAGACGCACCAGCCAGTCGCGCGAATGGCGCAGGTGGTAACGCACTTCCTTGAGCGACTTGGCTGCAATGGCGGCCAGTTGTGCATCTTTGGAGTTTTGCAGTTGGTCCCACACCAGCACCATCAGGCTGCTGTACAGAAAGTTGCGTGCCATGGTCATGGCGAAATCGCGGTCGCCCTGCGCTGTGGCCGACATCAAAGGCGTGTGCGGCAATTCGCACAAGGTGTAGTTGCGGAAATCGGGCACATCGCGGAAATAAGCCAGCTTGTCTTCGGTGGCACCGCCGCCTTGCAGTTCGGCCGCGTGCTGGTAAAGCATGCGGGCCTGGCCGATCAGGTCCAGGCTGTTGTTGGACAGCGCGATGTCTTCTTCGAGGATGGGGCCGTGGCCACACCATTCGGCATTGCGCTGACCGAGAATCAGGGCGTTGTCGGCCAAGTGCAGCAGGTAGTCGACTGGCGCGTTAGGCGTTGAGTGTTGGGTTTTGAGCGTGTTCATATTGGACGAGTCGTGTGCTTGACGCCCAACGCTGATCGCTGAACGTCAAACATGAATCACATGTGGCCGACTTCGTCGGGGATTTGGTAAAAGGTCGGGTGGCGGTACACCTTGTCGCTGGCCGGGTCGAAAAACTCGGGCTTGTCGTTGGGCTCGCTGGCCGAGATGTTGGCCGAGGGCACGACCCAGATGCTCACGCCTTCCTGGCGGCGGGTGTAGACATCGCGCGCCATTTGCAATGCGTGCTCGGAGTCCGATGCGTGCAGGCTGCCGCAGTGCTTGTGTTCAAGACCTTGTTTGGAGCGAACGAAAACTTCCCACAGGGGCCATTCTTTCAATGCGGCGGTGTTGGCAGTGGTGTTCATGCGGCTTCCTTCAATTGGCGTGCTTGTTGTTTCTTGGCGTGTGCCAGAGCCGCTTCGCGCACCCAGCCTCCGTCGTTCCAAGCCTTGACGCGGGCGCCCAGGCGTTCTTTGTTGCAAGGCCCGTTGCCATTCACCGTGGCCCAGAACTCGTCCCAGTCGATCTGGCCGTAGTCGTGTTGACCACGCGCCTCGTTCCACTTCAGGTCGGGGTCGGGCAGGGTCACGCCCAGCACCTTGGCTTGCGGCACGGTCGCGTCCACAAACTTTTGGCGCAGGTCGTCGTTGCTGATGCGTTTGATGCCCCAGCGCATGCCTTGCGCGCTGTTGGGGCTGTCGGCATCGGGCGGCCCAAACATGGCCAGGCACTTCCACCACCAGCGGTTGACAGCGTCTTGCACCATGGCTTTTTGCTCGGCCGTGCCTTGCATCATCACCAGCAAAGCTTCGTAGCCTTGGCGCTGGTGGAAGCTTTCTTCTTTGCATACGCGCACCATGGCGCGGGCATAGGGGCCATAAGAGCAGCGGCACAAAGGCACTTGGTTCATGATGGCCGCGCCATCGACCAGCCAGCCGACCACGCCGACATCGGCCCAGTTGAGTGTGGGGTAGTTGAAGATGGAGCTGTATTTGGCCTTGCCACTGTGCAGGCCGTCCAGCATCTGGTCGCGGCTGGTGCCCAGGGTCTCGGCAGCACTGTAGAGGTACAGGCCGTGGCCGGCTTCGTCTTGCACCTTGGCGATCAAAATCGTTTTGCGCTTGAGGCTGGGGGCTCGGCTGATCCAGTTGGCTTCGGGCAGCATGCCGACAATTTCGCTGTGGGCGTGCTGGCTGATTTGGCGCACCAAGGTCTTGCGGTAGGCCTCGGGCATCCACTCGCGGGGTTCAATGCGGCCATCGGCATCGATGCGGGCATCAAAGGCCGCTTGCAGGGCGCTGTTTTGTGCGCTCAAGGCTTTGGGGACGGCTTTCAGACCGACCGACTTGGCGTCGTCGGAACCGTCCGGGACGCTGAATGATTGCGTGTACATGGGGCTTCTCCTGCGCCAAACAGGATGGAATGATCGCGGCGCAGTCGCAAGTATACCCATTAACCGACCGTTCGGTCGGTTAATTTGCTACGCCCATGATTAGGGTTTGCACTTATTTTCGGCGTTCGGCGTTCGGCGTTCGACGTTCGGCGTTCAGAGCGAGGCGTGAAGCGTGGAGCGTTCAGAGTGAAGCGTTCAGAGCGAGGCGTGTGGGCTCAGTGTTAGACGCTCAACGCCCAACGCCCAACGCTACTCAAGACGATTCCACCGCCCAGTTTTTGCCCGACCCACGAGCCAGAGCCGGTCCCACCATGTCCAGAGCCTTGCGGATCTGGTCTTTCAGCGTGAAGGGCGGGTTGATGACGAACATGCCGCTGGCCACCAGGCCGCCTTCGTCGCCCGGACCTCGCCCAATCGCCAGAGTGGCGTTGAGCCAAGGCTTTTGGGACTGGTTGGCCAGGGTGCGCAAGCGTTTGGGTAAGTCGTGCGCTTCGGGGCGCGGGATGATCGGGTACCAGACCAGGTAAGTGCCCGTCGAAAAGCGCTTGAGGTATTCCTGAATGACGCCGGCGACCTTGCCGTAATCCGATTTGATCTCGTAGCTGGGGTCGATCAGCACCAAGGCCCGCTTGGAGCCGGTGGCCGAGGCCGGGGGCGGCAGGATTTTTTTGAGCGCCTCAAAGCCGTCTTCGCGGCTGACGGTGATGGTGCGGCCGGCTTCGAGTTGTGCGATGTTGGCGGTCAGCGCTTTGCTGTCGGTGGGGTGCAGCTCAAACAGCCGCAAGCGATCGCGCGAGGCGTGGCGCATCAGTTTGTGCATCAAAAACGGCGAACCAGGGTAAATTTTGGCTTGCCCGTTGGGGTTCAAACTGGCGATTTGTTCCAGATAGTCTTGAACGGGCTCGGGCAGACTGTCGAGCTTCTCGGCAGCAGCCAAAAGCTTGAACAAACCGTCTTCGGCCTCGGCCCCTTTTTGCGAGTAATCGCCGTCCAAGCGGTACAGGCCGGCTCCGGCGTGGGTGTCAATCAGGGTGATGCCAGCCTCTTTTTGCATGAGGTGGCGGATGGTGGCGAGCAAGGTGATGTGTTTGAGTACATCGGCATGGTTGCCCGCGTGAAAAGCGTGTCGGTAACTGAACATGGCTTGATGGTAACCAATTGCACGCGCAAGTCCTTGATTTTTCGTATAATAGAAGGCTTCGCAGCGATTCAGTGGTCCCGCGGCGAAGACGCCAAACGCCTCAAAGCATAGGCAAATTACCACCTAAGAGGCTCCCAAAAGAGGAGCACCGACCGTGGAAAAGGACCCGCCAAACCTTTCTTTTAAAGAGAAAACTCATGACAACAACTTTCAGCGCCAAACCCGCTGAGGTCGTGCACGAGTGGTTTGTGATTGACGCGACCGACAAGGTCCTCGGACGAGTAGCCAGCGAAGTTGCTCTCCGTTTGCGCGGCAAACACAAGGCCATTTACAC
>Ga0209550_10007267_pt1 | contig 10258 bp, 6 predicted proteins | sample LauGreSuBDMM15SN_2_FD_187567 | JGI IMG/M metagenome (GOLD analysis project Ga0209550, IMG submission 187567) | Freshwater lake microbial communities from Lake Michigan, USA - Su13.BD.MM15.SN (SPAdes) (version 5) | ecosystem: Environmental > Aquatic > Freshwater > Lake | place: Lake Michigan, USA... | reverse complement strand
GAACAGCAGCAGCCCATTCATAATAATGAGAAAGGAGGGGCTGAAAAAGTTGCTGAAAACAATTGGTCGCATTACATGTCATCAGCTTCTGCGACCGCACTAATGCGCCCTGGCTCCTTAGGCTCGAGGGCCTGCCAGGAGCTGCATTCGTTCGACGCTCTGCTGCTCATTAATCCGCAGAACAGCTTCCTGGAGCAGCGGCCGAAAAGATTGAACACGCCTTCCGCGTACACCTTCACTGGCAATACGATCGGGCCAGGCTCCCGGCCGCTACCCCGCTCCGCTCGGGTGATTGACGTCATGAACACTTGGATCGCGTTATTTGGCGTGCACTCGCGCGGTTTAAACGTGTACGTCTCGCTCGACTACCATCCACCGGATCACTGCAGCTTCTGCGACATCTCACGGGGGGGGATCAATACGGGCACTTACTGCGTGCGCGGGATTTCCCATGATCTGGAGATCTACGTGCCTTCGTTCAACGTCTCGCACCGGTGCCTGGACAGTGTCTCGATCGCCGATTATCAAACGGCCGGCTACTTTCAGTGGCCGGCGCACTGTGTTGCTGGCACCCTGGACGCTCGCGTCGATCCTTATCTCCAGGTGCCCCCGGATGCGCGGGTCGTCAAGCTGGGCGTCCAGGCGATGTATGACGACTACAGCGCGATGGACTCACGCGTTTCGGTCGCTGCGCCGGGGGCGCACGACAATCAGACAAACTCGCAAGCCGCGCTCGCGCCCTCGAGCCAGTCGCTCGGCACCCTGCTGGCAGCCGCGGGCACGCAGCGGCTCATTGTGATGGGACTGGCTACTGGGAACGACGAGACAAACACGGTGCGGCGCTCTGTGCAAGACGCGCTGAGCAACCTGAACATCAGCGTGGCGCTCGCTGTCGCCGGCACCGCGGGCACCACGTACAGCGTCGACTTGCTCAAGACCGAGCTGGAGACGCATCCTCTCGGGTATGCGCTCACAGCGTCCTCACCCCAGGAGGCGATGAAGGAACTGTGTGCAAGCACATGCGACCTGGGCACGGGCGATGCGGCGGGTGGGCACGTGTACTGCCCCTCGAAGCAGTATTGCAAGGCGAAATTCGCGACCCCCGAATGGGGCGTTTGTAAAGATTGCGACTGCGATTGGCTTAACGGGCGTACGACGGCATGCGACTTGGCGGGCGCGTGCATCTGCCAATGGCCTGCTTGGGGGGCGCGCTGCACTGATGGGTACTCGCAGGTGGAATATGTGCTCCTGATCGTGTTCCCAAGCGTCATCGGCTTCCTCCTCCTCGTCGCAGCACTGTTCATGTGGCTCGAGCGTCGGAGGAAGAAGCGGCGGAGGCAGCTCCTCCTCCGCACGAGCAAGCGCCACAAGCCCTCGTCGCCCGAGCTCACGTTGGCCGAGGGCCACGAATGGCATCTGTTCCTCTCGCACGTGTGGTCATCGGGGCAGGACCAGGTGGCGGTCATCTTTCGGCGCATCAAGGAGCTCATGCCCAAAGCGCGCGTCTTTTTGGATGTCGAGGTATGTCGGGATATGGCTCTCGAACCGCCGCCGTCGGGCCTGCCACGTGGCTTCCGTCACCCGGCACCCACCTCTTGACCTCTCGGGCGATCGGGTGCCCGGACGACGTGAATAGGCGCAGATGACCTCTGATGACCTCTGATGACCTCGGATGACCTGTGCGGGGATCGGGTGCCGCGCCTGCTGCGCAGTCTTTGGACGACATCGAGATGCTCGAGCAGTACGTGCAGATGTCGATGAGCACGCTCATCTTCCTCTCGCGGGGCTACTTCGTCTCGAAGAATTGCCTGCGAGAGGCCGAGTCGGCGACGGCGCTCAACTCGGGCGCGCATCTTCTAGGCTTCAAACCGAAGCCGATCATCCTCGTGCACGAGGCCGATCTGAACCATGGCGGCGCACCCTTGTCCGCACTGAAGGCCGAGTGCCCGGAAGAGCTACGAGCGCCCATCTTCGCTGAGCGCGTGATCGTGCCGTGGCTGCGCATCGGCCATTTGCAGAAGCAGACGCTCTGCATCATCGCCAAGCAGATGCTGCTCGCCGCTCCCAAGTATCAGAAGCTCGACGCCGAGAGCTTGGACGTCTTCATGCCCGAGGCGATCACCGAGTTCGATTGGAAGCTTCCGCACCCTGTTGTGCTCTTCGCGAGTCCGAACAACCCGGGTGCGGAAGCATTGGCTGCCCAGATCGCCGAGCCACCGACTAAGCAGCTCGGCATCGGCGGCCACCTCAGAGGCAGCTTCAGCGTCTCGTACGCATCAGGACGTGCGATTGAACAGCAGATTCGTGAGGGCGTCCCCACCCACGGAGTTGCGGCCGGCAAATCGGCCCCAGAGCGCGCGAAGATGGCCATGATGAATCGCCGCCAGCCAGTGCCCAAGTCGTCGCGTCTGTCAGCCTACATGCTGTCCGCCAACACGCTGCTCCGCGCTCGTACGTGGAGTTCACAGCAAACTCTTTCTCTCTTTATCGGGGGCCATCCTAAGCCCAAGCCCAAGCCCAAGGCGCGGCCTGATCGTGACCGCCCGGTCCCAGTCCAGTTCGGTGCGACTGCAGCAGACACAACGGAACCGACCCATTTCTTGCTGCTCCTCAACAAGGACACGTTTGTGGGCGACAAGGGAGAGGCGCTCGCTCACGAGGTGCGTGCCGCACGGGCGCTTGGCATCGCGCTGCTCATGATCCATGAGACCGACGAGGCACGCGGCGGCTGCGCGTTCGACCACTTCTTCCACGTCACGCCGCCCGATCTCGTCAAGAGCGGCCTGTACAGACAGATGGCGATCGCATGGCATCAGGGCGAACACTTATGCGTCTCTCGCGCGCGCGCGGCCGAAGTGCTTGGAGGGGAGCGGTGCCTTCCAAGCGCTTTGACGGACCAGGACGCACGCACCTCGTCTCGAGCCCCGAGCGATTCACGTACTTCGACCCCCGATCCGAGGCAGAATCTCTGAGCCCACACTGAGGTGGATTGAGTTCTTTCTGCCCAATTCAGGCTACAGAGGTACAGAAGTGCGACCAGGAGGTACGGCAGGGCGTACTTAACTGGATATGTTTGTGTGACAGTCAGAAAGACAAAGAGGGAGGGGCGCCGCGGACGTATAGCGCCGCGGATGTGCACCATAGATGTAAGTATTCTATCGGCGGGTGGCCGAGACGGCAAGAGACGAGAGAGGACGAGGATTGTTCGGGGAAAAACCCGCTGTGAACGCGAACGGAAAGTGTGAAGATAATACACAATTCAGTTACGCGGGCTTACGGGGGTGATGTCTGATGATGGGCGATCTGTATAAATTGGTCTTGTGATTGCATGCACCGATACTTCGTACTCGTACCGCGGATTGTGACCGTGCTGTGTCCTACACCACATTCACGCGCTCTCCAAACCTGTCGGGCTGCGGCAGGTAAAACTCGTCGTCGACGCCGTCGACGACGAGCGGCGCGTCAGGTGCGGAGGCCTTGGCATAGACGTGTGTGACGAGGCGGCGGCCCTCGGGCGCGCCGGGCGCGACGTGCGCGTCGAAAAATTGGAGCAGCTGCTCGCGCGTGACGCCGCGCAGCCGCTTCGCCGAGCGCCACGGACGGCCGTAGTCGTACCGGCGCGTGACGATCTCAGACCAGAGACGGCTCGCCTGCTGGCCGAGCCGCTGGTCGACGTCGGTCACCTGCGAGGCTAGTGCCTCACGCACGGTCTTGAGTTCGCTCTCGGGCAGCTGCGCGAGCGTCGGTCGGAAGCTCTGGAGGAAGGCGTCGATGCGTCGCTCGACCTCGGGTGGAGGCTGGATGGCCGACTGCACTGAGAAGACGAGGGAGCGCACGCCCTCGGATTCGGACACAGACGACTGCACGATGTAGCCGAGCTGCTGCTTCGTGCGCAGCTCGCCGTACAATGGCTGCTCGATCAGCTGGCTGAGCACAGCGAGGCACAGCCAATTGTCGCCATCTTCCTTGCCGACCTGACAAAAGACCTCTGTGGCTGAGTTGGCTTCGGCCGCGTTGGGCGCCACGTACTGTCGCAGCGTGCGCCCCACCGGGACGACGCGCACGCGCCGGCGCGGGATGCGCTCGGGCGCGAGCGCGCTGCTCGCGGGCAGCGCGGCCGTCACTTTGGCGGTGATCGCCTCTGCGTCCGCTGCGTCCAGGTTGCCCGCGAAGAAGCACTCAAGGAGGCTCTCCGGGAGAAGAGCGCCTTGGAAGCGTCTCACGTCGTCGATGCTCGCCTTCGAGACGGCGGCCTGCTCGGACGGGTCGCAGATCTAGTCAGTGGCAACCAGAGTGGCACACAAGGCCAATCCATGGCAATCAAGGACATCAGTGGCGATCACCTGCAGCTGCTCGATGGGATAACGCGGGGTCTCGAGCGCGAGCTGCCGGTAGTACGAGCACAGCCCGACAGGCTGGCGCTTCTCGAAGTTGGCGAGCTCCTGTTGCAGCGCCTCGCGCGTGCGCTCGAAGACGCTCGGCTCGAGCGCGGCCGTCTTCACCTGCGCCGCCACGTACTGGAGCAGCTCGGGCAGGCGCGAGCTGTACCCGCTCGCTGTCAGGAAGAGTCCGTTGTACTCGGCGCCTACGCCCGCCCCGAGACCCGCGAGGCCCGCTTGGTAGGTCGACTCCTGCAGCGTGTCGCCGAGTGTCGACTGGAAGAGCTGAGCGGTGATCGACGCCTCCGCCGACGCATAGAGGAGCGGTGAGCGGAAGAGGAAGAAGGCGAACGCGCGCGGCCGCTTGAACGTCGCATCCTGCAGAAAGTGGAGAGTGAGCCCAGGCCGGTTGGCAAGCACCGTCGGCGCCACCTCAGGGCGCGCCGGCTGGATGCACGCCGCCCTGGCGCCGCCGCATTTGAGCGCAAAGTCGGTCGGGATGAATGGGTTGGGGAGCGGCGGGCGGAGCTCGGCGGGCGAGATCGTGGCCTCCCAAGCCTCCACCTCGCGCGTGAGCGGCAGCGTGGCGTACTTGGTGCCGTAGATGGGCTCGGTCAGGCTTGCGGGCACCTCGAGCTGCTTGGCGACGAGCGTGATCAGCGCGTTGCGCGGCTGGCGTGTCCAGTCCAGCATGAAGGCCGCGCCCACTTCCGTGCCTGACCCGACCAGGTTAGGACCGCTGATCCAACGGTCGGGCTCGAAAAAGGGCAGGCTGCCGCTGATGTCGGTGGCGAAGTCGCTCGGGCGCGAGGGCTCTGCATACTCGAAGCCCGTCCGCGCCATCGTGCGGTACTCTTCCACTACGTACGGCGGCACGCCCGCCTCGCTCAGGGTACGCAGGTACGCGAAGAGCAGGCCGCTCACGTCACGCCACTTGGTCAGGCCGAGGGGCGTGAGGTCGATGGAGACCGAGAGGATGACGAAGGCGCGCGAGAACTCCTCGACGTTCGCATCGAGCCCGTTGGCGAGCCCCTTGCGCTTGAGCAGCGGCAGCAGCCCGCCAGGCCCGCGGTTGCGCACGAGCAGCGACCACACGCCCTCCGGCTTTGCGTCCAGCCACTCGTTCAGGTTGGTCACCGGAAGGCACCATGCGACCTTGAGCTCGCGCATCTCCTTGACGGGCACCATGAGCGTCGCCCTCGGCGGCTCGCGCGCCGGGTTGAACGGCAGCGGCAGCCCGTCGTACGCGGTTGAGGCGCCTGGCAGAGCAGGGCGCGCCGCGGGCACCGCCGCAAAGTGGCGCAACGCGAGGCTCTGGAGCTCATCGAGGGGTTGCGGACCGACGAGCGCGAGCGACATCTGGTCGGCCTGGTAGAAGCGCCGATGGAAGCTGAGCAGCGCGTCGCGTGTCGCGTCGTCGCCATCGTGCAGCGTGCGTCGGTTGCCCGTGCTGAACTTGGAGTACGGGTGGTTCGGGTCCGCGCGTAGCTTGAACAGCTCCTCGTACCGCCAAAAGTCCGACTGCAGGTTCTTCGAGTGCTCGGACTCGATGGCACTCACTTCGCGGCCGGTGGCCGCCGGCGTGAATAGCGGCGCAGTGAAGAAGCCAGCGAAGCGCTCGAGCGCGCCGGGCAGCCCCGAGCCCTGCACGTCGAAGAAGTAGTTGGTGTCCTCGCTCGCAGTGTATGCATTATTGGAGCCACCGTAGTTGGCGATGTACTGCTCAAACCCACCCTCTTCAGGGAAGGCTTTGGTGCCGAGAAAGAGCATGTGCTCGCAAAAGTGGGCAAGCCCCGGCAGCGAGGGGGGGTCACTCATGGAGCCGACCAGAACGTCCATCGACGCGGCACCCTTGGCGGCGTCCGGGTCCGAGGCGAGGAGCACGCGCAGGCCGTTGGCGAGCACGAGGCCGCGAAAGCTACGGCGGTCGAGTGCCGCTTTGGCGACCGAGTAGACGAGCGTTCCTGGCGGCCCGGCGGCCGCAACAGCGCCGCCAGCACGCAGCACAGTCGGTGCGGCCGGAATCGTCGCCGTGAGGCCAAGGATTGCGGTGATAATGGCACGGCGTGTCACGGCATTCGAGGCCGCGGCGGAGGAGCCGGAGGCGGTTGTGGAAGACGCTGCGCGCCAGCCCACAGGAGGCAAGAGGCGCTGAGTTCGCACCCGCATCGACGACGATCGGACGCCGAAAATTCGTCAAAAGTTTGTTGCGCGCGCTGGCGCGGCATCACTCAATGTCGCTGCGAGAAAGCATCTGTAAATGTAAACAAAAAGCTCTGCCATTCGGACGGCGGTCAAGTTTGAAATTGTCCGAGATCCGAAGAGATATGAGACTCGAGTCCAAAAAAACCGAGGAAACGAATCCAAAATGGGTGGGCTCTGGCGCGGTCGGCACCGTCCATGGGGGCGACACCCAACATAGAGCCGCTGAGCATCACCGTCGCGTCAGTGCTCGCTGCGCGCAACTACTTTGAGGTAATTGGCCTCGAGCCGTCGCGGTGCTGCGGCACCGAGCTCAAGAGCGCTTACAAGAAGACGGCGCTCAAGGTGCATCCCGATAAGTGCGAAGATTCTCGCGCGATTGAGGCCTTCCGCCGGCTGCAGGAGGCGTTCAAGGTCCTATCGGATCCGATGCTCCACGCGCGCTACACGCAGCACCTCGCGTCCGCGGAGACGCGCGCGGCCGCCGGCCGCGCCCACGCCCGGAGCGCGGCATATGCGCAGCGCGCCAAGATGAGCAAGGACGAGCTCGAGCGGCAAGTGCGCGAGATGATGGCGCGGCAGAGCAAGCAGCAGCCGATGGCAAGCAGTGAAGCAGCGCGCAAGGCCGCCGAGCAGCGCGTGGCACGCGAGCGCGAGCGGCAGCAGCGCCTCGAGAGGGAGGAGAAGCAGCGGCAGCAGGATGCGATGAAGCGGCGAGCAGAGGCGGAGAAGGCGCTGAACTCGGCGCGTAACCGCACGCCGCGCACGCCGAAGCCCAAGGCCGAGGAGGTGCTCGACCCGGAGGCCATCAGGGTCGCCAAGGAGCGCGAGAGGCGGCGCGCGGCTTCGATGGGTTTCCTGTCCGACCAGATGGGGTGGGCACGCGCCACGAGCCGCGAGGATGCGGGCAGCGCACGCGGCAGCGGCCGGCAGGGCTCGACCCGACGCAGCAGCAGCCCCGGCAGCGACTCGGAGCGCAGCCCGGGCAGGCAACGGCCGAGCTCCGCGCGCAGCCCCGTCGCAGAATCGCCATTTGGCGAGCTGCGCTCCCTGCGCCGTGCGCAAACCGAGCGCGCACTCAACCGGCCGGTGCCGGCGTCATCCTACCTGCCGCGGTTCATGCACGCGAAGCCGACAAGTACGGTGACGGTGTCGGCGACCGTGTGCCAGCAGATATGAGGCGACCGGCGGGCCGATCACCAGGTAGGAGCCGCGCAGCCGCGGCAAGCGCGGCAGCAGCAGCAGCGGCGGCGCCCGGCGGGCGACGCCGAGATGGATCGAGATTGATTAGGTACAGGGCCACATCAGAACCACGAAACTTCGGCATGGGCAGGAACGTATCATGGCACTGGTCATGGGCATGATGGTTTGCGTGAGGTCGTGGGGAGGCCGATGCAGGCGGCGGCACAGCGAAATCGCAAAGGTGGTGAGCGTCACGGGGGTGCATATGTCATCAGATTTGGTCGAGATCGGACCTGGGCCACATGTAAAGATGGGTGCACGTTGATGGGGCCGGTGTCTTGCTCTTGGAGTATCAGCTGCGATTGCGCGGTGTGGTGCGATTTATAACTTACCGCACATATTACTATATACCGTACGAGCCTCAAAGATCGCGGGCTCATGAACAAAAGACAAAACGACACATTCCGTTCAATTAATAATTTATTAATATGCTACGACTGTGTTTCGTTTTGCTTCGAGTTGGAGTTCGCCTCTGGCGTACTCGCTTCCGCCGGGGCGCGCGCACACAGCGTCGCAGAGCTCACAAAATCCTCAATACTCGGGCACCCACTCGCCCCTGTGGCGCAAGTATGCAGGCGGATCGACGGCGGCATCGATAAACGGCCCCGCTCCTCCGCCAAGGCCACTCAGAGTACTCCCTAGCTTGCTCCTTGTTGCCTTCAACCCCTCACACTCGGCCCACAGCGTGGCGGGGGCCGGGCTGCTAGGGAGCATCAATGCTGCCGCTCCGCCCGGCATTTGAAGGATCAGGTCGACTGCCTCGCACCGTGACGCGCCACGCAAGTCGAGGCGCGCCGCCACGAGGGGTGTACTGCTGCTCCTCGCGCCACCGCCGTACACAGCGCGGATCGCTTCGCGTACTTGAAGGGAGCCGTTGAGATGCAGCCACAGACGCGAAAACCCCGACGGGGCTGGATGGAACCAGCTGTGGTCGGCCGCCCCCGGCAGCACTGACCGGTACGCGGAGCCCACAGGCGATGCGGCCACAGGGTACGTCGTCTCGAGCACTGCGGTTGAGTTGCGAAACTGGTACCGGTACACGTGGCCGCCCACGGTGCGCGCACTGGCGCGGCTGTGGAACTTGAAGACGAAGGAGCGATACATGAGCTCGAGGAAGAGGACGTCGCCGCGTACGCAATGCTTGTACAGGTCGGCTGGCATGAGGAGGCTCAGCAGGACGGCGTCGGCAAAGGGGGCACGCCACGTGCCCTCGAGATGATTCCACAGCTCGGCAAAGATACTCGCATTGAGGACGAGGAGAGGGTCGTCGGCAATGTCGCTGTCCGGTGCCGGCAGCAGCTCCTCCTTAGTGATCAGCTCCTCCCACGCCTGCCAGTCGCGTCCGATTGCCATGCGCGGGCCGTGGGCCTCCCACGCCCCGATTTTCAACAGCTTGCTCACCCACGGATGCATCGAGCAGTAGGAGCGTGCTCGCGCATGCGTGTCGACGTGCGGCGAGCGCTCGATGTCGAGAGTCGGCGAGCGGCCGCGGTGGTCGGCGTACCAGAGCGTGTTGCTGCTCTGAATGATGGCGCTCACGCTCACGTCTTTCCACACGAAGCCGTCCGCATCCGTAACCAGCACGTGAGATGCTCGCATTTCGTCTACGGCGATCGAGGCGCCATACGCACGCTTGAGGGTGCGCCAGATGGCACCATAGGGCAAAAGATCTTCGACACTTGCAAAGGGCCGCGGTGCAAGGCAGCCAATGGCCTCGGGCATGCGGTGTACGTCTGCGAAGCTCGCGTTGGAACTGCGCTCGCGAAGGGCAGTGGCAAACGAACGCAGGAGCACCCCACCAACTTGCGGCTTGAGCGCTGCAAGCTCCGCATCATCGGTGGCCAGCAAGAGCACGCGTGCAGTTGCGTACAGTTCGGGAGCGTTGGTGATTAGCGAAGTTAGCAGCTGGATCGTCGGGCGAACGTCAACCTGGCGATCGCCTGCTGGCGGCCGAGTTGAGATGACTATTGCAAGTGCGGCAGCACCTCCATGATGGCGCACGCGCAGTGGCTGTCCTACGGGTGTGGGTGCGCACCTTTGTGCTACGAAAGTCTCAGCTTGCTGCGACATTGTGTGTAGAATGCGTGAGCGAGCTCGGCGGCGACGCACGGTGGGCATGCATTGGAGTGGTTCGATTGCGAGGCCTTTCAGAACTTCGTTGTCAAGTCTACAATTCTCCGAGGACACGTATGACTGCACTTATGACGTGACACCTCTAGGAAGATCATCTCCGCCAACACCCTTCCACCACAGCTGGCTTCCGGAGCACATTCGATAGTGACTTTGACTTGACTTCAAGTTGCAGAACGCTACGCGGCCTAAATAGGCAAGTCAAATAGGAATTCACTGTTGGAGTCAAATCGGCATCGGTAGGCACCCTCATACTCCGAGTCCGCTGTCGTCTCACTCGTTAACTAACTATGAAATACTAAATT
>Ga0209550_10007264_pt1 | contig 10263 bp, 11 predicted proteins | sample LauGreSuBDMM15SN_2_FD_187567 | JGI IMG/M metagenome (GOLD analysis project Ga0209550, IMG submission 187567) | Freshwater lake microbial communities from Lake Michigan, USA - Su13.BD.MM15.SN (SPAdes) (version 5) | ecosystem: Environmental > Aquatic > Freshwater > Lake | place: Lake Michigan... | reverse complement strand
ATTCATAAATTTCGATCTAAGATGATATCCATACTTATCATCCACACCGTCGAGACAAACCATGACCCAAGCTGCCAGCCCCGCCCTGATTGATGACCTTGTGATCGCCAACCACATTCTTGTGAACGAGGGCGTGCTCGACGGCTTTGGCCACATCAGCGTGCGCCACGACAAAAATCCTGAGCGTTTTTTGATCGCCCGCAGCATGGCCCCCGGCTTGGTCACCGCCGACGACATGGTGGAATGCGACCTCGACGGCCAGGTGTTCGACGAGCGTGGCCGCAAGACCTATGTGGAGCGCTTCATCCACAGCGAGATTTTTCGCGTTCGGCCCGAGGTGATGTCCATCATCCACAGCCATTCACCCGCCGTGATTCCCTTTGGCGTGACGGGCGCCCGCCTGCGCCCGATTTGCCACATGAGCGGCTTTTTGGGCGCCCAGGTGCCGGTGTTTGAAATTCGGCACACCGCCGGCGAGTCCAGCGACATGCTCATTCGCAACCAAGCCTTGGGCAAGGCACTGGCCGACAGCCTGGGCGCCTCCAACGTGGCTTTGCTGCGCGGCCACGGCAATGTGGTGGTGGGCACGTCCATACAGCAAGTGGTGTTCCGCGCCTACTACACCGAGAGCAACGCCCGCCTGCAAAGCCAGGCCATGGCTATGGGCGAGATTGAATTTCTCTCGCCCGGTGAGGCCGAAGCCGCCTCCGGGATGAATGACGTGCACCTGGACCGCCCTTGGCAGGTGTGGAAGCGGCGCGCACGGCACATGGGCCTTGAGCTCGGTGCGTGATAGGCGCCTTTGAATAAAGAGCTGACAGGCTGGTATGAGGACTTGAGGACTTGATCCTCGCGCGGGGGTGACAAACGCAGGGGCGGTAAAGGGCCTGCCTACAATCGCGCCCCGCCATGCTCACATTTGACCTGCTCCACCAAGACCCCGGCTCGCACGCCCGCCGGGGCACGCTGACCCTGAACCACGGCGAGGTGCAAACCCCCATCTTCATGCCCGTGGGCACCTATGGCACCGTCAAAGGCGTGATGCCGCAATCCCTGCACGACATGGGCGCGCAAATCATCCTGGGCAACACCTTCCATCTGTGGATGCGCCCGGGCCTGGACGTGATGAAAAGCTTTGGCGGCCTGCACGGCTTCGAGAATTGGCACAAGCCCATCCTCACAGACTCGGGCGGCTTTCAGGTGTGGAGCCTGGGTGCCATGCGCAAGATCAGCGAAGAAGGCGTGCGCTTTGCCTCGCCGGTCAACGGTAACAAGCTGTTCCTCACGCCCGAGGTGTCCATGCAGATTCAAACAGTGCTCAATTCGGACATCGTCATGCAGTTCGACGAATGCACGCCCTACGACACCCAAGGCCACATCACCACCGAGGCCGAGGCACGCATTTCCATGGAGCTCAGCCTGCGCTGGGCCGGGCGCTGCGTCAGCGAGTTTGAGCGCCTGGGCAACCCGAATGCGCTGTTTGGCATTGTGCAAGGCGGCATGTTCGAGCACCTGCGGCAAGAGTCGCTGGACGCCTTGGTCGCGCTGGACCTGCCGGGCTACGCCGTGGGCGGGGTCAGTGTGGGCGAGCCCAAAGATGAGATGCTGCGCATCATGGCGCACACCCCGCACCGCTTGCCCGCACACAAACCGCGCTACCTCATGGGCGTGGGCACGCCCGAAGACCTGGTGGACGGCGTGGCCGCCGGTGTGGACATGTTCGACTGCGTCATGCCCACGCGCAATGCCCGCAACGGCCATGTGTTCACCCGCTTCGGCGACATGAAAATCCGCAACGCCCGCTATAGAACCGACGCTGAGCCCATGGACGAAACCTGCAGCTGCTACGCCTGCCAGGGCCGCACGCGCCCAGACGGGAGCAGCGAAGGCGGCTTTTCACGCGCCTACCTGCACCACCTTGACCGCTGCGGCGAAATGCTGGGCCCCATGCTGGCCAGCATCCACAACCTGCACTACTACCTCAACCTCATGCGCGAGGTGCGACTGGCGCTGGACGCGGGGCGCTTTGGCGAGTTCAGGGCGCAGTTCAAGCAAGACCGGGCGCGCGGAATTTAAGTTGCTTTGGAGGGGCAGCGTGTTTTTGTAGGAGATTGCCTGCAAGCGAATCGTACCGAACAACGGGCATGTCCTCATGCAACAAATCGCCAGCAGGCTGGCTCCTACAGAGGGCAAGGCGGCGTGTTTTTTGTAGGAGCTTGCCTGCAAGCGAATCGTGCCGAACAACGGGCATGTCCTCATGCAACAAATCGCCAGCAGGCTGGCTCCTATAGGGGGCAAGGCGGCGTGTTTTTTAGGAGCTTGCCTGCAAGCGAATCGTGCCGAACAACGGGCATGTCATCATGCAACCAATCGCCAGCAGGCTGGCTCCTACAGGGGGCAAGGCGGCGTGTTTTTGTAGGAGCTTGCCTGCAAGCGAATCGTGCCGAACATCGGGCATGTCATCATGCAACCAATCGCCAGCAGGCTGGCTCCTACAGGGGGCAAGGCGGCGTGTTTTTTGTGGGAGCTTGCCTGCAAGCGAATCGTGCCGAACATCGGGCATGTCCTCATGCAACGATTCGCCAGCAGGCTGGCTCCTACAGGGGACAGGGCGGCGTGTTTTTGTAGGAGCTTGCCTGCAAGCGAATCGTGCCGAACAACGGGCATCTCCTCATTCAACAAATCGCCAGCAGGCTGGCTTCTACGGGGGGCAAGGCGGCGTGTTTTTTGTAGGAGCTTGCCTGCAAGCGAATCGTGCCGAACAACGGGCATGTCCTCATGCAACTAATCGCCAGCAGGCTGGCTCCTACAAGGGGCTAGGCGGCGTGTTTTTTGTAGGCGCTTGCCTGCAAGCGAATCGTGCTGAACAGCGGGCATGTCCTCATGCAACAAATCGCCAGCAGGCTGGCTCCTTCAAGGGGCAAGGCGGCGTGTTTTTTCTAGGAGCTTGCCTGCAAGCGAATCGTGCCGGACAACGGGCATCACCTCACGCCAAAAATCGCCAGCAGGCTGGCTCCTACAGGGGTAAGCCGCGGTCTCAATCGGTGGTGAACACCGTCAACACGCCCGTGTAGCCATACACATGCCGGCTGGCAATTTCGCCGGCGGCGAAAAACCCCACCAGCGGCACGTCGCCCAAGGCGCGGCGCACGGTTTGCAACTCGGCACTGGGGCCGCCAAAATGCGGCCCGCCCCGGCCTGAGCAGCTGACATAAATAGCACCAGCTACCCGACGGGCCGGGTGCGGTGCGGCGTTGGCGTCGTCGGCCTGCAGGGCCTGGGCCAGTTCCAGCGGCAACTCGGCCGATTCAAGCTCCTCGCGGATTTCGGCGCACACACGCACCAGGTCGCGCAGGGCGGCCGTGGGATGGCGCTCACAAAAACTCAAGCGCATGCCGCGCTCAGGCGCCTGGGCAATGGCAATGCCGTGGCGATGGGGATCCAGGCCAATGATGTGGCGAACCCAGGTGTCGGCCGAGAACTGGCCAGGCCTGTGCAGCAAGCCCTGGTCTTGCGGCTGCTGCGGCTCGCGCAAACCCACCAGCGTGCGCCTGACTTTGGCCAGTGCAGCCTCGGGCTGATTGAGCGAGACCTTCAGGGCCTTGAGCATCAGCTCCAGCGCTGGCTCGCCGTCCAGCTCGGTGACCACATGGCCCTCGCAGGCCGTAACCTCGTGCTCGGGTGAGACCGGCTGGCAGCCTTGGCTCACGCGAGACAGCAGCGGCACTTCCGCGCCAAAGGCCACGCCGCTCATGCCGCCCGTGAACACGCTGCTGGCCGCTCCCTGGCCAGGCAAGTGGCCCCGGCTGCTTTGGGCAAACTGCACCACACCCGTGCGGCTGGCGGCCAGGCCACCAAACAGGTAGCCACTGCCCGTGCGCTCGGCCAGTTCGTCGACCAAATCAGGCAGGTCGGGGGTGTTCGGGTCGGCATGCACCAGCGCGGTGTGTGCCCTGAAACCACCCTCGCCCGACACCAAAGGCGCCACGCCGGAAAACACCCGGTAGTGCTCTTGCGGCAGGTCGCAGAGCATGACGGCCAGCGCCGGCTCGTCAAAGTACTCCACGTTGTTGGACGCCACGCCCACACCCACCGTGCCGCTCCAGTCCGTCACCTCGGGCAACTCGGCCCCAAGGTGGTCCAAGATGTCTTGCGCATGCGGTGCATAGTGGTCGGTGATGTAGAGCAGGCCCAGGGCTGGCGAGGAGGCGTAGCTGGGCAGCGCCATGTGCGCGCGCAACTGGGCCAGCACCAAGGCCGCCGCCATGGGCCACTGGGGGTGAGTGGCGTGGCCATAGGGGAACAGTTTCATCGGGCTCGCTTGGCAGCGGATGAGGCTGCAGGTTTGGTTTTGGGGGCGGCTTTTGCAACTGCTTTGGGCGCTGATTTCTGCGCGGCCTTCTTGGCGGGCACGGCCTTTTTAGCGGGCGCTTTTCGGGCGGGCGCGGCTTGGCGCTGGCCTGCGGTAGGCCGGCTGGGCTTGATCGCCTCGCTCCAGGCCTCGGTGCTGCTCTTGATGGCTTGGCTGAACAAGTCAGTGGCCTGCTCGGCCGAGGCCTTCATGGCGGGCATCTCGGGCGTGCGGGCGGCTGCTTCCTTGATGGCCGCATTGGCAATTGTTTGAAACTGCTGGGTCAGCGCGCCCCACCACTGCAAGGGGTCCACCCCGCCAGCTGCGGCTTGCGCGGGCGGCTCAGGGGCTTGAGGGGAGTCACCGGGCTGGCTGGGGCTGGCGGGCTGAGCGGCTGGTTTGCTGGATGGCCTGGGCTGACTCAAGTCGGCAAAGCCGGGCGCGGGGGACGAGGCGGCCTCGGGGGCCGGTGCAGAAAATGGCGCAGGCTTGGGCGCAGCCTCTGGCGTGGGAATGGAAAAAGCCTGGGCCATCTCTTGCATGCTCACATTCATGCCTTTCAAGGTGACCAGCGTCATCTTTTGCACTTCCATGGCCTGGATGGTGGCCTTGAGCGCCGTGCCGTTTTGCTCCAGCCAAAACAGCACGGTCTTGAGCTCTTTGATGCGCTGCTCCAGGTCTTCCACGTTGAGCGTGGGCGCCACCCAGCCGCCCAAAGAAGGCATGGCAGAGGTGCCTGGAGCACCGCCCGGCTGGGTCAGGCCTTTAAGGAATTCAAAGCCCGGCACCCATTTGCCGAAATCGCCAAAGGCGGACATGGGGTTGGTGTCGTTCATGAAAGCTACCTATCCTTTGGGCTCATCTTTGGCAGGGGTCGGTGCAAGCGATGAGGGGCAAGATCCGACTTTTTCTCGATTGTGCAATGCGGGCTTGCCAGGTGAATGAATTTTTGCGCTCATTGAGCAGCTTTTGCTAAGCTTGACCGCCATGAAAAGCCTGTTCCACTTTGCCTTCAATGTCACCGACCTCGATGAGGCGCGCCGCTTTTACGGCGGCGTGCTCGGCTGCACAGAGGGCCGCTCCACCGCCACTTGGGTGGACTTTGATTTTTTTGGCCACCAGCTCTCGCTGCACCTGGGTCAGCCCTTCAAGACCGAGCTCACCGGCCATGTGGGCGACCAGCTGGTGCCCATGCCGCACTTTGGCCTGGTGCTGGCCCTGCCCGATTGGCAGGTGCTGGCTGAGCGCTTGAAGCAGGCTGCCACCGCCTTTGTGCTGGCGCCCCAGCTGCGCTTTGCCGGGCAGCCGGGCGAGCAATGGACCATGTTTTTCTTGGACCCCTTTGGCAACCCCCTTGAACTCAAGGGCTTTGCCTCGCTGGACACGGTGTACCAAAGCTAAAGCGCGTGGAGCACAGCTTTGCCTCGGCCACCATCTTGCTGCTGCTGATCACAGACCCGCTGGGCAACATTCCCCTGTTCGCCAACGCCCTCAAGACCGTGCCCCAGGCCAGGCGCGCGCGCGTCATCGTGCGCGAGGTCTTGATTGCTTTTGCCGTGCTGCTGGGCTTTATGTTTGCGGGGCAAGGCTTTTTGTCGGCGCTGGGCTTGTCCGAGGTGTCGCTGCTCATTGGCGGAGCGCTGGTGCTGTTTTTGATTGCGCTGCGCATGATTTTCCGCCGTCCGAGACGGCAGCGGCAGAGTACACGGGCGAGCCGCTCATCGTGCCGCTGGCCATCCCCGCCTTGGCTGGCCCCTCGGCCCTGGCCACCGTGCGGCTGCTGGAGTGGAAAGGCGCGCTGTGCGTGACCATGGGGGTGTGCGCGCTGGTGCTGCTGTCGGCTGAGAGGTTGCAGCGCTTGGTGGGCCTGCGGGTGGTCAGCGCCTTTGAAAAGCTCATGGGCTTGATTTTGGTCATCATCTCGGTGGAAACGCTGATCCGCGGGCTCAAGGCGCTGGCCCGGAGCTGGCCGGGCTGAAAAAGCGCTGGCTTAAAACGCAGACTTAAAGCGCAGGCACCACGCACTGGTCAATCGCGCCGCACAGCGACTGGCCGTGGGCGTCCTTCATGTCAATGCGGATGCGGTCGCCAAACTTCATGAAGTCGGTCGAGGGCTGGCCGTCGAGCAGGGTTTCCATGGCGCGCTTTTCGGCGATGCAGCTGTAGCCTTTGGGCCAGTGCGGCTTGTCTCCTTCAAGCACGGCCTTGTTGCTCACCGTGCCCGAGCCGATGATGGAGCCGGCCCGCACGCGCCGGGTTTTACACAGGTGGGCGATCAGCTGGCCAAAGTGAAAAGTCATCTCGGGGCCGGCCTCGCACATGCCCACCTTGCGGCCGTTCCAGCTGCTGTGGAGCGTCAGGTGCAAGCGCCCGCCCTGCCAGGCGGGACCCAGCTCGTCCAAGCTCACGGCCACCGGGCTGAAGGCCGTGGCGGGCTTGCTCTGGACAAAGCCAAAGCCCTTGGCCAGCTCGTCCGGGATCAAGTGTCTGAGCGAGACATCGTTGGCCAGCATCAGCAGGCGAATGCCCTCGAGCGCCTCGTCCGCGCTGGCGCCCATGGGCACGTCGGCCGTGACCACGGCCAGCTCGGCCTCAAAGTCGATGCCAAAGTCCTCGCTGGGCACGCGCACCTCGTCGCAAGGCCCCAGCAGGTCGTCGCTGGCGCCTTGGTACATCAGCGGATCGGTGTAAAAACTGGCCGGCACTTGCGCACCCCGGGCTTGCCTGACCAACTCCACATGGTTGATGTAGGCCGAGCCGTCGGCCCATTGGCAAGCCCGCGGCAGGGGCGCCATGCAGCGCTCGGGCTCAAAAGGAAAACCATGCCGCGCTTTGCCGTGGTTCAGGGTTTGAGAGAGGTCCTGCAATTGCGGCGCCAGAAAATTCCAGTCGTCCAGCACCTGCTGCAAGGTATGGGCGATGCCGGTCGCATAATGGGCTGTCGACAGATCGCGTGAAACGGCCACCAATTGGCCGTCGCGTGACCCGTCTTTGTAAGTGGCAAGTTTCATTTGTTGTCCTGCGTTGTCGCTGTTGACCTGCGCTCGGGTCCTTCAGTGTTCCTCGGGGGCCCTGCGCTGTGAGCTCTAACCGCAAGCTTAAACCGTCTTCTCCCCCAGCCCTGCCGCTGAAGTGGGCCTTGGGCCTGGCCGCCGGGGTCACGCTGGCTCACCTGTGGCTGCTGGGCAGCGTCAGCCGGCCGATGAGCGTGGAAGCGGCAGCGCCCTCCAGTGCGCCATCTGCTGCACCCCCTGTCCCTGGCGCGAACGCAAGCATGCGCACCCGGCGCATTGATCCAGCGCCTCGGAAGGCTGCGGCGCCTGTGGCAAGCACCAGCCTGAGCTTGATTCCACCCATGCCGCCCCAGCGAGCGAGCAACTCCAGCCCCTCAGTGTCACCAGCGCCTCCAGCGACGCCAGCACCCGCCCTGGCTGTAGAACCAGCGCCCTCGGTCCAGGCGGCAGAGCCAACGCCCTCGGTCCAGGCGGCAGCGCCAGCGCCCTCGGTCCAGGCGGCAGAGCCAGCGCCCTCGGCCCTGGCTGCAGAGCCAACGCCCTCGGTCCAAGCGGCAGCGCCGCAAGCCGAGGCCGAAACCGAGGCACAGATCGAAGCTGACGCCACAGTGCAAGCCGCACCCAGCCCACAGCCTGCCCCGCCCTTGCCCGCCAACCTCCCCCCGCCTGAAGCCGCACAGGCACCCGCCCCGCTGGACCAGACCGCCACTTTGCAAGCACCGCCGCCGCCTGACACACCCAAGCTGCAATTGCCCGGCTCGGTGCGTTTGCAGTACGAGCTGAGTGGTCAGTCCCGAGGCCTGAACTACTCGGCCAAGGCCCAGCTGAGCTGGCACAACGAGGGCACGCGCTACGAGGCCCGCCTGCTCATCAGCGGCCTGCTGATTTTGACCCCCCGCCTGTCCGTCAGTGTGGGCGAGCTCGGCCTGCAAGGCGTGGCGCCCAGGCGGTTTTCAGACAAAGCGCGCAGCGAGCAGGCCACGCACTTTCAGCCCGAGCGCGGCCGCATCGTTTTCAGCAACAACGCGCCTGAGGCACCTTGGCAAACCGGGGTGCAAGACCGGCTGAGCCTGTTCTTCCAGCTCGCCGGCATGCTGGCGGGCGATCCCGAGCGCTATTTGCCTGGCACCCAAGTGCGTGTGCCCACCGTCGGCACGCGCGAGGTCGACACCTGGACCTTCACCGTGACCGGCACACCCACCTTGTCTCTGCCCTATGGCGAGCAAGCCACCGTGGCCCTCAGGCGCGAGCCCAGGCGGGCTTACGACCAAACCATAGAAATCTGGTTTGCCCCTGGCCTGAACTTTGTCCCCGTGCGAATGCGCATCACCCAGGGCAACGGCGATGTGCTGGACCAAAATTTGGCCTCGGTTCAAGCTTGGTGACAGGCCCTTGAATTTGGCCTGCAGCGCTGCCATATGCTTAGTCACTCTCAAAAGGCCACCATGCACATGCTTTACGACTCAGAATCTTTTGCCGTGGTCCAGATGACCCCCCCACCCGCCGACGCTGGGGCCAGCACGCAGCCCCAGTTGCAGCGCCAAGGCTTTGAAATTGTGGACAAGCGCAGCGGCCGCGAGGTCTACCTCGACGGCTCCTGGGCCGAAATGTTTCAGGCGCGGCTGAACCTTTGGCGCGACAAGGCCCCCACCGAGGAGGAGGTCGAAACCACCCTGGAAGGCTACGCCGCCTTGGCGCACACGCCGCTGCTGCTGCACTGAGCAGTTGTCACCCAAGCGTGCGGTCTCTGAGATGACATGACACCCCGTGCGGCCTAGACTGCAACGCTCAACTCACCCCTGGGACCATCTTTTGTCGCACCATTTGTCTCATCTCCATCGCCCCATACGCCTGTGGACCCTGAGCGCACCGATCAAACAGGGGAGCCGGACCGTGACGGCCGCGTTGGCGGCGCTGGTCTTGAGCGCCTGCAGCCACGGCCCCATACACGGCCAATCACATGGCCAAGATGCGCTGGACCACACGCTGGCCCAGTTGCTGCCCACCCAAGTGCTCATGCTGGGTGAACAACACGACGCCCCCGAGCACCAAGCCATTCACCAGCGCGCCGTGAGCACCCTGGCCGCACGCGGCCAGCTTGCTGCGCTGGTGCTGGAGATGACCAACGGCGGCTCCACCGCAGGGCTGGCGGCCACCGCCTCAGAGGCCCAGGCGCAAGAAGCCCTGCAGTGGGAGCCGCGCGCCTGGCCGTGGCCAGCCTACGGCCCGACCGTGATGGCGGCCGTGCGCGCGGGCGTGCCCGTGTTGGGCGGCAACCTGCCCATGACCCGCATGCGGGCCAGCATGGGCCAGACCGAGCTGGACCTGCGCTTGCCACCCCAGGCGCTGGCGCGGCAGCAGACCTTGATCCGCGAAGGCCACTGCCAGCTGCTGCCCGAGAGCCAAATCGCGCCCATGACGCGTATACAAATTGCACGCGACGTGCAAATGGCGCAGACCATTGCCAGCGCCCTGCCGCTGGCCCGACCCGGCCAAGTGGTGCTGCTCATCAGCGGCAGCGTGCATGCCGACCGGCAACTGGGCGTGCCCGTGCACCTGCCTGCAGGCGTCAAGGTCGCGTCACTGCGCCTGCAAGCAGGCAACAGCGCCATGGCCGGCGAGCGCTTTGACCAGGTGCTGACCACCCCAGCCGCGCCCAAAAAGGACTACTGCGCGGGTTTGGCCGAGCAGTTCAAGCGCAAGGCGCCGCCCGGCTCTCAGTGAGCATGTGCTGGCCCTGCATGGGCCAGTCAAGGACCCCGATTTCCTCCCTCCCCCTCTGGGGGAGGGCCGGGGTGGGGGCAGCGCGTTACACCATCATGGCCTCACGCGTGCCCCTCTCCCCAGCCCTCTCCCCAAAGGGGCGAGGGAGCAAAGCCCGGACCCCGAACTTCTCCC
>Ga0209550_10007263_pt1 | contig 10263 bp, 10 predicted proteins | sample LauGreSuBDMM15SN_2_FD_187567 | JGI IMG/M metagenome (GOLD analysis project Ga0209550, IMG submission 187567) | Freshwater lake microbial communities from Lake Michigan, USA - Su13.BD.MM15.SN (SPAdes) (version 5) | ecosystem: Environmental > Aquatic > Freshwater > Lake | place: Lake Michigan... | reverse complement strand
ACACATCAATTTAAATGCATCAGTGAAGTCACCTGTATGTTGCGGCCCGGGATGCAATGGCTTGATTGAACCTATACCTGTACGAATTATCACTTTAGGAGGGACACCCAGTCTCGAAATTTCTTTTAGTTTATCAAGATGATTTACGATTTGATTTGTAGCGAGTAACAAGAAATTCCAGCGCGGAAATACTGAAATCGGTATGTACCCAGCAATTGCAAGACCATTCGCAATTCCCATTTGAAAATCTTCATCAACAGGTAATTCGATTAGCTTTGCCGGATCAATATTTTCAAGCGTTGTCCGCATAGCTGTTCCGGCTACCGCAACAGATTGACCAATAAAAACTGTTCTATCATTTGAAGCCAACAGTTCCATTGCTTTAGAAAGCTCAATTTGGTACTTGCCCATTAGAACTGCACTCTAACACCGGCACCAGCATGGGGGTATTTACTCTTATACTTGAAACTAACCACCTTAGGGCTTTTTATTTCTTCATACCTTAAGTTGGTGGATGCCCATACGTTACGTGTATCAGTTAAAACAGATAGTCCATTGTCTTCAATAACAAAAGTTATTGGTAAATCATGGGTTTCAGCATACCTAATACTTGTTTGGGCAACTCCTGTCTCAGACGTCATGTCTCCTAAAAAGCACCAAACGTGATTTTTTGAATTACTATTCTTTTCAGCCATAGCAATTCCTACTGAAATCGATACATGACCTCCAACAATTGCAGAGGAAAACACTCTGTGCTCTGGAAAACATAATGAGATAGATCTACCTGAAATTATTTCACTTTTAACTAACTCAGCAGGTACTCCTTTAAGCAATGCTTGATAGTGGCTGCGCCAGGAACACAGCACCCAATCTGTGCTTGACACATTCTTGAAAACTTCAATAAGCCCTTCTTCGTTACCATCAGAAAGATGAACGGGCGCTTTTATTTTACCTGAGTTAAAAATATCCCCAACCTCAGATTCAAAATCTTTTAAGGATTCAATAGTCCATTTAGTATCCATAATTAATAATATCCTATTTGCGGATTAGATACATCATAAAATCCTAGTCGAACCCTCAAATGAAATTGATATTGGTACATAAACATGTGGTGCCATTTTTTTAATAAAACTTACTCGGTTTTCTGGGTCAACCCAAAATAAAAAAAATCCACCACCTCCAGCTCCTAAAACCTTTCCAGCCCTTGCCCCTTTAAGTAAGGCAGATTGATAAAAATTATCAAGCTCTAGGGTAATTGAAAATGGGTTTAGGTCTCTTTTAATGGACCAGCTTTCTTTTAACATCTCACTAACTAAACTTAAATCACCTCCTTCCATAAGTAATTTGTTAAATTCATTTGCCAGATCTTTTGTTCGATTCATTAACTGTGATTTTGTTTCAAGTTTATCTAACAAACCTTTTGATATATCTGAACTAAACCTAGGTATACCGCTATAGATAAGTACAATCCTTGATTCAATATCTTTAATGTATTCCCCATCTAAATTAATTTTATTAACTTTCCATCTATTATTTGAAGTAAATTCTATATGGTTTATTCCACCAAGTGCACATGCGATTTGATCCTGAGATCCTACATTTTCCAATAAATCTTTTTGCTCAAAAATAATTGCCTCCTCAGCTAAGGTATAGCTGTCGATATCCTCTCCATTTATTGCGTAAAGTGATTTTATTAGGCCAACTGCAAAAGCTGAACTTGAGCCGACGCCACTTTTAGCAGGCAAATCCCCATGATGGTGAAGTTCTAGCTTAAGTCCACGAGCATATTTTATAAAAGCCTCTCTTACGGCAGGATGCAAGATTTGTTCTGCGCTATCTGTAGTTTCTACTTTGGAATATGCAACTCTAAATTTGTGAGAAAAGAAAGGTGGAAGTTCGCGTATCGTTATATAGGAATATTTATCAATTGAAAATGAAACTACTGACCCACTGTTTTGATTGAACCACTTAGGGTGATCTGTTCCGCCGCCAAACATTGAAACTCTGTATGGAGTTCTGGTAATAATCATTTATTATAGATTTGTATAAGGATAGGACGTAAACATTCCCAAACCTTTAATTAATTCACTAATTCCTTCGTCAAGTGTTACTTTAGCCTTCATCCCAATTGCCTCTATTTTTTTATTTGACACAATATAATTTCTTTGATCAGGGTCTTTCGCAAGAGGTGCATCTTGAAAAGTAAAATCAGGTAATTGATTTTTAATTCTTTCGCACAATTGTTGCTTGGAAATATTAGCTTCACTTAGTCCAAAATTAAATATTTGATTTTTTACAAGACTTGGATTTTCAACTGCAAAAAGAAAAGCATCTGCTACATCATCCACATGAACGTAATTTCTCTTAAAATGACCTTCAAACAAAGTGACATATCTATCTGTTACTGCCCTATAAACGAAGTTATTCACCAACAAATCTAGCCGCATTCTTGGTGAAATGCCAAAAACTGTAGCTAATCTAAAACTAGTTACATTATCTTTTTCCATAAGAATATTTTCTATAAAAACTTTTTCTTTTGCATATTGCGAGATTGGGTTTAATGATGATTTTTCATCACATAAATTTTGTTCGTTTCCACTACCATAAGCGCTATTTGTTGTTGGCATAATAATTTGTTGAGTACCTGTAATTTGGTTTATTAACCATGAAGTAGAAGTTTTGTTAATGGATGTAGCCATTATAGGATCTTTTGCACAGGCCGGTGCTCCAACTATAGCTGCCAAAGGAATTACCACATCAACTTTCCGTATTAAGCTAGATACCAATTCATGATTTCTTACATCACCAAAAACTAAACTTAAATCTTTATTTGAAATTAAATGAGCCAGGCTTGTTTGTTTATACAGGAAATTATCAAGAACTATCACCTTATATTTTTTATTTAGGAGTTTAGCCACTAAAACTGAACCTATATAACCTGCACCACCCGTAACTAACACAGATGTCATTAAAATCTAACCAAAATCTTTATTGAATTTGACAAAATAATCATTGAATTCAAGCCTTGTGACTTAGGACCGTGAATAACATTAAGTATTTTTTCATACACCAAATTGTACCAGAGTCAATGAAAATCAAATATGTATACAAGTTTTTGTCAAAATCCTAATGTCAATTTAGGCCCTTGAGAAGAACAGTAAAATTGGAAAATAAACCATAACCATAGACACCTAGCGAACAATTACTATATCATTCAAACTCCTAAAAAATATTTAGCATTAATAATATTAATAATATTAATAGAATAATAAGAATCAATTTGAAAAATTTGTTTCCTGCTATACTTTTTAGTGAAGAACTACGTAAATTATTAGAATGGTACATGCTGCAAGTATTTTAAATTTAAAGCGCAAGGAGTAATCTATAATTTCAATTTAAAACTTTAATGCCTTTTAATAAAAGACCTTTCTAGCTCAGGCATTTTGCCGTTAAGCAAATTGTCTTTGTCTATACAATTAGATCAAGATACCATAACGCAGGTATATTATATTTTAATCTTAAGGAGAAACCGATGTTAATTCCGAAGGAATTGAGAGCTTATTTTTCTAAAGATAGTTTTTTGAATTACCCAATGATAGATATCCCGCAGCAATTTTCCGATAAAAGAGGGCTCATATTAAATCTAGCTGGAGGCAGAATAGGAGATGTTGCATTTATAAAATCAAAAAAGAATTCAATTAGAGCAAATCATTATCATATAAATGATTGGCACATCTGTTATTTAATCAGCGGAGAAGCGAGCTATTATTGGTCGAACAATTTACTTAAGTATGAAAAAAAAGAGGTGAATAAAATAAAAGTGTCATCTGGCCAAATGATATTTACTCCTAAACAAACTGCTCATAAATTTGTATTTTTAAAGAACACTGAATTCATAACAATTGCCAAACAAAGCAGGAAAAGTCGATTTTATGACAAGGACACAATTAAAGTTGTACTAGAAAATTTTTAACTATGCCACCGGAAGTTATAATTGTAGGATCTGGACCATGGGCAGCAAAAATAAGGTGTGCACTGCATGCTGTTAAGATTCCACAAAAGCAAATTGGATATAGAGATTTTATAAATTTAAATCCAGAAAGCGTTTCTAAACTGATAAATAATTCAATTATATGGATATGTACAACGCCGTCAAATCAAATATCAGTTGTAGAAAAAATTGCAAATTTAACTAATAAAGTGATACTAGAAAAACCATTAGTAACAAATAAAAATGAGGTGCAAGAACTGATAAAGTTTAGTCAACGATCTAAGAATTTATATTTTATTTCACAGTTATGGACATATAGTGAATTGTGGAGCAGCCTAAAGAAGTATATTCTCGAGAATCAAATACTTGAAATTCTAATTGAAAGGTACGGAACAGAGCGGAGAACTTATTTTTCGCCACCGCTAGATTGGTTGCCTCACGACATTTATTTGCTATATGACCTTTATGGTAAAGAGCTATTAAATTCAAAATTGAAAATGAAAAGATTTAATTTTGAGGATACAAACGAAATAGAAATATTAAGTGAAAGGAGACCCCGGATTAAAATCGCAGGGGGTTTCAAAAATGGGAATAGGTCTTCAAAATGGACACTTTCTAGCAAGGATGAAAAATTCACCTTTAACTTTATAGACAACTCTATTGAGGTATACGATTTTCAAAGTAAAATCCGAAAGAACCTGATGGTTACTAAAGCGAATTCAGTAGAGAGAATGGTTAAGGCAATCCACAAAACTTCGCAAGCGAACGATCTCGAAACGATTATCAAGGTATACGATAGATATCTAGTTTAGGTTATGATCGCAGCGTGAAATTACCTAAAACTCCGATTCTACTCACAGGCGCTTCTGGTTTTGCAGGTGCTCATATGCTCAAATACTTAATCGAAAATTCAGAAGCACATGTTTTTTGCCCAGTAACATATAAACATGGAGGCCATAAGAATAGAATCCGCTCCATCGTTCCTGCAATTTATTCTCAAAGATTTACAATATTTAATTGTGACTTAGCATCAGATGATTTAGGTAAATTCGACTTTATGAAAAGTATTGAAACGATAATTAATTTCGCAAGTGAAAGCCATGTTGACCGCTCAATATCTGACCCAAAACATTTCACTATGAATAATGCTAATTTGATGATTAATTTGTTGGAATACGTTCGAAGTGCGAATTTAAAAATAAAGTTTATTCATGTTTCTACGGATGAAGTTTTTGGCCCACTGGAAAAATTAGAAGATAACTTTGAGTGGCAGCGTCCACACTTTCCAAGTAACCCTTATAGTTCTAGTAAATCTGCGCAGGAAAGTCTTCTAATTGCCTACCATAAAACATACAATTTAGATACTACTATAATTAATTTCACTAATATGATCGGGGAAGCACAAAATCAAGAAAAGTTCATTCCAAAAACTATAAAAAAGATTTTAGAAAACAGTACCATTAATATAGACACAAACACAAATGGACAAATAGGTGCAAGAAGATATATTTATGTCGGGGATGTCGCAAAAGCCATACTCGCGATTTTAAGCTCACAACACGAACAATGCAACGACAAACTTCTCCCCGAAAAATTCCATGTATTTGGTACAAAATTAGTTAGTAATTTGGAAATAGTTCTGGCAATTTCTAGAATTCTTAATTTAGAATTTAAACACACAGTATTACCTTCACCCAGAAATGGGTATGATACAAGTTATCAATTATCTTCAAACAATATGAAAAATATAGATTGGGTAGAAAGCGAATCCATATTTGATAAACTTGCTCAAGTAGTTAAGTGGACTACTGAGAATCCTGAATGGTTAGAAATTGACCATACTAGCTTGAATAAATCATATTAATTGTTAACAATGGAATGGGTACTATATATCCCTCTTTAACTAGGCGTTCATTGTTGATTCGCTGGACTATAGACTCGGAGTAATTCCAAGAGAATATAAAAATATAATCTGGAGTATCACTCTTTAACATTTCAGTGTTAAAAATCTTAAGATTTGTGCCTGGAGCTACCTTGCCAAACTTCAAATAGTTATCATCTACGAGGTAATCAAAATAATCCTCACTTAATCCGAGTACGTAAAACATTGTTGTAAATTTTGCTGGCACACCGTATCCAACGACTCGTTTACCCGAATTCTTTAAATTCATAAGCAATGAATTAATTGATATTTTCAATTTATTAATTCTATTCTCGAATAATTTCCAAGTTTCATAAGTTGCAATTCCAATTTCAAACTCATGTTTTATTAAGGAGTTTATTGTCTGAGCCGGTACAATTTCGCTTGAATTCTTTTTTAGAAAAATTCTTAGCGACCCTCCATGAGCTTCAAATTTGGTAGCGTTGTAAATAGTGAGTTCATATTTGTTAAAAAATTTAATCAGTGGAGAAAGCGAATGATAAGACATATGTTCATGATAAATAGTGTCAAATAGCATTTGCTCAATAATGTCTACAGCATATGAAAATTCAATAACGAGCGTGGTTGACTTGCCCATTAAAAAAGTTAGTCCAGCGGCGATATCATTCATGCTATTCGTATGCGCTAGAACGTTGTTAGCAATTATTAAATCTGGTGTTCCATATCTTTGAATAATTTTTTGTGCTAATTCTAAGGAAAAGAAATCGCATATATTATCAATATCTTTTGTTTGAGCAATTCTTGAAGCCTCTTTTGCGGGATCTATTCCCAGCACGCTCCAACCCTTATTCTTAAATTGTGACAGCAAATAACCATCATTTGATCCAATTTCCAACACAAATTTACGATCCAATTCTAGGTATTTACTATTCAAATCTTCTGCAAGTGAATCCAAACGCGATAGCGCTTGACTACCACTACTTGATAAATATGGATAATCTGCGAACAAAATTTTTGGGCTAATTATTCTAGTTAGCTGTATGTGTCCACACTCACTACAAATACCTACCCCTAGTGGATAAAAAACTGCATTGCCTTTATTTGAAAATAAAGTGTTTGCTAAAGGTGTATCGGGGAAAGTGATCACAGGTTTAACGCTAGAGCTATCACAAAGTAAACAAAAATTTTTCGACAAAGTATTAAGCCCTATTTAATCGCAATAACAGAATAGCCCAAAGAGTACCTTTGATTTTTGTCGAATCTGTCCAAGAAGTGTAATACAAATGCTAAGGCTTGAAAAAACAAATTAAATAAAAATAAGGGTATAATCACTATTAAAAGCAAGGGCAATCTGTTAATTTTAGGCTTGTTCTCTTTTAAAGGGTTAACACACCCAAAAATTATGTAATTTCTAAAATAGGATGGAGCTTCATGAAAAAATTGAGCGCACATCGCAAGAAATCCACCATGCGATTCAATTGCAAGGAGATTAAATCTATTTCTAGCGAAAAGAGCGATTAAGCCATATTTCGTAAACCTGAAATAATCATGTGGCGAACCATGCTCAGGATACAAAAAATTTGTCGAAAGGAAAATTAATCCACCCGGTGACAGAACTCGATACATCTCACTAATTGCTTTTTCTGGATCTTTCAAATGCTCCAAAACTTGAATTGAAATAATTAAATCGTACTTACAATCTGGCATTGTCATTTGCTCCACACTACAGACATGCGTTAATGTTGAGATAGCATTTTTGTCAAATACATGTTCAAAATCACAAGATTCATATTCATATCCTTTAGAGACCAAATAAGGCTTCTTATTTTGATTTCCAGCTCCAGCATCTAGTGCGACTGATCTTTCTTTTTTTGAAACTTTAATCTGGCTCAGGAGTTTATCAATATAATAAGATTCTGGATCAGCAAAACGAACATAGTTATTAGGAAATATAAATTTTGGAAAATCTAGAAACTTCCAGAAAAAATTCTTTATGATATTAATTGATTGCATTGACAATTTTCTTTGCTAAATCACACATTGCTATATCATCTGACCAGGCCTGACCTTCACCGTTCAGAAATTTGAAGCCACTGGCCCTAATCGCTTCAAGGTTATGTTTATAAATGCTATTCATGACTTCTATCAGATTTTCAACTTTTGGGTCAGAGCGAATAACACACTCTTCAGGAACACCAAACAATGACAAGGACGGTCCTACATAAATAGGAACAGTACCAGCCCTAAAACAATCAAACAATTTTTCAGAAACATACCCTGAACCATTCTCAATTATAATTGCTACCTTCACAGATTCCAGAAATTCTTGTTTGTCAACTACAGGTAAAAAACTACTATCTTTTATCAAATGCCTTGGAACAAGATTCACTTCATTCAATTTCAAATTTCGCAAATAATACCGGACTAACTTGTAGTAATTATAAATTTGCAACAATTTTGATTTATTCCAACCTTCACCTCTAACTTGCATATCTCCTTCAAAGATTCTTATCAACTGTCTCCTAAGGGAATACAATTCACCTTTGATGCACGACAAGTGGTTTCGCTGAATTATTCCAAATTGGTATTTTCGGGTTGAAAGAGTTGAAACACTCATTGGTTTTTCTAAATGAAGCGGATAATGAAACATTACTGGATTAAAACCTTTAGCCCAATATGGACTAGGGCTAAAAATAAAACCATATTGAGAAAGCACCTCAGGCTTATGCATATCAGGCAGTATCTGTTTACACTCAAACATGATGAGAACTCGCTTACTTTTAGGGATGTTTGAATCAATTATTTTTTTTAAATTGCTTTCTGTATGATTAAGACTAATTGCAAATTCTGCAGTCTTTGGGTTATTCACATCAACACAAACATATTGATTATTCAGAAATATTTCATTGAAAAAAGAAATGTATCCAGGTGTTGGCGTGATTGGAAAATTGGCATATACAACAATTTTCTTCACATCTTTTGTCATATGGTTATAATACTATAAAATTCAAGTTTCTTGATTTACACTCATTATTTTTTTTAATATCCTAAACAAACTATATCGAATAGCTCTATTCCTTTTTTTGTAGTTGTTTAATTTAAGCGTAACTAGTTCAAGCATTCTATAGTAATTTAATGTTGGATTCATTTTTTCGTTATGATAAAAATCAGTAAGACTGGAACAACTTAATATTTTCGAAAGTCTATTCGTGCATATTAAACCATTTTCAATCTTTGTTGCAACTAAAGCTTTAGAAATTTTGTCAAAGTTGGAAGATGTGCTTTGCAAATTATGTATTCTATAATAAATTAAGGGAATCTGAATGTTATGCAACTCGAAGTCTTTGTTAATTCTGATCCATAAATCAATATCTTCAGCCCATTCAAATTTCTCTCTGTACCCACCATAATCCAAAACTACCTTTCGCCTAAACATTACTGCCGAGTGGGCTAAAGGGCAGGGTGTTTGGCTTTTAATTCCGTTTGGCATAGTAACCTCCGGTAATCTTACCAATTCTAACCTTTTTCCAAATGTATCAATCTTAAAAAAATTAGAGCCAATAACTGGGACATGTATGTTTTCCACCAAAAACTCCTGTTGAATTGAAAGTTTGTTAGCTAACATAACATCATCACTATCAATCACTGACACAAATTCACTAGTAGCAAAACTTAATCCATAATTCATTGCCCGCGATAAGTTGCTTCGATCTAACTCAATGAAATGAACATTGGAATTTGACCGAAACCTATCGCAAATTTGACGCAGTTTTTGGGAGGGTTTATCTAAAACTATTATTAATTCTGCTAGATCTTTTTGAACAAGAACGCTTACAATTGTTTCAGTAAGAAATAATCCATCTCCGTGTGCTCTTATGATTACAGATACCATTTTACTTGTAAAAATGCTCCTAATACTCCGAAGGTAACTAGATAAGTATTATACCAAGATTTGCTAATTAGTGAATTGAAACAATTTAAATATTTCTTTTTTAATGAAATTTTACGACTTTACTCACAATTATTAGCATCACAGTAATATAACTGTGCAGAGAATTCTAGTTTATTCATATAATAAAGTTTTATAAACCATTTTAAAATTGCATTTCTAGTTGCGCTTAAATGTTAATGTGCTTTGGAAAAACTTCTCTTGGTTAATCAGCACAAAGAGCCCCTAAAATCTTGAATTCTATTTAGATTATTCTATCTAAGTAGGGTAAGATTTAGGCAATCGGGTAATTCTAGTTTTTTGCAGATTGCAGAATCCTAGCGAGTCTTGTTTTCAAGTTATCACCAAGACGCGCATCATGTCTTGATAGGTTGATATATGTCATTTAAAGATTTAGGCGTTAACGCTGCGCTTACCAAGGTGTTACATACCTCTGGAATC
>Ga0209550_10007260_pt1 | contig 10265 bp, 7 predicted proteins | sample LauGreSuBDMM15SN_2_FD_187567 | JGI IMG/M metagenome (GOLD analysis project Ga0209550, IMG submission 187567) | Freshwater lake microbial communities from Lake Michigan, USA - Su13.BD.MM15.SN (SPAdes) (version 5) | ecosystem: Environmental > Aquatic > Freshwater > Lake | place: Lake Michigan, USA... | reverse complement strand
CGGCTACGGTTTGTTTAATTTCATCCTCGATTGCAGGATCAATAGTGATCTCGTTCACCACACCATTGCCGGTGTTGAGGTTTTTGTTTGTGTAAGATTCCCCAATAGGCTTGAGAACGGACTTCAAAACCTCGCCGGATTTAGGATGTGTGCGACGCGGGGAAGCGAGACTGTAAATCACGCAATCCACTTGCCCCAGATCCTGCTTGATAGCGGCAATGACTTGAGACTTCATGTCATCGGAAAAAGCATCGCCATTGAAGGATCGGGCGTAGAGTCCCGCAGCGGCGGCCTCGCGCTCGAATGCCGCAGAGTTATACCACCCGGCTGTTGCCGTGCGGTCGCCCTCGCTGGCTCTCTCAAAGAAAACGCCGACCGTCGCGGCACTCGAACCAAACGCCGCAGCGATGCGAGAAGCCAGCCCATACCCAGTAGATGAACCGAGAACGAGCACTTTCTTGGGCCCGTTGGCAATTGAACCGCGGCTTTTTACCACAGCAATTTGTTCAGCGACATGTTTTGCACATCCTTCCGGATGGGCGGTGGTGCAAATAAATCCACGGATTTTGGGAGCGACAACCATAAGACATCAGATTGTGACCGCTGGAATGCAAACGCTCAACTTTTTTGTTCAATACCGATTCACAAAGCGGGCCGAATTCTTTAAATCTTCGCTGAGGGGCAAATATCATTCAGCTCGCACTGGGCGCAATCGGGCTTGCGAGCGGGACACCGACGCCGACCGTGAAAGATGAGACAATGGCTGAAATCGGTCCAGAACGGACGCGGAAAAAGTTTGATCAGAGCCTGCTCAATTCGAATCGGGTCGGTGAATTTAGTAAGTCCCAATCGCTGCGACAAACGGGAAACGTGAGTGTCCACCACGATGCCTTCGTTTTTAGAAAAAGCGTTTCCGAGAACAACATTCGCTGTCTTGCGTCCGACACCAGGGAGAGCGGCGAGCGCCTCCAACGTGGAGGGCACCTCCCCACCGTGCCTCTCCAACAATGCCGTTGCCATGGCGCGGATATTTTTGGATTTGTTACGGTAAAACCCAGTCGAGTGAATCAGCACCTCCATCTCCTCCTGCGAAATAGCGGCGAAGTCCACCGCCGTCGGGCAGCGACGAAAGAGGCCCGGGGTCACCATATTGACCCGCTTGTCGGTGCACTGAGCGGAAAGAATCGTCGCGACCAGCAATTCCAGAGGATTGGAATACACCAGTTCGCAGTGAGCGTCCGGATAGATTGCCGGGAGGCGCTTGAGAAGCTCTGCCGCACGCTCCCTTTTATTCACGATCCGGAGAGAGCTTGAGCGCGCGCTTTGGCTTTCGGAGCGATTGTGTCGTTTGGAAAGTCTTTCACGATTGTGTCATACGAAGCTTTGGCACGACCAAGTTGCTGGGCCTTGAAGCTAGGATCCGCACTGTCCGCAGCCTGTTGCTCCATAAGTTGAGCTCCCTCCCAGAGACCGGGCACTGCCGCGGCAGGAACGCCCGAGTAGAACTGAGGAATCTTCATGAAAAAATCGACGGCCGATGCGCGCGCCTCTTCTTTTTTCTTGGGATCCGATTCCTTGTCCGACTTGTCCTTCATGATGTAGCCATAGAGGAGGAAGGAATTCGCACGCAGCTCGGCTGTGGCATTCTGAGCGCGGATGATTGTTCCGAGTAACTTGATAGCATCGTCGGCCTTGTCTGCAGCGCGGAGCGACTGGGCAATACCATAATTCGCCTCCAGTACTTTGGGAGACCATGGGTAAAGCACTTTCAATTGCTCAAACAACTTTCCGGATTCCGCCGTTTGTTTACGTTCTTGGGCGATGCGCCCCATTCCAAATAGGGCTGTGGCTTGGGCTTCCTGCACCGCCGTGGGAGCAGCCGTTGGTTTGACGCCTTCGGGGATCGGGTAATCGGTTGTCAATTTCTCAAAGACGGCTTGAGCTTCATCCACCTTCCCGGTGTCGATCAGCGCGAGTCCAAAGATGTCCAGATCCTTGGGGCTATAAACCACAGTAGCATTGTAGGCCTCGTTCATCTTGGCAAGAGCACGAGTTTTGTCTTTTTCGGAGATGAAAGCGGCAAGCGTAAAGAGAATCTTACTCTTCGCACTAGGATCGGATGTTTTCTCCGCGACTTCTTGAAAGTAAGTTTCCACGTCGGAGTCAGACTTGAGCGAGGAGCGAATCAATGTGCGCTGGCAAGTCAGAAGCGATTGGAGACCAGCAACGATATCTGCACTCTGAGGATAGTTGGCGATCAGCTTCTCCAAGGAAGCCACGGAGGCGTCGATGGATGCCTTCCACTTCTCACGATCTTCCGGCTTGAGTGAGCTGTAATTCGTTGCCAAGCGGTCGGCCTGTGCCCGCTGGAGTTCCGCAATTTTCACCAACGAACCGGGCGAGTTTGGATTATCAGGATACTTTTCAACTAGTTCGGAGTAGGCCGCGAGGGCCTCATCGGACTTTCCTGCGACAATGGCATTCTGTGCGATGCTGTTGAAGGCGTAGAAGACTTTATCATCTTTAGGGTATTTCTCGATGAATTCGCGCATGAGCTTCGTCACCTCATCCGGCTTTTTATCGGTGGAAAAAACTTGGGCCCGAGAGAAGTAGGTGAACGGAGCCGGGGAGGAGTCTGGGAACTTCTCGACGACCATTGCCAGAGTGGCCACACCAACGTCTTTCTGGCCGATGGCGACCTGCGCGTTGCCTAAGGCAAAAGTAGACAAAGGAAGCAAAACATGGTCGGGATTCGCTTTGATGAATTCCTCAAACAGGGGAGCAGCACCAGCATTGTCTCCCTTTTGCTGCATACATGCGGCGACCCAGTAACCCGACTCGATTCCCTGCTGCGTGTCGCCGTATTTTTCTTTGGTCAGTTTAAAGGCGGCGAGCGCCTCTTCCCAACGGGCTGTGTCGCGATAGATGCATGCAATACCATATTGGGCAATGAGTCCAATATCTGGCGTGGGATTGCCTGCAATGGTGTCCGAGAAAGTCTTGAGAGCCTCGTCGTATTTCTTGAGAGCGACTTGGGCTTGGGCTTTTTGAGCCACGGATAATCCCGACAAACGCCCCTTCGGATACTGCTCGATCGACTCATCAAAATAACGGATGGATTCCTCGTTTTTGCCTACGGTGAGGTAGAGATTGCCAATGAGAAAGGGGAGGTTTTCGGCGATGGGTTTTCCTTTGTAGGAGGCGACAAACTCCTCGTAGCACTTGACGGCAGGGGCCTCCACGCCCTGAACTGCATATCCCATCGTCTTATAGTATAGCGCCCGCATTTTTTCGTCTTCCGTAGTCAAGAAGGGCGCGATGTGGGAAATCATCACGCGGGACTCATTGTGTTTTCCCGAATTGAAAAAAATCTCTCCCACCTTGAGGAAGGCGTTTGCGGTTTGGTCTGGCTTAGCTGAGATTTCAGCGAGCCTTTTTCCCTCACGCTCGAGGTCTCTCTCCAGTTTCTTTTTGAGGACCATGTTTTTGGCACGCAGAGCTTCGACCCGCTGTGGGCCAATCAACTTGATTTTTTCCTTTTGCATTTCCTCCACATCCTCTTTGGGAAGGATCGCTAGGTAGAACTCGGCGGCTTGATTGTAAATGGCTTGGCGCTCCTCCTCGGGACTAAACGCACCCCTCATGAAAACGATTTCACCTAGCTGGTAATTCGCATCGTTGATAAGAACGAGATCCTTTTTATCGGAAATGATTTTGAGCAGGATTTCCTCGGCACGCTTGGCTACTTCTAGGCCCTTGGCTTTGTCTCCACCTTCGCTGGTGAGGATTTGGGCCGCTTGGGTTGCAAATGTGATCGCAAGCAAGTTGTTGGTGGACGGAATCGAGGGACTAGTCGGGTAGTTCTTAATGTTCAACTCCAAGTCTTCGGCCGACTTCCCATACTCCTCGATTTGGAAATTGCACATGGCGCGTCCATAGATAGCCGATTCCGTTTCTGGGAACTTCGGGGATGGTGGATACTTGGTTATGAAATCCGAGTAACTCGAGATCGCTTTCTCATAGGCCGCCTTACGACCCGCATCTCCAGCGGCGAGAACAGCGGCTTTGGCGGTGTAGATTTGCGGACGCAGGCTGTCCACCAACATCACAAGATCTGGGGTCAACTCCATTCCCTTCGACGTATCATCCAAATTGGTGAGCGCCTTGTCATATTCGCCAGTGTAAAGTTGACACATGGCGAGTTGAATTCGGCAACTCTGAATCAAAATATCCGTGGGATATCCTTTGACGATTTCTTCGTAGGCTGTTGCGGCGCCTGCATAGTCCGCGTTCGATAAAAGATCGTAGGCTTTTTCGTTTTCAGCGGCAGCGGCGGGCGACTGCGCCTGCACCGAACCAACGAAGATGAATGCGGATACCACAAGCGAGAGAGCCAAATGGGGGATTTTATTCATAAATTTGAATTTATTCTTAGCAGATTGTTTGACGGCTTTCCATTCGTTTTTTTGCATTCGGAAAAATGGCCTGATCTTGATTTCCCGACTGCCTGATGCGACTCTTTGAAAATGAATAATCCCTCAGACCCATCTTCACAACCTCCGCCGCTCCCACCGAAGACCCACGGTTCCGACGCGAGACAATGGATCACCCTCCTGCACCTCAGCGCGCTCGCGGGTTTCGTGATTGTGGGTTTCGGTCACCTTTTGGGTCCGATCCTCATTTGGTTGCTGAAAAAAAACGATGTTCCGGGCATGGATGCTGCCGGTCGCGAAGTCCTAAACTACCAGATCTCTTGGAGCCTGTGGTTTTTTATCTCCGGTATGATCGCCCTCCTTGGTTCCTGCCTGATCGTTCCGATCGCTTTGCCGATTCTCCTCGTTCTTTTCTGGGTCATATTCTTGATCAAGGGCGCCATCTGTGCCAGCAACGGGGAAAACTACCGATTTCCACTCACGATTCGATTTCTATGAGGCATTCAACAACATCCAAGCATCGTGAATATTAGCGCGCTTTTGGAAATGCGAACTAAAGTTCTGAAATGAAAATCGGCATCATTGGCGCAACGGGATATATCGGATCACGCCTTCGCGCGGCGACATTGGCGAGCGGTCAGGAAGTGGTTTGTTTTTCGAGAAACGAACGTCCTGGCTTCCGACGATTTTCTCTAGATGCCGTTCCGGACTTTTCTGGACTGGATGCCGTTGTGAATCTCGCAGGCGAGTCGATCCTCGGATTGTGGACACGCCAAAAAAAGGAAAAAATCCTCCGCAGCCGCGTGGACACAACACGCCAGGTCCTAGAAGGAATATCGCGACTTCCAGACGGGCCGCGCATCCTCATCAATGCCTCCGCCATCGGCTACTATGGTGAGACGGGGGAGAATCTCGCCACCGAAACCTCGCCCGCAGGCACCGGTTTTTTAGCGCAGACTTGCAATGCTTGGGAGGAGGCAACACAAAGCTCATTCGCTGAAAGAGTGCGCGTCATCCGGCTTCGCATCGGCTTTGTGACTGGCCCGGGTGGAGCCATGCGATTCGTGCTTCCGCTTTTCAAGATGGGCCTCGGAGGCCCTCTCGGCAATGGCCGCCAATGGATGAGCTGCATCCATGTCGATGACGTTGCGGGCCTGATCTTGTGGGCGATTGCGAATGAATCCATCTCCGGGCCGGTGAATGCCGTGTGCCCAGAACCAGTTCGGAACATCGATTTCACTCGGGCCCTTGCGCGAGCCGTCCATCGGCCGGCCATTTTGCCCGCCCCGGCATTCGCCCTTCGGCTGGCACTCGGCGAGCTTTCCCGCGTCATGCTCGACAGCGTTCGCGTCATCCCGAAGGTCGCCTTGGAGGATGGCTACACCTTCCGTTTCCCCAATGTGGAAGCGGGCCTGCAAGCCGGTTCCGCTCGATAGATCCGATACCTACCTTCCCATGCCGAATCTCATTCTATGACATCCGCACCCATGAACAAGGAGTCGAAAATCTTCGTTGCAGGTCATCGCGGCATGGTTGGGGGCGCGATCGTTCGCCGACTTGAAGCGGAGGGCTTCACTCAAATCCTCACTCGCACCCGATCCGAACTCGACCTGCTCGATCGCACTTCCGTGCGTCGTTTTTTTGAAATCGAACGCCCAGAAATAGTAGTGGATGCTGCCGCGCGGGTCGGCGGCATTGCGGCCAATTCCGCTAGCCCCGTGGAATTTCTCATCGAGAACCTCACGATCCAGAACAACGTCATCCAAGCTTCAGCGGACTTCGGTGTTGCGAAGTTTCTCTTTCTCGGCAGTTCCTGCATTTATCCGAAACTCGCCCCGCAACCCATCAGTGAAGATTCCCTCCTCACCGGTCCGCTGGAACCCACAAACGATGCCTATGCGCTGGCTAAAATCGCCGGCATCAAACTTTGCCAAGCCTACGCGAAGCAATACGGCAAAAACTTCATCTCCGGCATGCCGACGAACCTCTACGGTCCTAATGACAACTTCGACCTCTGCACCTCGCATGTCCTGCCAGCGCTCATCCGCAAGGTTCACGAGGCTAAGACCAACGGAGCCCGCGTTGTTTCTGTCTGGGGCACAGGTGTGCCACGCCGAGAATTTCTGCACGTCGATGACCTAGCTGACGCCTGTCTCTTTCTTCTCAAAAATTATGACTCCCCCGAGATTGTGAATATCGGATGCGGCGAGGATTTTACCATTCGTGAACTCGCGGAGATGGTCTGCGAGACGTTGGGCTTCGACGGCGATCTTGAGTTCGATGCATCCAAGCCGAATGGAACCCCACGCAAACTTCTCAACATCGAAAAAATCCGTTCCCTCGGATGGAACCCCCGTATCCCGCTTCGTCAAGGCATCCTCGACGCCTACAATTGGTTTCTGAAGTCGGCTTGCTAGCCAGCGATTATCTCGAGTCTGTCGGAAATTGGGCAGGCAAGGCGTGCGAGAGACCCCCTCCCCGTGCTGTCTAAAAATCCGTACTCCCGTCCATCCTGCTACTCCTGTAATCCTGTCTCAAATTTGCTTCAGGGAGCAATCAGCGCCCGCCAACTCGAGCACTCGAAGGTCTTTCGTAAAACCTTCAAATCTCCAGAGGAAATATTTGCAGGCGGATTTTTGGAAGTCAGAAAATACCGTAGTGCCTCGAGAAAGACCTCAGGTTGCTCGTCCAACTCGATCCCAAGTTCGCTGGGAAACTCGGCATCAATCATCCAGATTCCCGATTCGGTGACTTGCATGAGTTCCTCGGCCCATTGGAGAATCATATCAACAGGGGCACCGCCATAGCGCAGGCCGACCATTTGCAAAAGTGACTTTCCGTTTTCGACATTCAGCATGAGAGCGAGAAAAAAACGGTGGTCTGGATCGCCGATCATGCCGCGCATGGCCGCGATCCCATCCCGGCGAATGATCTCCTCCAAAGTCGGCGGCACTGCCTCGGCGAGTGGGCCGTGTTTTTGTGCAAAAACTTCCCAGACCTCGCCCCAGACACCCAGATTCCGTAGATGCCCGATGCCATTCTGAAGAATAAAAAATCCCCGCTCAAAATCCAACTCGCGGATCATTTCGATAACGAGATGCGTATACTCGGGATCACCCGTCTGCTCGAGAAGGTCGAGGAGTTGCTTGCGCCGCAAGGTGAGACCGTCATTTTGCACAGGATCGACCGCTAGATGCGGCGGCAAATAGGTGAATTGGGGCCCACAAGATGGATCCGAATGCGTGCGAATCACGACCGATACCGAAGGCGAATCCAGGTGGAACAACGAGTGGATGCAACCCGAACCCGAAACAATCGGCATCGTCGCACCGGTCTCGAGCAGATGCGATTCCTTCAACTTCAGATTCCCAATGCGAAAGTGAGAAGTGATCGAATTCGCATCCTCGAACTCAAATATCGAATGCAAACTCGAACCCTCCATCACATGAAAAGCTCCCGAGAACGCGTGCTGGTGGATATCCGTCGTTCCTTCCATCCAAAACAAAACCTGAATGTAAAAACGCGGCGTGTCGTAAACGATCAATTCTGGCTGACCGAACCCCGATGCGGACTGCACCGGTTGCGTATCCTCCAAGAGAAACTCGCGCACCAGTTCGGGTAGGTTGACGTTGTCTGCCGGCGCTCGCTCAACGAGTGCGGCCGTTGCAATCTCAGGAAAAGCTTCGGGAGAAAAGTCCAACTTCTTCCAACGATCATAGACCATACTGCCCAGTTCAGAAAAATAGGAATCCATATCTTCAGATTGGCCCATCCCCGTTGAAGGACAAGAACGATTCCCTCACGATTGCGCGGCTTTTTTTTCGTATTCTTTTGTACTAGAGTGGACGATTCTCAAAAAACACCCCCACTTCCTATGCCCACCACTCCACACAGACACGCCCTTCTTCTCCCGCTCTTGCTCTTTTTTCTCCAACCGCCCTTGCCCATCCGTGCGGAACCCCAACCAACGCCAACGCCCCACCGAGCCACGGCCACCGTCACCCCGCAGATTCACTACGATGAGGAAGAGGAGGAATCCTCCTCCGCTAAAACCATCCTTGGCTACCCCAAAAAGACATTTGAAGGCCCGCCAGCCAAGATCCACAGCTCCAAGATATTTATCGGACAGGAAATATCCTACCCCAGCGGATACACTCCCGCCCAGGTGCAAAGTGATCCCTATGGTCATTCCGTCGTAGTCCCCTCGTCACCGACTTCCTTTCAAACCCGCCAACTCGGAGTGACTATCGAAACTGGCACCACATCGAAATTTGAAAACACGGAGTTAAAGGGCTTCATCAATTACGGATCCCCCATTCAAACCATAGCCCCCGTGATAAACGAAAAAGGAGAAATCATCGGTACCCGAGTTATTAATACCCCTAATCCGATTCTCCAACCTGTCATCGAAACAATCAAAGTAACTCGCTGATCACCTGATTACAAAATGTGGTAACCCCTTGTTTATTTTTTATACGCATGTAACGCGTGTTTATAATATAGTTTACAGTCCGCTTTTGCTATCAGCATATCGCCAGTTATTTTGTTACGCCCTGCCTTCACTTCCCCCCCAAATCTGTGGCGCAAACACACCCTTTTGGTCTAAAAAAGTACCACCGTAGCCCCCTCTTCCCCAAGATTTGACTACGGTGGATTTTTTTCACCCATTCCCCAATAGGTGAAATCTGTAAATTCCCAGTTCGATCTAATCGAACGTATGGTGAATGTTTATCAAGCGTATTAATTATGTCAATCAAATGTTCGAAAAAGTACAAAAATAAAAACTGAAAATGTCATGTCCACAGCCTTTTCATTTTTTTAAAAATCTTTCCATCCTATCCAAATTATTCGGTTAGAATTTCATTTTACTCAATTTCGGGTTGGAACATCAAATGATCCACCTCTTTTTTTACCCCCCTCACGAAAGGGTTTCGAGGTGCGCGAGCACTTCGGAAAAGGGAAGACTCTCAAGCATTCCGAATGAATCGTGCCTGGTGAGGCGGTCCCTCGACACAGCGGGACTTGTGATGCCACAAAGGAAGCGGGCAAGCGCCCGCTTCGAACGCAGTGCGGCGTGACCCTCCGCTCGAAGGGACTGGATGGCGGAAATACCCGTAATGGAGATTTCCCATTGTTCACTGCGCGGCGGAGTGCTCGCCTCGTCACCCACGCAGCGACCGCAATGACCGCAATCCGCCTCCATCGCCTCCCCGAAGTAAGCGACCAACCTACGAGTGAGACATCCCGGAGTGGAAGCGAAATCCATAATGCCATCCAACCGCGCGAGGTCTTTTTTTTCTCTGGCGGTGAAAAGTCCATAGAGCCATGTGGCCAGCTCGTGCGGAGAACGTTCTTTTGCGCCTGATAGAAGTCGGAAGCGGTGGCGGAGACCAGAGGGCTTGATGGCAATATCCCCAGCCTCCTCAAGATAGGTGAGGGCTTTCAATACTCGCTCACGGGTCTCCCCTGTGGCTGCCGCGGCCGCATCCGCATCGATCGTAAGAAACTTCCGACCACGCTTGCCGGCAGCGAAGAGAGTGGCAAGAAAATGCTGACGCTCGGGCGTGTGCCCCGCTATCACACGATCCTCGGCATGGTGGAACGAAATCTGAAATGTACTGTAGAAGGACCCCGCCGGCTCTAGGATCCCTTCCTTTTCGAGATAAGTGATCACCGTTTCCAAAACCAGAGAGCGGATATCCGTGGTGCGCGAGAGGTCATAGCGACTGATGTCAAACTCGTCCCCCAACCTCAAAAGGTGATCCACTAAATGCCGCAACGCACTTTCCTCAGGTGTGTCGCCCAAAATGAAATTCTCCAAAACCGTTAGAT
>Ga0209550_10007258_pt1 | contig 10269 bp, 12 predicted proteins | sample LauGreSuBDMM15SN_2_FD_187567 | JGI IMG/M metagenome (GOLD analysis project Ga0209550, IMG submission 187567) | Freshwater lake microbial communities from Lake Michigan, USA - Su13.BD.MM15.SN (SPAdes) (version 5) | ecosystem: Environmental > Aquatic > Freshwater > Lake | place: Lake Michigan... | reverse complement strand
TGCTGTAAGCGCTGTTGCTTTAACCCTCTGCCCAGCGGCGAGCGTCAGGAGAAGAGAACGAAGTGAGCGGATGAACATTTTTTGAAGTCACCGTAAGATCAGTTTTTTATTGCAGCGAAGCGGAAATGAAAAAGTTATCTGGAGGGCAAGGTGGAATAAAACTGAAGCTCGGTTTCTTTGATCCTAGAAAATCAACGACAGAATTTTATTCAACTATAAAAAATAATTAAAATTGTGGATTTGCTTTTCTTGGATCAAAGAAAGTGGTGCGGCTGTAGGTTTTATCTACCTTGACTTCAAATAAATTGGCTGACGCCAGAAACAACGATTTGTTTTTCTTTAATAGGAAAACTCTGCTTAGAACCTGTCAATTTTCATATGACATAAAATCTAAATTGACTCCTCTTACAACTTAATTTTGGTAATATTCGTACACTTTCTGATTAAATTACTTCTATTTCAACATCTAAATAATCACCCTCTTTTAGGCAATTAACCTTTCTGATTTGGGCCTTAACTGGCAAAATATAGCAGCCAGATTTAGAATCTGGAAAAACCGAAGTTTTCCAAGAACTTTCTTTCAATTTTACCAAAACAGGAACAGATCCCCAAGCTTTTTTGTTAAAAGCGTTATGACATTTAATTTTAAAAGATTCTTCATCAGGAACTGTAAAAAAATACCAAGAAGTTGCAGCTTCAAATTGATATTTCCATAATTGAGATTTGAATTTAACGAGGTTTGATTTGGACATTCTCTGAAAACGTTTTTCCCATTTTTTGAAGTCACAAATTGCGACTTTATTAAATTTGTCCCTACAAAGTCGGGAGCCACCACCACGCAAACCAAGCGTGTTGCTTCTTATTTCCGCAAGGGTATTGTATTCAGAGCAACTCCCGACATATTTATTTTTCTACAAAAAACTTTTTTTGGCAAGTATTTTGAATGTTTAAGATCAGTTTTGCGCATATTTTAAGCCTTGTTTTGGCCTCGATATTTTACTTTTATGAAGTAATTTTGAGAGTTTCGCCTTCAGTGATGACAGAGCAACTAATGGAGCATTTTCAGATTTCTGCTACTGCCCTAGGCTTCCTCTCCACATCTTACTACATATCATACTCAATTCTACAAATTCCGGGAGGAATGATTATTGATCGCTTCGGCCCGCGCCGCGTAATTACGCTTTCAACACTAATCTGCGTTATAGGAACCTTAATTTTCTGCTCACAAGACAATTTCTACTTGGCAATGTTGGGTCGGGCACTTATTGGCGTTGGATCGGCCTGTGCCTTTATCAGTTGTTTACGCATCGCAACAGATAATTTTAAGCCACATTATTTCCCTTTAATTGTTGGATTGGCCAATATGATGGGAACCCTTGGCGCCACTTTCTCCAGCAAACCTCTAGCAATAATTGTTAATCAACATGGTTGGCAAAATGCCTGTATCTATCTAGCTTTAGCTGGTCTAGTTCTAATGCCCGCAATATGGATTTTTGTTAAGGACAACAAAAAAGAGAATTCTGCGACTTCTTTTCTCGAAGCATTTAAAAATATTGCACAAAATAAACAAATTTGGCTTCTGGGCATCATTGCCGGTTTTCTATTTCTGCCAGTAACAGCTTTCGCTGAATTATGGGGCGTGCCTTACATAATGAAAGTTTATGGTATTGATAATCAAGAAGCCTCAAAAGCAACAGTAATGATCTTTATTGGCGCCGCAATTGGTAGTCCAATTTTTCCTTATATCGCCCATACAATCAAATCTTATAAAAAAGCCCTTTTTCTTTGCGCTGGGTTAGTTGCCACATTATTCACATTGATTGCATTTGCTTACAAATTTTCTTATCTACAAACATTCTTTATTCTGTTCTTAACTGGCTTTGTTATTGGAGCAGAAATTTTGGTGTTCACTATTGCGCGCAATATTACTGCTGATAAATATAACGCAACCGCGATGGGTTTTATTAACGCTCTTATTTCCTTTGCAGGTCTAGTTTTTCAGCCAATTCTTGGCAAAATTCTTGATATTTCTTGGAGCGGAGAAATTGCCGAAAATGGTGTAAGAATTTATTCACTCGATAATTATCAATATGCAATTTTGGTTTTGGTTGCGATGTTCATAATTAGTTTTATCATGTTATTTTTCTTAAAGGATAATTATTCAAAAACTGCCTGAGATGAGGTTCGGATATCTAAATTTAAAAAATCATCCACGCGGCAACATAATTCTACAAAGCTTACTTAAAAGCGGCCTAATTCCGTCTATCATAATTGAAGAAAATTCCACTCTTGCCGCCAAGAACTATAATAGTATAGCCTCTTATTTCGATAAAAACATATTTGCCAACACTTCAGATATTATAAGAAATTACAATATTCCACTGATCGAGGTAAAAAATCATAATGATTTAGATTGTGAAAATATCTTAAAAGAACAGAAGCTAGATTTAATAGTTCTGGGAGACACTCGAATTATAAAAAATAACATAATGTCCTTGCCAGAGATTGGCATTATTAATTCTCATCCCGGATATTTACCTGATGTCCGCGGAAATAACCCATACATTTGGGCCCTAATTCACGACCTGCCACAAGGTTGCAGCGTACATTTTATTGATGAAAATATTGATACTGGAGATTTAATTTTGCGAGAAGAAATAGAAATAAAAAATTTCAAGTCTTACCCTGCCCTACTCAACAAAATCAACGATCTTTGTGCAAAATTAATTGTTGAGGCAGTTAGAAAAATTAGTACTGGGGATTATGAAAGAATGTCACAAAGGATGATAAGGCTGATTAAGCCAAGCCACGAAATCAGAGAATTTCTTGCGGCGCCAGATGATATCAAGAAACAAGCTATAAAAAAGTTAGCATCTATTTTTTAGCACTCCATTTATTTTGCACATCAAGCAATTTTGCGTTTTGCAATAGATCCATAAAACTTTTTAGAAGCGGATGCGGATTATTTCCTTTCTTGATTAAGATACCATAAGTTAAGCTAGGAAAGAATTCTGACAAATCACGAGCGACCAAGTCTTTATCAGCCTCACTCTCGAGACAAATTCTTGATACAACAGCTATACCTACCCCCGCCCTCACAAAACGCTTCAGAATTTCATAATTTGCCATTTCAAATTCAATCTTTGTTTTGAGACCATGGCTTTTTACTACCTCATCAAAATTTGGCACTGTAATAAACTGCGGATCAAGGCGCAATAATTCATACTCTTGAATATCTTTTAGTGTTATATTTTTCTTTTGATTTAAAGGATGTTCTTGATTAGTTAGCAAAATTGGCGGATATGTCACAAGCGGAATAAAATTAAGTTCTTGTGGTAAATTCTGCGGCGTCATTGAATAAACCAAAATATCAATTTCATCATTAATGAGTCGCTTGATTGCATCCTGCTTTACAAGATTTAAAATTTCAAACTTAACTCCTAGATTAGCTTCTTCAAATTTTTTAATATAATTGGGCAAAATATAACAAATACTAACATTGCCACCTATACTAATCAGTTTTGATTTGGATTTTTTTAAATCATTTGCAAAATCACTAAAAATTGTGTCAATCCCTTGAACATATGGGATAATTTTCTCATAGAATTTTTTTGCAGCTTCAGTTGGAATGATTTTTTTTGAAGCTCTTTCAAAAAGCTTAACCTTAAGCTCTTTCTCAAGAGTTTGAATTTGCATCGAGATGGAAGAGGGTGTAAGATTCAATTTTTTTGCAGCTTCTGACATACTTCCTGTTTGAAATGTATGATAAAAACCTTTAATTAATTGCAATTTATTCCGTTTATAAAAATTCATACCTAAGTGGAATTGATAATAATTTAGTTTAGACTTATGTTACATTTAAATAAGTTTATTCCAAGAAAAAATTTTTCTAAAAATTAATACAATGACAGATCTCTTTACAGAAGAATCAAATGTTAGATATTATTCAAGAATCTTCCCAGCCATATTTGGAAGGGCTAAGAATAGCACCATGTTTGATTCATTAAACAATCCTTACATCGATTTCTTCGCTGGAGCGGGCACGCTAAATTATGGTCATAATAACGACTTATTTAAGCAAAAAATAATAGATTACATTCAACATGATGGCATTATCCATAGCTTAGATATGATGACAGAAGTGCGCGCTGAAATGATTGCGAATTTCCAGAAATTTATCCTCAAAAAACGAGGCTTGGATTATAAAATACAATTTACCAGTCCAGCGGGCACAGATGCAATTGAAGCGGCCCTAAAACTTGCAAGAAAATATACTAAAAGAAAAAATATTTTATATTTTTCAAATTCATATCACGGCATGTCAATGGGCGCCTTATCCGTTACGCCCAAGAAAGAGCGGATTGGAATTCCAGTAGGCTATAGTATTGAATTGCCATTCTTTCAAGAAAACTCCCCAACAAATTATGATCTTGGCAAATATTTAACATCTCTGAAAGAAAGTGAGCTGCCTGCCGCCATAATCTTAGAAACTGTTCAGGCCGAGGGAGGAATCAATGTCGCAAGTGAGGAGTGGCTGCAATATATTGCCAGCACAGCGAATGAACATGGGATATTGCTTATAATTGATGATATTCAGGTTGGAGTAGGACGCGCAGGAGATTTTTTTAGCTTCGAAAGGGCCAAAATAAAACCAGATATTGTTTGCCTTTCTAAATCTCTAAGTGGATTTGGATTACCTCTCGCTGTTATTCTAATAAAACCAGAAATTGACCTATGGGAAGCTGGAGAACATACTGGCACTTTTAGAGGTTTTAACCTTGCTTTCCTAGGTTGCAATGAATCAATTCTAGCATATTGGAAAGATGAAAAATTTTCTGAACAAATCAAGAAAACTTCTTCTTTCTTGAGAGACAAGTTGAACAAAATTTGCACTCCTAGAAACTACCAAATTTACGGTATTGGAATGATTCTAGGAATTGATATTTTAGATGGAGAATTAGCTTCTAAGCTTAAAACAGAATGTTTTAAAAAGGGTTTAATTTTTGAAACCTGTGGGCCAAAAAAATCGGTGATTAAGATGATTCCGCCCCTGAATATAACAATTGAAGATTTGGAAAAAGGTTTAGAGATTTTTCTTAATGTTCTTAATTCTAACTAGGCCGCTTGCTATCATGACTCCAATTATTATCATGGCAGCGCCAAAATAGCTATTCCATGATAATTTCTCATTCAGAAATACCGCTCCTAATATCATGCCAAAAACTGGCAAAGTATAATTTACAGCAGAAGTATAGGTAGCATTGGTTAAGGCAATTAGTTTGTAATAAATCACAAATGCCAAGGCAGAACCTATCAGTGCCAAGCCCAATACTGACATTATTGAAATAATTGAAATTTGACTAAAGGAAAAATCACTTTCGAGCAGGGCGAATGGAAATAAGATCAATGATGCAATAAATAACTGCGCGGTTGGCACGACAAAAGGCTTAAAGCCATGTATATATTTTTTAGCATAAACAAAGCCCGCGCCATATGAAGCAGCCGCAATAACACCAATTACAACACCAAAGAATGTTGCCTCTGAATCAACCAATGTTGGCCAAACTAATACTAATAATCCTCCCCACCCAAGACTCGATCCCACAACTTTCTGGATTGATAGACGATCATTATTTGTGGAATAATGTGCTAATAATAATGTGAAAAGTGGCGTGGTTCCATTGATAATAGCGGCTAGCGCGCTATCTATATATTTCTCGCTTAATGGAAAAAGCGCAAAAGGAAGGGCGGTAGAAAAAATAGCCATTATGCTAAAATGCTTCCATGACGTTAGATCTTTTGGAAATTTTATGTTCTTTATTCTCACAAATAAAAACAATACCAAAAACGCAATAAATACCCTCATCTCCGCTATAACAACTGGCGGCAGCTCTCTTACTGCAATTTTCATAAACAAAAAGCTTGGCGCCCAACAAAATGATAAAGCTAGAAAAAGAGATACGTTTCTAAGTGAATGATTTTTCATTTTATCAAATTAAAAATGATTTCTGTTGCAAAACACTACACAATTCTAAAGAAAGACTATCCGCAGAATCTTCGTATTATCTCCATTAAAAAAATAGAATTTTATTTTTTGTTAATTCTCAACTGTTCGATGGGCCTTTGGAATCAAAGGCTCCTCACATATAATAGCAAACCCATATGTTGTTGTAAATTAAATATAGTTCAATTGAATTGAACTATAACAAAATATCTTTCAATACAACTCGTTTGTTTTCATAACCAAAAACATTTCTGCTTATCATTAAGAAAATTTTTTTATATGAAAGCAGCATTACATCCAAAACAAAAACAATATTTTTTTGAAGAAACTAGGGTTCTTATAATTGTTCCCTCGCAAGTCGGGAAAAATCAAAGAACTGATGTAGAAAACTTTAGAAGAGAATTCAAAAAAAACTTTAGTGAGCTCAAGAAAGCAAGCAACAAGTTCTTGAACTTGCTTGGGGATTTAACATACTAATCCCACTTAATATCTTGACCTGCGCAATCCTAAGCAGTTTTTAGACCTTAAAGCAAATTGCATTTTATTATATCCAAGTATATTATAAACAAAAAATTTGGTTTAAAGTCATGGGAAATTCTTGGGCAAATATAGGTAAAAAGATTAAAATTTTACGAAAAGTAAAAAACATTAAGACCAAGGATATTGCCGCCTGCACCGGAATCAGCTCCCTTTCAAATTATCATCTTTACGAAAAAGGAAGAAGCAAATTTACGCCGAAGATGCTTGAGGCAATAGCAAAAATCTTAGGTGTTACACTGGAGGAGTTAATGACTAATAGTCTAACTCTTGAAGATGCAGTTAAACAGTCTCAGGTTGTTACTATTAACGATCCGAAACACTCAGAAATTGTAGTCAATTTTCTTAAAAACGTTGATAGTCTTGATGAAAATGCGGTTAATGCGATCATGACCTTGATGCAGCAAATCAGCAAAAATCACGAATTTATTTCTAATCCCCAAAACCAGATCTTTAAATCCAAAGAAAATTTATTGAGCAAATTTAAGTCTATGGAGGAGCTTCTGGAAAATAACGCTGAATTAGCTGAAATTGCAAAAGATAGCACTGTAAAACAAGAAATACTGGCTCTACTTGGAAATTTTGAGCACTCCTTAACAAAAATGTTGCAGAAAGCTCAGAAAATTCGAGACAACCTTAGTTAGTTTCTTTTAGGTTCGAGACAACCTAAACTTTGCACAAAATCATCCAACGAACCCGCCAACACCAAGACCTCTTTAACCTCCGGTAATATCTCGCGCACAAGATTCAAAAGATTTTTTGGCTCTTGATTCATATTTCCGGTTTTTTTCCTTAAAAATTCTCTAATAGTCCAGTCTCTTTGAAATTTATCCACGGCAGTTAAAACTAGCTTTGTTTCGCTAATCATAACTACCTGTAGAGTTGATAGCCATTTGTCCCAAATTTCCAATCCAAATCCATCTTTTAATTTATTTTGAATTTCAATCCATGTTGGATTATTTTGCAATTGTTGTAGATTTTCTAATTCCTTTACCCTCGCCTTTTCTCGCTCCCCCTTCTTTTCTTCACTAATTTTTGATGCCTCCATCCGACCTTGATCAGCCAAATCAATATTTTTTTTCGGCGGTGTCCACGCTCCACTAATTGCCGCTTTTGTAGTAGCGGCAAGATTAACTTCTTCCTTTCTACTTCTTTTCTTTTCTATATAATCTAGCGCCGCTTCAAGAGCTTGGACTATTCTATCGTAATCTTCTCTGGTATGAATTTTATTAAGATAAGAGTTAATTGTGGTTTTTGTTAATCCATAAATTGGTTTTTCTATTTCCTTTCTAAGATCATCAATATTGAACGGGGTGGCATCAATAACCTTATTATCCGATCTTGTATTAGTTATGGCACTTGCTTTCTTAGCATCAGAAACAAAGTCTTCACTCATGTAAAGAAGATACTTAATATCTAAAATTTTATTTTTTTCTTTTTCTGGAAATTTTTCCCATCTAGAAATTACGCCAATCTCTTTTTTCTTGAATTCATCTAAACACTTTTCCACCTGCCGAGCTCTTTCAGATATAGTTTTATACTCTTTAGTTCCACTATCACGCACAATTGTCGATAATTTTATTGGGTATGGATTATCAATAGTAGCTTGAATGAAAATGTGTGAAATTCTTTTATAGAGCCATCTCGATACCTGCATCTTCATCTTCATCGACTTATCATAGTTGAATAGTCTATAATTTCCTGTATTGATTGCCTTACTCACTAAATTATGAAATATAACCACAACCTTCTCCTTACCACCTAACTCTTGCGTTTCTTTTCCAACCGCAGAAAAGAAATTATTGGTCATTGAAATTGACTCATCTTTTGAGGTGATTTCTATAACCGCCTTAGACAAAATTTCGATAGCTAACTTTACTTCAGCAATTGAATAACCATGCCCCATCCTTTCTAGCTCTTGTTGCAACTCATAATAACTAAAGGTAACGCCCACCTTTTTCTCTCCATCTTTCTCAAATTCTTTTGCCTTTCCTTTTGTTGCTATTTTTCTAAGAGCATCTTCGACAAGCTCTTCTCTTTGAGATGGATAGTAGTGAATTGTTTTACCAGTTTTTTTATCATGTATCGCGGCTGGAGAAATATCCAGCTTATAATGCCCTTTTCTGTGCATAAATTCACGAGTTAGAATTGGCAATGAGTCGACCAACTTACCCTTTTCCCTTTCTATACCCCCCACATAATATTTTGGCATCGTATCATATAGCTCTATACTATTGGAATAGTCTTTCAGAGAGGCATCCAGTATCGAGAATAGATCGAGCTGCTCTGATTTAGTTTGCGTATATTTAGATAGTTCTTTTTTTGTATCTTGATTACTCATATTTTTATATTTTAAACATTATTGACAGTCTTCACTGTGAATAATGTTATAACTGTAAATAATGCTTCTAATCCAAATTACGTTATTCAATAATGCCGGCATTTTTTATGATACTCCTTAAGAAGGTTGATGCAGAAACCATGCCCCTCTTAACATTGATTTGCTCTAATTGTTTTTCAGTAAAATTAACGGTCAGAGGCATACTGAATAATTCCACCTTCTTTTCATTTTGTGGTCGGCCACTCTTTACCCTCTTTTCTTCCGCCTTCGCTTTTGAAGTCATTTTAGAATCTTTTACATTTTCATTTTGGGTTAAGAATCTCTCAGTAGGTTTCATCTTCAATTTTGATAAGTCAATTTTTCCCATAGCTATTTTTCTCCTTTAATATGTTTAACTAATTTTTGAAGTTGACCATCTACCGGCTCAAACCAGCGACGAAACAACCCTCCCCTTTTAATAATTTCAGAAACAGGAACGCCCTCATTTAACATTATTTCGAAAGCTTGATTATTTTTTATTTCAAAAATTGGATAATGGTATTTGTACTTCTTTAATTCATCTCGAGATTTTTTTGCATTATCCTCGGTGATTTTATTTAGAACTATTAATATATTTTTATTATATTGTTCTATTTCATAAATGGTCGCCAAAAAACGCTCGGTGTCTAATTTTTTGCCAAAATCAGTAACTGGAACGATAACATAATCACTCATCTTAATAGCATCAATCATTCTAAGATCTAGAAACCCTCCTGCATCAAAAATGATATCCGCCCCCTCTAACTCTTCTTTTGAGGGCAAATCGTGGTCTGGCCCTAGCACTAAAAAACGCTTCTCATCTCGGAGTGCCGACATCAAATCAGAATGAACATCGTTTGTAATAATCGCCCAGTCTTCATCTTCTAGAGCAATAGCACATGCTAGGGTTGTCTTGCCAGACCCTCCTTTAAGAGTATAAATAGTAATTTTTTTACCTTTGTTTTTACCTTTTGCCATAATACGTTATTTAATTTCTTATATGTAAAGAATGTTTTAACTGTTTTTTCTGTTCTTACATTTTTTCATGTGATTACCGTTAATAATGTTTTTTATTTAAAGACATTATTAACAGTGAAAACTGTCTTTTCTGCAAAAAATGTAAAAACAAAAACAACATTTTTTATTGTTAAGACATTAAAGAATAAAGTCAAGTTATTTAATGTCTTATGTGTAAAGAATGTTTTAACTGTTTTAACTGTTTTTTCTGTTCTTACATTTTTTCATGTGATTACCATTAATAATGTTTTTTATTTAAAGACATTATTAACAGTGAAAACTGTCTTTTCTGCAAATAATATAAAAACAAAACTCTTTGTCGATTTCCTACTATTTTGAGAATTAATTAATG
>Ga0209550_10007256_pt1 | contig 10271 bp, 8 predicted proteins | sample LauGreSuBDMM15SN_2_FD_187567 | JGI IMG/M metagenome (GOLD analysis project Ga0209550, IMG submission 187567) | Freshwater lake microbial communities from Lake Michigan, USA - Su13.BD.MM15.SN (SPAdes) (version 5) | ecosystem: Environmental > Aquatic > Freshwater > Lake | place: Lake Michigan, USA... | reverse complement strand
GCCCCGTAAAACACCCAGTCCGCGGCTGGGGGGTTCGTCGAGATCAACGCGCTTCGAGACACGCCAACGGACAGTCTCTTCGCTCTACTCCAGCTGCATGAATTATGTCATAAACATGTGTGCGAAACAGCGCAGACATGAGATAAAGCCGTAACGGTCAGGATCTTTAATAAGTCCCTGCACGTAAGTAGACGGCGGAACGGCGAGCCCACCGGTGCATGTTCGTTTAGGTTAAGGGGCACACGCCCGCACCATACCACCCCCCTAGGGGGCACGAAGGACAGCGACAAGAGGGCCGCCCGCACGCAGGTGTTGCCCGGCCGCCCCCGGGGAGAGGCTTAGGAGAGGCGACGTCATTGGGCGACGTCTCAGAGGATACGGGATACTGGCGGAGCGACATGCGGAGCGAGGCTTGCGAGGACCAGGACGGAGCCCAGAAGGGCACGAAGAGGGTCATCGGCGATACATGTATAAACTTGCTTTTTTTGGAAATCCAACGCGTGTTCGCGAATTTCTCGAATATTGAACGCGACCTCCGTCCACTCCCATTTGCGTCGCCGATCCACCGCGTGGTCGTTGACCCATGCAGCGACGCCTGCGCAGCGCCTTCTCAGTGGCTGACACCTCGGTGCGTCTGCGCGTCAAGCTCGATCGTGGGCTTGAGGGCCCGCTGCTGCCGCTGACGGTGGACCACTCCGACATGGTGTTCGTGCTGAAGGTCAAGATTGAGATTGCGCTGCGCCTGCTGCAGGATACGGGTAACCTTCGCAGCAAGGTAGTTCCAAAGGCTGAGGAGATCGAGCTCGAGTTCCGCGGCGTGCCGCTCCGCGACATGATGGCCATCGACCGCTACAGCATCAACTCTGGCAACGAGTTGGTCGCCTACTACTCGCCGCAGCCGCTTGAGCGCGACACGGTGTTCAAGGACCCCGCGTTCGTGAGCCTCGAGGACCTCATCATCGCCGAGCAGGCCGTGCTTTCGACGGGCATGATCAAGCGCATCCTGACGCGCACAGGCAAGTTGTGTACCTTGTGCTGGCGTGGCCGCTGGTTCCGTGCAACGGTCCTTGAGGTCTACTCGACGTCGCTGCTGTGTAAGTGGCTGGACTGGCCGGAGACCGAGTGGCCAGCATTTTTTCTGCGCGTCTCGCTCGCGACCGCGCCCGGCAAGCCGCCCGACGCCCAAGATGAGACGTGGCGCTTGCGATGGCACTTGACGAAGCCGGTGAGCGAGCTTCCGATCGTGCAGCCTCACTTCTCGCGAATGCCCCGCTCGTGCTGGGTGCGCGCGTTCCTTCGTACGTACGCGAAGGCGGACGAGATGGCGATGCTGCGCGAGCTTCAGGCCTTCCTGCCGCGAGAGATTGGACTCGATGGGGAACCACTCAAGCGCCAGCGAGTCGTGGTGCTCGGCTCGAGCGGAGCGGGGAAGACGACTCTCATCGAGGCCTTCTGCAAAGGGCCACCGCAGGCAGGCGGGCTGCTCGGCGGCATCGTCGGGAGCCTTGCCGGCGATGTCGCCGGCATCAGCCTTCGAGGCGGAAGCATGTTCGCTGGCCTCACCGGCGGCGCCGCCGGCATCGCCGGCATCGGCGACTCGATGCATGGGCGCAGCACGCGCACGTCTCGCGGACCTCTCGCGCCTCGTTTCAGTCGCGACCTCGCTGATGGGCTGGAGGAGCGTGCTGGATACGAGAGCAAGGCGCCGTATTGGCCGACGATGGGCACCACGTGCCACGAGGTGAGCGTCACTGTCCCGGGTAGCCACCCGCTACCGCTTCTACTGCTTGATACCGCGGGCAACCCGCGCTATAAAGCCCTCTCGATGGTCTTCTATAAGCAGGCTCATGTCGTGCTGCTCGTCTTTGATGTCAAGTCGATGCGCTCCTTCCGCGCGCTGAGCGAGGTCGGTGGCTGGCTGCATGAGTTCTCACGGCTAACGGGCCGCACTCCAAAGAACTTTCCGTTCGTGCTCGTGGGCAACAAGGCAGAGGTCGACGTGATGCGCCCGCGGCAAGTGTTCGAGGAGGACGTGCGCGAGTGGATGCTCACCTGTGGCGGACGCATGCCGTACCTGGAGACCTCCTTCGGAGGCGATCCGCGCCAGGCGTGGCAGCATGCCGAGCATGTGTTCCGCACAGTGGCACGCTGTGCGCAGCGGCTCAAGGAGAATCTAGGCATGCACTTACCGCCCAGTACACCGAGGGTACCTCCCGAGCCGGACCACGGCGAGAGCGAGCAGAACTTTGCAAAGTGGTTCGGAGGCTTAGCCAAAGACGGCTTCAAGAAGGTCTTCGAGACGTGGGACGAGGACGGCTCCGGCAAGCTCGATGCGGCCGAGTTCCGCAAGGCGCTCAAGTCACTTGAGCCAAGCTCGCAAGTGACCGAGGCTCAAATGGACGCTTTCTTCGACAAGCTCGACAAGGACAGGTCGGGAAGTGTCAACTACAACGAGGTCCTCGAGGGGATTCAGGGCGATGACTTTCAGAAGGCCGCAATGGGAGGTACCGGTAAGCCGTGGGCCTTTTCTCTCGAGCACTGGGCGAAGCAGACGGGCGACAGCCTACGTACGTTCGACATTAAGAAGGCCTGGGAGGAAGGAGTGAGCCAGCTGAAGATCGGCAACCCGCTCGGCGAGCCTCCCACCGCGGGCGCGAGCGCAGCCATCGACGGCGCCAACAGCCAGAACCAGCCCTTCAATCCGCTCGACTGCGTGCGGCTGGCCGCGCGCAGAAAAGTCGGCAGCCCGCCGCCACTGCAGGCGCCTCCGGACCCGTCCTCGGCACCGAAGAAGCTCTCGAGTGAGCCGTCCTCGGCACCAAAGAAGCTCTCGAGTGAGCCGTCCTCGTCACTCAACGCGGCATCAAAGCAGCAGCCGGCCCTCTCGAGGGCCATCGTGACCATCGCCGACGGCTCGAAATCGGAGCATAAGACGGCGAGCAGAAAGGGCGTGAGCACGAGCAAGCTGCGCTCGGTGCTGATCAAGACCAGCGCGTAAAACTTGTATAGTCAGCAGGACCCGATAAGGCCGCTTTCACTCCACTGCAGGGGGTAAGAAGTAGATTTGTCAGAAAGATGTAGAGAAGAACCCGGGATAACGAATTATAAAATCGAATTATAAATTATGGGTGTTAGGTCGTACGACAAGTATCGATTCGTCGTGTCCCCGCGACGCGTACGCCGTATCCGGATACCACGTATCCGGATAGCTACACCCAGGGCCCCCGGCGCAGACGACTGTACGCGTCGAACCGGGGGGCGGGTTTCGCGGTTTTGGAGATCGCCTCCGGAGCGACCCAGGGAGCGCACGAGCCAGGGGGGTCCGACAGCGAATAGACGCGCATTCACATTCACAGGTCCTTTTTATGATGATGATGTCACTGCGTCGCGTCGTCGGAGCGGGTCGCCCGCTTGCGGAGCGCCATGCGCGCACGATGGCGATTGCCGTCGGCAGCAAGTTCCCTTCCGTGGAAGTGGAAAAGGCCTCGTGGCCTCCCACGCCCTTCAACCTCGCCGACGCGATCGCCATGAAGAAGGTGATCATCGTTGGGTTGCCCGGCGCCTTCACGCCAACCTGATCCAAGGACCAGGTGCCTGGCTACAAGAAGGCACGTGATGACGTCCGTAATGCAGGCATCGACGAGGTCCTCGTCTACTGCGTCAACGATGCAGCCGTCATGGAGGCTTGGGCCAAGGACCAGAAGATTGCCGGCACCAACATCTCGTTCTTCGCTGATACGACGGGTGCCCTGACGAAAGCGCTGGACCTCGAGATGAAGGCGGCGGGCACGATGAAGGCCCTGGGCGGAGTGCGCTCGAAGCGCTTCGCGCTGTACGTGGACAACGGCGTGATCAAGCACGTCGCCGTCAGCGGCACGCCGGACGATGGCGCTGACCCCTCCGGTGACGCCCCTGGCGCCAATGCCAACTCCTCGGCCGCTGGCGTGCTCGCCGCGATCAAGGGTCTCAAGTGAGCGTGAGGTCCACGCTCAGTAGACAACGTTAGCGGCCAAATCCGGGTCGTTCCGCACATTCGCGCTCGCCGAAATGAAGCTTCGAGCGGAAATCGCCCCGCACGGGGAGCCCGCTTGCTGAGAGCTGATAATACTGGGGCCGTGCGCGCGTGTGTAGGAAGACCCTACGGATGACCGCTGGAAGAGCGGCCGATGTGTCACTCTACTACTACCAAGAAAGTTGTAATTAAAGTGAAAACGTATAGGAGTAAGGAGAACATCCGTCACGCCGCGTCAAAAGGTCAAATCTCGCGTTGCTTATCACCGGGCCGACGAGCAGAGGCCGCAGGGCCGCGGGCCTGACTGCCTGATGTGCGCCCCATTTGGCTGACGTTGTGCGCCGAGCGCGACGAGACTAGAAGCCGTGCTACGTGAACGTGCCGTCGGTGGCGGGGGCCCTGAGCTGTGGCGCGCCAGTCTCAGCTCTAAGGGTTCGTCACTTCTTATGGGACGGATCGCTGCTCCAGTCTAAGGGTTCGTCACTTCTGATGGGACGGATCGCTGCTCCAGTCTCAGGGTTCGTCAATTTTGATGGGACGGATCGCTCACGTCACGCGCAGCGGCGGCGCGCATTGAGGTCTCTCTCAAGGGAGTCGCAGCTCACGCAGAAAGAGTGCCGCAAAGACCCATTCGACCGCACAGCCGGCAAGGCCGATGGGCCAGTAGATGACCCCGCCCAGGTACGCCTTGAGCAGGATGGCGCCCACGCAAATCTTGTGCGACGCGCCGAGCAGAGCGAGCCCGCGCTCTCGGTTGTAGTGAAGGTAGAGGCACGCGCACGCATTTGCAAACTGCATGGACCAGAAGAGAGTGGCCCACATGCGCGCGATGCCGCACGCGGCCTGACACTGCTCAGTCTCGCTTGGCACCCATAGGTGCGCGCCGGGACTTACCTTGTTGAGCTGTAGCTTGAGGATGTTGAGCGGCGCGAGCACGCCCCACGGCAGGACAGCGAGCAAGAAGACCGAGACGCCCGACACCGCCTCGGCTGTGCGCGGCGGCGCGGCCCACGTCGGCGGCCGGGCCCGCGGCAGCTTGCCCGCGGGCACCTCGCGCCCGGTCGCCTCGCCGAGGACGAGAAGCGCCTTCTCGATCCGGATGTCGTCTATTGTGGCGCCGAGCGTCTTGAGCGCCTTGGTGCGCAGCACGCGGCTAGACTTGATGGCGTCGTCTTTGGATTTGTCCGATGCGAAATTGAGCCAGTTGAGTGGGGGATTGGTCTTCATACCAAGCACGCGCTCCACCTTCGGGTTTTGAGCGACTGCGAGCGCCGCCAGCTCCTCCTCGGTGTCGATGCTGAACTCAACAAAGGCTCTCTTATCAGTGGACGACCTCTCTTTGGCGCTCGAGCACAGGATGAAGGCGCGCTCGATGTGCACCTCATCCTCGGTCGCGCCGAGCACCTTGAGCGGACTGAAGGACTTGTCGGTGGTGGACATTGCGGAGGTTACCTCTCGCGCCAAATGGCGGAACTTCGGTAGACAACCTACCGGCCAGAGTCCCGGATGCCTCAAAGTACGGCAACGTCACTGTGAAGGAACGTGTACGCACAGACGAAACCCTGATAAATGGAGTCCGCAAAGTCCAACCTTGTGTCTACTTACTCCGTGTTGCCGGACCTGCGCACACTCACAGACGACTGAAAGCAGCAACACGATGGCCACCATGTGCTGCAGCTTCATCTGCCCGGGCCTCTTCGGCCGCGGCCGAGCTGCGGCCGACGGACAGCTCACGGAGCCACTTACATCCGCTGTGGATGGAGCGGCGGTCGAGAGTGAGCAGCCACCGCCCGGAAAAGCCGCTGGCCCCTCTGATACCGATCCGATAGGCGACGCGGCACGCGCGGAGATAACCAAGATCCTGCGCGAGGTGCTCGAGACGGAGCGTTCGTACGTGGCCGCGCTGGATGCGCTCGTGACGGCGTTCGTGCCGCTTCTCCGGCCCGTGATCGATGCGTCTTCGGGCGAGGAGCTTCTGACGGCGGCGTGCTCGCTGCGCGGCGTGCACCAGGAGCTGCTGCAGCGGCTCGAGCATGCGGGCATCGCTGACGTCTGGGCGGTCTCGCGCGCCTTCACGACGCTGACGCCCTTTTTGCGCATCTACTCTTCGTACTGCAGCGGGTATGCCCTGGTGCTCTCACGCGTGAAGAACGCGCGCGCGAGCACGCCTGCCCTCGCCGAGCTCGAAGGCGCCCGCGGCGAGCGGCTCGACTCGCTCCTCATTCGACCGGTCCAGCGCATCTGCAAGTATCCGCTCTTCTTCGAGTCGCTGCTGCGCGTGCTGCCTGCACGCGCAGGGCCAAGGCCGGAGCTCGAGGCGGCGGCCGCAGCGGTGCGCCGCGTGAACGAGGAGGTGAACAACAAGATCAAGCACGCCGCCGACGGGGCGCGACTGATCGCGCTTTACCATGAGCTTGGAGGCAAGCTCCCGCTGCTTCTGGCCCCCTCTCGATCGCTACTGCTCGAGGTTGAGGTCAAGATGACGAAGCCGTCGCGCGTCGCGCGGCGTAAGCTCTATCGGCTCGCGTTGCTCTCCGATGGCCTCGTGGTCGCCCGCCTGAAGCGCCCGCGACGGCGCGTGCTCTCGAGTGGTGGGCCGACGCTCAATACGACGCTCGCGCTCAAGGCTGTGCTGCCGTTGCGATCGCTCACGCTCGAGCCAGCGCGCGTTGCCAAATATGGATATGGGGCCAACGCGCGCGCGCGTGGTGTGGCCGAAAAACGGCCGAGCAGCACGCACCACGTGTCCAGCACAGGCGCCGTGTCGAGCACGGGCGCGGAGGCGTCGCAGCTGCTGGCGCTCAACACGGCGCTGGAGCTCGAGTGCACCGCACCTGTCGTCCGATACACGTGCCGGTGTGAAGACGCGCAGTCGGCGACCAAGCTGCTCGAGGCGGTAGCGTCCGCCCGCGCCAAGCTTGAGCAGGCGACCAAGAGTAGCCAGAGGAGGACCTCGTTGGCTGCTTCGCACGCCCAGCCGACCATGTCTGAAGTCGAGAGCCTCGTGGCGACCGCGCGACCGGTCGGCTCGCGCCGCCGCTCCCTGGCCGAAGCGCTCGGCTGGAGGAGCCGCCGTCCGAACGTGCCCACTTTGAACTCCGCTATGGATACTGGGGCCGCATTGACGACCGCACTGCCGACCTTATCACAAAGGGAAAGCCGACGAGCGCCGTCCCGAGCGGACGCGCCCGACGAGCCGAACGAGGCACTCGGCCTGTATGGCCTCGTGGACGAGGAAGCGCCCGGGCTGTACGGCATCATCTACTCGAGCGGTGACGAGGAGGGCTCGTCAGACGGCTCCTCCGCGTCCTCGCAGTCCGACTTCGAGACCGCGCACTCCGACTTCGAGTGAACGACTGGTGATGTGGTGAACTAGTTGAAGTCATTGGATACAGTTGTAGTACATTCTTCAGATCTAATACCAGGTATACGTGTAGCAATATCCGAAACCGCGCGGTGTGAGGATTCACAGCTGTGATTCACAGCTTCGGAGTTGCTTGCTTGGAGTGAGGATTCACAACCCGGGAGGGCTGTCACTGTGCTGACGCAGTTCGCGGGCACGCTTCGCGATCGAAATGGCTTTTCCGGCGCAACGTCAGACTCAGAAAGAGTTCCTCGAGTACTACAACACTCTCAAGGATGACGATGAAGAAAAGGGCATCGACTTGTCTCATGAGAACAAAGACGAGGACGAGGACGAGGACGAGGATGAGGGCGAGACGGGTCTCCTAGACGATCTCCTCGATGATCAAACCAAGGACAAGAATGACAAGTCTCACAAGGAACTGGACGCGGAGAGGCGCGCGGCTGAGGAGCGGGCTATGGAGGAGGTGGCGAGACGCTTCGAGTCGCGAGGCGCCCAGGCCTCGCTCGAGGAGGAGGAGGAGGATTACAGCGAGGTGGACCAAATCAAGGCGAAAATGCGCGCGGAGGCGCGCGAAGCGCAGCGAAAAGATGAGGCCGCAAATGCTGCCAGAGTGGCGGCCGAGCGTGAGAAGGAAGCCAAGAGGCTCGCGGAACAGTCGAAGGCCATGTCTGCCCTGTACGACTTGTATGCCGAAGATGACGAGGAGCGCGTGGAGATGAAGGGCACTCCGTGCGCAACGGACGTGCCGAAGGTGCCGTTGCCACGGCCACCGCCACCTTCTCTGGCGACAAAGCCAGCCGCCTCTCCAACCCCGGCAGCGTCGGCAGCTTCTTCTGCGCCCACTGCGCGTCCGAATCAAGCAAAGGCCCCGCCCACCAAGCGGTTGAAGGTGGGGTCTTCCTCGACGGGCGCCGACCTGCTGGACAGCATTATGGGGGGCATGGACCGCACGATGAGCGCGCAGCGCAAGAAGAAGCTCTGATTCTGAGAACTTGAGATTACATTGCATTGCATGGAGAAGCCGTGCAGCAGAGTCGCGTGCAATCCGCTCAGACAGGAGACGAGCTCAGACAGCCCGGCGCCGATGTGATCGCATGTACCTCGACCGGCCTGTCACAATAAGAAGCGTCGCGTCCTTTGGTGCTGCGTTCAAAGGGCGGGTAAAGGCATATGTGATTCCAGCTCTTCTCAGACGAACACTTCAAAATTGACTTGACTTGGTCTTGTTGGACTGTGTTCACGCGCAACGAGAGGCGGAGGGGCGGGGCATGCCGCGATTGCGCTCTTATATGCGATCAGCCGACTTCTAGCCAAGCTGGCGTGAGCGAGAGTGTCTAGGTGAGTGAGCGGACCGTCCGCGCGACAGGATGATGAAGCGAGTCGCCCTCGTGTCCTCTGTCGTCGCCGCACTATGCGTCGTGATGCGGAATCAGCATGACTGGGCTGCACTCGTCGCCGACGTGGAGATGCACGTCGAGGAAGTTCACGGCCAGTTGCAGCTCATGTTCACGGATCTCTGCAAGCCGGACCCGGAGGTCTTCATTCCGCCGCCTGACGAGCAGAAGGTCGGAGACATCAACGTGCCATCATGCGTTGCCTTGCAGGAGGCATTCGGCGCGTACTATGGGAATCTCAACATGCTGCTTGTCGAGGCATGGATTCACAAAATTCTTCCAACGCTACGGCAGCTAGCTTCAACATGGGTTTGGCTGCCAGTGATGCCGCATGTAGTGCTGCTGCGAGCAGAATACGCATCGGCTTCGACTGTGGGTATGAAGACCGCCGGGGCAATCTTTGTGATGCAGCTCTCTTGGAGGTCGAGCTGGATGCCGTCAGACGCGGCCATGATGATCGGCATCCATCGTATGCCACGTCACAAGCAGTGGGCCCAGAGCGTGCGACCCAAGCCGCCGCCAGTGACGGAAGAGCTCATCGGCCTCGTCAAGCGCTGGAGCGTTGAGCGCTGCCTGCGACGCCTGTTCGTCTGCCCGTACGAGGAGCTTGTCAATCGTCTCGCCTCGCAAGGCTTTACCTCGAGCCCTTTGGCCCTTGGCGCCTCTTTGGCGTTTGGCCATCTTCCATTGGCGGACGTCTGTGAGGACGGGCGGTTGATGATGTTGAGCCTTGAATGATATCTCATTTATCGTGATCGCTCGTGAAAACAAGATCTGCACTCACTGCCGTTAGCCGGGATACCTTCCGGCGGGCGCACCGCGGGCGGCCCGGCGGGATCATTCGCTCCGCCGGGAGCGGAGAAAGTGTTACGCTCGGGGGCAGTAATATCTGCGGACTCATCGTGACACGCGCGACACCCCTCGACGACACACCGCACGCCCCACATACGACACACCTTCATGATCCCGATCGACATCTTTTAGGTAAAATGCACTCGCCGGTCAAAGACGGCCGAGCCTGACAGGCTCAGAGGCAGCTCAGAGCTCAGAGGCAGAGCGGCCGTTGCGTGGGACCGTCTCGGCTGTGAGAATCTTTCGACAAAATTGCGGCATGGATGGCAGCGGCTGCGGCTGTGGGTACTAGGCGCCATTGATCCCAAGCACTGCGGCATGGATGGTACCGGCTGCGGCTGTGGGGAACTGGACGCCATGGTTCCCAAGCCGCCCGAGCGTGGCACGCACGGCACGAAAGACGAAGCCGCCGTTGTGAGTATGGTGATTGCGGACGTCATCTCGGCAGGCTTCGAGAGCCGGCAGGTGCTGCGCGAGCACGGGCGTGGGCAGCTTTCCGAGTACATTGAGCGCCGCCAGCCGCACGAACTCCGCCTCGTCTTGCAGCCGCAGCTCGATCACGGGAGCGAAGCGGCAAATCACCTCGACGCTCGCGCGAGCGAAAGCGTTCAGAGCGCCGGCACGCGCATTGACGCTCGGGAACTCG
>Ga0209550_10007255_pt1 | contig 10271 bp, 8 predicted proteins | sample LauGreSuBDMM15SN_2_FD_187567 | JGI IMG/M metagenome (GOLD analysis project Ga0209550, IMG submission 187567) | Freshwater lake microbial communities from Lake Michigan, USA - Su13.BD.MM15.SN (SPAdes) (version 5) | ecosystem: Environmental > Aquatic > Freshwater > Lake | place: Lake Michigan, USA... | reverse complement strand
CCATAAAGTAGTTTTATCGTATACTAATCAAAATAATATGAATTAAGGATTGTTCTGAGGTATAAGTAGGATTGAACAACTTTTTATAGTCTTCTTCTATATTTTGATAAAGGTGTAATTATCAACATATCAAAATAGGTTTATTTTGTTTTTATTTACACATAATATAGATATCAGCTAATAACGCAATCAACATTGGAGATTGCCATGAAGAAAATGTTTTTATATGATCGTACTTTTTATAGTAATACACTTCTATACTTATAAACAAACTACATACTAATGCAACTGATAAAGATAATACCAATATCCAATCCACTAATCTAAAATAATAATCTTTCATATAATATAATAAGTGATGAGAAACAATTTTTTCACGTATTCGTTCTGTGAATAAAACAACAATCAATCACACATATAAACTTTGATTCGTAGCTATATATTTCAATATCATTTCTTCTATCACTGTTAATTTATGAAGCCATTCCGTTTGAGTTCTACACCATTCTAATTCATACAATCCACGCATTTCTTTTACAGTAGTAGCTATTTTCAAAATCGCTTTCGTGAAATCGCCAATACTGATTTCTTTCGGAACCAAATATTCTTGGATAAATACTTTACATTTTTCTTCCGTATCGCAATCGCACCATTTCATTACTTCGTCTACTATAGAGAATTGTATACTATCCTCATATCGTATTCCAGTATGAATATTCCGTTTACCTTCTTCTAAATCGTAGAACGTATACAAATCTTTCAATTCCAGCAATCTCGCTTTCAAAAACCCATCCTCTACAGTAGGAACCGAAATATCCATTTCCGATTTGATTTTCACATCTGTAACACAGGATAATATTCCTACAATTTGTTTCGAAGTAAAATCATGGAAATAATTCCATTTATCAATCATACAGGTCGTCCATATAGGACCATGAACTTCCGCAATATTACTACAAATAGACCCTAAATTAGAGGCAGTTATAATATTACCGCCAACGCCCCCCTCCCCACCACCAATAGTCAAATATCCTTGATCCTGTAGAAATTCACATATATTCAGGACTTGCTTCGAAACATATTGCTGTAGAAAATCATATTGACGTATTTCTTTTTCCACTACCTTTTTCTGGTCCATGATTTGGTCCCATTTGAACACATCTTTTTCTATAGTAGAATGCTCGGCTGCCATCATATCCAATTGTTTTTCATACTGTTTGCGTTTCTTCGGTTGACATGTATTGAGCACTTGGCGAATTTCTCGATATTGATTACATACAGTTTCTTCCGTTTGGTTATGGATAATTTCGGTTTGAAACCGTTCTAAACAAGCACGCGCATCCGCTAATCGAATACGTTGATGTTCGATTTCCACCTGTAATTCCTCAAACATCATACTTCGCTCAATAAACGCAACCATGGTTTCTACAGTGGCCCCACCACCACCATGACTGGTTTTCAATAAATTCAAAATCAGACTATAATCGATCTTAAATTTGGATATTAAATTGGGAGGTTTACCCCCTAGCAAATTTTTATAGTCGGTTTGTGTAGGCATGGACCGAAACAAATTATTACAATGTATCACATGACCTATAGTATCAATTCCACGTCTACCCGCACGTCCAGCCATTTGAGTATACTCATGGGAATATAACATTCGCTCATTATCGCCGTCGAATTTGGTAATACCAGTAAAAACCGCGGTCTTAATTGGACAATCTAACCCAATAGCGAACGATTCCGTCGCAAATAGAAATTGAATATACTTTTTACTGATACACAATTCTACTATTTCTCGCAAAATAGGAATCATTCCACTATGATGAATCCCGATTCCTTTTTCCAATAATGAAATGAGCATGGTGTATTCCGGTAATCGTAAATACTCTTCGTAATTCGGCAGACGACGTATAATTTGCTCCGCTTCTCTTTTTACAGTATACGGTATTTTACTATCGTCGTCCAATAAAACCGTCGTTAATTCTTGCGCACATAATTCGACCTGCTTTCGTGAAAATACAAATCCAATAGCGGGCAACATGGAATTTTCTTTCAAATATCTGGCCAGTTGATTCAAACAGAATTTCCGATGGATACGTGATTTTTGCTTGTCTAATAACTCACCTACTTCTTTCACTTGGTCGTAGGAATTAGGGTAGAATTTACCAGTGCTGTCGCGAATCATGAGAGGCGCTTTCGTAATAGAACGCATACGTTTATTTAATTCTTTGTCTTTGATTAATTTGAATTCGTGCTCTCCCATGGTTATATATACATAATGAATGAGGGGGACGACACGATGGTTGGTAGGACATAAATATACTTGTTTAGACGGATGATGATGTTCAATCCATTGGGCGAATCTCTCCGGTTTATCTAATGTAGCGGATAACATGACCATTTGAATGTGTTCGGGAAGCATCAAAATGGATTTCTCCCATACTTGACCACGGTCGGCATCATTAATATAATGCACTTCGTCAAAAATAACCGCAGCAAGCTCATTCTCGAAATCCATTTGAAACTGTAGAAGTTGACCATTTTCTACGGATTGATTGAATAAACGATTCATTAAGATTTCAGTGGTCATGATGAGAACGTTTGCTTCCGGATTGGTTTTGATATCACCAGTGAATAAACCGAAGGAAATATGCGGGAATTTGTTGGTGAATTCGTAGAACTTTTGATTGGATAGAGCTTTGATAGGACTGGTATAAATGACCTTTTTGCCTTGAGCAACCCAATGCTCGATTGCGAATTCAGCCGGTAATGTTTTACCAGAACCAGTATGAGCGGTGACTAATACATGCTGATTTTTCAATATGGCTTCTATTGCGTATTTTTGAAATGAACTGAGTTCATATGGATACTTTTTGAAGTGAGGATCCATCTCACTATTGTTGGAAACATACGATTTCATACATACGACGACCATTTTTTCTTATAGTATATAGTGATTGTATATTCGATAGAGGACACTAATATTGAATATAAAAATGTATTTAATTGGTTTCAATTTTATTCCTATTTAGAGTAATTCTATCGCAATAAAAAATATATACTGTAATATTAATGGAAGGAGTTAGTACACGAAGTAGAACTAGAAGAAATAATACTCCAATTCTTGAAAATAATTCCAATTCAATTCCGCAACAAACACGTAGACAAATACCCAAAAGACGACAACTAACCAAGAAACAAGTTTGTGAACAAGGACGCCGTATAACTTACGATGAGAGAAAACGAAGAATACAATGCGATATAAAGACATCCCCATGGAATTTGAACATGTATGATCACATACCTGAATACAAAGGTTCAGGCAAGGAATTTGATGGGTCCAATGATCTATTTAAAATATCCAATAGGATGTTTGGAAGAAAAGAATATTTCAAAGGAATTTCATTAAGCACTACCTATATTTATATTATAAGTAAAACAGTAGGCAAAGATACCTATTTTAAAGTAGGAGAAGGTGGGAAGGGAAATGAAGAGAAGGATGAAGGCATCAAGCCTACATCTGGTCGGTTAGGGAGCGCCAATACATTTTTAATCCCGGGGTTAAAAGATATAGGTTTCAAAGTTCATTTTGTGTTCTACTTCCATAAAGTAGGTCATCCATATACGGATGCATTTATAGGACAATATATGGAAAAACAGATTCATTCTACTTTAAGAAAACAATTCCCGCAGTCGAATATTTCTTTTATGAATCAAAAAGAGAGTGAGTGGTATTTAGTTCAGGATAAAGAGGAACTTTTTTTCATAGGGTTTATATTTGATATTATCGCTTCTTATAAAAGTTTTGCCATGATGAACCCACTCGCTATTTGGAAGTATACACCCGAATTACAAACATTGGACGATTTAAAAAGTAAAAAATATCTTATTGAACTTCCTAAGGAAGCCATGGTGAAAGAACGATTAGGTAATTCAGAAATTTGGAAAGAAGCACAAAATCAAGTGGCGATTTTAAGAAATAATACTAGACCTTTTAATTTAGCAGTTATAGATAAACGGCCAGACGATACGAAGAAAAATATTCAGGAAATAATAAAATACTTCGAATCGAAAAATAAACAATTTTCAGTGAAATACAATAACATAATATATAATTTTACAATAACGAATATTTCAAAACCAACAAAAACCCCAAACGACGGCAGAAGAGCCTATCTATATTATGTAGAGTTCACGTCTGACCAAGAATATCAAATCGTGATGAAAATATTGAATGAGAATAAAGTATTTGTTTATGCAGAGCAAAATGAAGAAGATATTAGCAAAACAATCTATTATATATTTATTTCCGATTTTTTAACTCTATTAAAATCCCAATTAACGAATGAGCAATATGAAAATTGGTTATTACATGATATCTATTTGAATATAACTAGCAAAAATGTTCCTAATGTGAATATTATTGAAAATAAACCTATAGCAATGCCTAGTTTTTATTATGATAAAAAAATTCAAGATTATTATGGACCGATATTTGTGAATGATCAACCATATGAAGATTATAGCGTAAGTGATCCCAATCCCGAAACTATGAAAAAATGGCAAAATCTAAGTTATGAAGATCAACACATTATACGACAAGAAGTTTCCACAATAGATAATACACTACTTGATAATACTGAAGAACGTAAATCGATTATAGATATTATGATCATGAAAGGGATCATCAAGAAAAAGGGGGAAAATAATAGTATTGGGAAAAACAATAAAAAAAGCGACGAATTAACGGTTGATAGTTTCAAAATAGACAACGTCGAATACGAAAAAGGAGATATTATAGAAGCGAACGATTCACTTTTCATTTATTTTAACGATGAAGGATGTACTATTCAAAATCTTGAACATGATAATAAATGGACTCGGTATAAAATACAAAAAATATACAACGACAAAAATTCCAATGAAATCGTGAATCCATATATGGATATACGAGAAGTAGATGCCAGTAATAAAAATTATATATCGAATGAGATTTGGGTATTGAGTATGCGATTTTTAACGAAACAAAATTTCAAAATGGTTCAAGAAAACCCAAGAACATACAAAGGTAAATATAAGGAAGGCGATTTTGTTGAATTATATCCTCGAAATTATCCATTAAATAATGAAGATTTATTTAGCAGTGAATGGACAAAATATAATCATTATGTTACTATTAGAATGAAAAATGAAAAATTTTATGGTATTCAATTTATGAAACCATTTGATAAAATGAAGTTATGGAATGTTTGGGGAAATGAAAATATTATTAATAATAATGATGATAAAATAATGAACGTAAATATAAGGGAATTCGACAAAAGCACGAAAAAATTACCAAATAACAATGACTCTACTGCAAAAATAAAAACCTATACGGATGAGCTACCCTATTTAGTATACCATGTGAATAGTATAAGTGGACACGGTCCAAACAACGCTAAAACTCACGCAGATTTAATAAGTAAACGTGCTCCAAATTATATAATCGAATGGGAGGACGATGGTAAGAATGTAGAGAAAAACCAAGATGCAAAAATAATAGACGAAATTATAAAAAATAGAACCAGGAAATCCTATGGTAAAAATTTAAAGAAAAAAATAGAGGAATACTGGAAAAACAAAGAAAATCAACCGCAGAAACCCACAAAAACGAGAAAGAAAAGGAAAGATAAAAGCGCAGTTAACAACGAGAACAACGATGTAAGTTCAAAATACAAATTGAACAGCACATCTTCCTTAGAAGATAAACTAAAATTTGCAACTAAAATATACCAATCTATAGATAAAAATTTCTCGAAAATAAAGGATATATTCAATGTGATCATCCAACGTGATGAAAAGGGGTTTAGAATAGGAGACATTTTTTATCTTCTATTATCAAAAGATAATGCATGCTATGGATATTTATGTTATTACTATCAAAATAATTCAACTAACGACCCCGAATCCCGCTACACATATGGGGTTTTATTCAGCGATTGTAATAAAAATAAATTGGAAGAGTATTCTGAAGAAGAATTGGCCCAGTTTTTAAATTCAGATGAGTCCGCTACTATAGATGCTTTAACTACATACGATGAACCTGGCGGTGATTATGCAGGCTTTTATACAAATACTATCAAGCGATATGAAAACCTAGTGGAAAAACATAATTCTGAATGAACTAGTGTATAAAAAAATATATTCTATCCAAATATACAATATATCTAATCTATATAGCCATGATTGGACTAATTCAAGGTATATATTATGGTCAACAAGAACGAGTAGATGAATTAAATGAGAGAATACAACGTCGGCAATTCCCAGATAAACCTTTAGCACCAAATTTTAGTAGTCGTCCGGTTCTTACCAAATATTCCCGTTTTCCCATATTAGACAGAAGAGCACCATTTGAAGAACCGATCCAACCAGTAGATAAATTCCATGTTTCTACTAATTTTAATCCAGGCAGCTACGCCCCTCCCACTACTTATCTACAGTCGGTGGATACAGAATCCGGACTACGGAATCAAACCGTCGCTTACCACCGAAGAGCGCCTCAAGCCGTATATGTTCCTTCCTCCACCAGCGACTTATATAAAGTAGAAATACCCCATTCATCGACACAACCAACCAACGGACAACAATCCCATCCGTCCTTATTCAATTCACCTACAATTGAAAGCACGATGAGAGAGGAGTTTGTGCGTAATCATGTGACGATAGGAAAAGATTTGTTTTTCAACAATACAAGAACACAATTACGGTCATTGGTGTAAAATATATCTCCCATCCCCCGCAAACTTTCTACTTTCTATTGTTCAATCCTGTATTGTTCAACCCTGTATTTTTTTATCATACTATATTTTAATAACATATAGTATTATTATAAATGGATGTGTTTCACAAGAAGCTCCTTTCTATAGGGAAACTATTATTGATATTTTTAATCGTGATATGGTTGATTCGTTATTACGAACGCAAATCTCCCATAGAAGGTTTCTCTCAAGCCGCACCTTTCGTTCTTCGGCAGAATGAAAATGTATATGATTCATTTTATCTACAGTATTACGATGACTTGTACGCAAGCGAATTATACAGCGAACAAGATATGTCCACAATACTCAAATATACCAATCCTACTGACAAAAGCATCTTTTTAGATATAGGCTGTGGCACCGGTATTCTTCTACAGAAATTAGAAAATAAAGGGTTTTTAGCATTTGGAGTAGATAAGTCTTCTTCTATGGTTCAAAAAGCCGAAGAACGATTGAAACAATGCGAAGTCCAATGCGATGATGTTTTGAGAGACCCCATGTTATACGAAAATAATACCTTTTCTCACATATTATGCACACACTTTACAGTATACGAAATCCAAGAGAAAAAAAAATTCTTCAATCATTGCTTTCACTGGTTACAAGGAGGAGGATATTTAGTCGTTCATCTAGTAGAACCGGCCCAATATAAAAAGGTCATCCCTTCTATGAATTCATCTGCTTCATCGTCTTCTGTAAATAAAACCCATATAGAATACGAAGAATATAGCTATGTGAATGAATGGAAAACCAAAGGAGATGAATATAAACAAATTGAGACATTCACAGACGCATATACTGGACATGTGAGGAAAAACGAGAAACAATTATACATGGAAACCAAAAGTAATGTATTATCTGTAGCTATGGAATGCGGGTTTTTGATTCATGCTGAGACAACTTATGTTGATAAATTAAAAGACGATTACCAATATTTAGTGGTTATGGTAAAACCCATGTGCGGAACCGAATAAGAAAAACAGCAATATATAGCATGATTTAAGTAATGTCTTGAATCGTATTTTTGAGACAAAAGGGCTCGCTTCGCTCGCCCATAGGAGGTGGAAAGATTTGTCTGGTCGCCAGACCAGACATTTCGGCGAGCGAAGCGAGCCACCATGATTAACATTATTTCATATTCATAGTTATATGAAATAATACGCCCCTATTCTACTGGCAACACTTCTAAACTATCCGTTGACGATTTCCGTGAAATGGACTTTTTTTCCGACAAGTTTTTGAAATATTCTATCAAACAATCCATTAATTTGTCTATATCATCATGATCAACCTCAGTTTCTAGTAAACCTAGTTCTTTCATCGTTCCCAATAAATATTCATGAGAATACTTTTCTTGAATATACTCTTTTGTAGGAATGTCATTGGTTAGTTCTACTTTACAAATAGGACAATATTGACTATATTTTAACCACGTATTAAGACATGTATGATGAAATCCGTGATCACAAGGTAATAATGTTTGAACACTGTCTTCGAATTTAAAACTACAAATATGACAAATGGATTCCGTATCTGATACTTTTACATTATGACGCAATTTACGCCGCATAATCGTAGAATAATTCGTGAATTTACTTTTACTGTCTGTTTCCATTTCTACTTCCACTTTACTCATATTTTCTACCATATGCTCACGTGAATGAGATTTAAAATCAGTTCTCATACTACTAAAAAAGTCATCCAACATATCACGAGACTGTTCTATCTCGCCCATATTATCTACAGTTGGTTCCTCCAGAATTTGTGTTTTGGATTGCGATTCCAAATCAATAGTATGAAATATTTCATCTAACACATCACTTACTATTTCGACGTTATTGATATTATCTACCGTAGGTTCCACGATGATAGGTTGTAAAATATCATCTTCTACAGTAGATGGTGTGTTGTCTTGAAATTCCATGGGACAAGTTTCTAGTTTTTCCTCTTTTGTTTCTTCTGACTCTCCTGCTGTTTGTGTTTCTACTTCTGCTTCTACCTCGAATTCAGCAGCTGGTGTTTCTCCTCCTGTTCTTTGTATTATCGTATCATCCAATACATTTACAGTAGGTTCAAACAATTCGAGTGGCTCATCTGTATCTACATCTACATCTACTACATTATCATCTTCTTTTTTCCCCGCTTCCGATGGTAAAATGAAATTAATTACATTATTTTCACTAATTATACTATCATCATGTGTTGAGAAATCTAAACCATTATTGGAAACTTCTCGTGGATACAATGGTTTAAAATCCGAATCAATATCATCATCATTATTATTATGTGATGTATTTACTACTTTATTCATAAAGGTATCTTTTAAATTTTTAATGGATGTGAATATGGTGGAGAACATAGTTATTATGTATAGTATATATGAAAACAATAATATTTATTATTATTACTATAAATATTATTTTTATTGTGAATCAGATATTTTTGTCGGTCTATATATAAAAAATGAGAGACCTACCTGAAGTTATCATCAATGAGATATTAGAATACGCAAACACTGGAACACGTTTAGAATACGATTATATCAATAGTTTTTTCGCTTTCCGATTTCAAAAAAATCATGATAAATTTTTGAACATTAGCAAATTATACGAAGGACGTACCATGACCACTAATATGGATATAAATGGTGATTTTCAAACACAAATATGTTATAATATTCAATCACTAAATATACCTTCTACTTATCAAAGTCAAGAACGGTTATTTGAAACGAAACAATACATGATTATCGTAATCGAAGAACATAATGGTACTATAAAATATGGCCACCATACATCTATCGTATTGAATTTGAATAATGGAATTTTGCTTCTAAACTAATATACTAAACCAGAAAACCAGAAAAAAAGAAACAAAAATATTTTAATATATTAAATTTATAAAAATATTTAATCGTCATCATCATTATAATTCATCCACTTCTGTATTATATCATCAATTTCATTTACAGGTCCTGGTCCAGGTGAACAATATACATAATATACTATTTTTTCTAATTTTTTTCGAGGTTTTCTTTTTTTCACCCTTATCTTTACATCATCTTGAGTTTCATCTTCATCTTGATTTATATCCAATATAGTAGAGATTATTCCTGCATCTTTTTTCATTCGAGGTTTACGAAGTCTTTTTCCTTTTTCATTTTCAACATGATCATAATCAATGTCCCTTAATAAACAACCATTCATTTTTATAATACTGTAAAATATATTTTTATAGTATTCGTATGATTTAGAAAGTGAATTCAATTTTCCACCTCCTTACTTTTATTCACTGCCAAAAAAAGCACCTTTTCCAATATATAAATTCGACAATCGTTTAATCAATAATTCGTTTCGAACAATGGTTTCACGAAATAAATCTTTTATAGAAATAAGACCTTTGATTTTTAAATTGTCTACGATAATCAAATGACGAATATTTTTGAAATGCATCTTACTCATACAT
>Ga0209550_10007253_pt1 | contig 10273 bp, 4 predicted proteins | sample LauGreSuBDMM15SN_2_FD_187567 | JGI IMG/M metagenome (GOLD analysis project Ga0209550, IMG submission 187567) | Freshwater lake microbial communities from Lake Michigan, USA - Su13.BD.MM15.SN (SPAdes) (version 5) | ecosystem: Environmental > Aquatic > Freshwater > Lake | place: Lake Michigan, USA... | reverse complement strand
CGCGCCATGCAGTGGTGAGCGATGTGATTGCGGCGGGGGGCGATCGGGTGAATCAGCATAATTATCTTGTCCATCATGCCGGCCGGTTTTGGGCGATGTGGAGCGATGGACCGGGAATTTCGCGCGGCCACGGCAAAGTCCCCGGGCACGACAACCCGGGCCAGCACGTTTCGTTTGCCACCAGTCCCGATGGCCTGACCTGGAGCGCGATCGAGAACCTCACCGGTGCTCCCGACGCCGGGTTCGGCTGGATCGCCCGAGGTTTCTGGGTCCGCGACGGAAAACTGCTGGCGCTGGCGAGTCGGTATCAGGGAAAAGGTTACCACGGAGAAGGTCTCTCCCTTCACGCGTTTGAGCTTCTGGCGGGCGAACCGCCCCGCTGGCGCCATCTCGGCCTCGTGTTCGATAATGCATTGAACAACTTTCCCCCCAAGCGGCTTCCCTCGGGTGAATGGATGATGTCGCGCCGGGACGGCCAGCAGAACGTCCATTTCCTGGTGGGCGGGACCGCGGGGTTCGACCGGTGGACCTCGTATCCGGCTACTGGCTACACGGACAGTGCCGAACGACCGGAAGAGCCCTACTGGTGGGTTCTGCCTGATAATAAAAATATCCTGGCGCTGTTTCGCGACAACAGTGGATCAGGCTTTCTGCTTCGCGCCTTTTCCTCGGACAACGGCCGCAGCTGGACCCGTCCGGTACGCACCAATTTCCCGGATGCCAAATCGAAATTTAGCGGCGTTAAACTGCCGGACGGGCGCTATGTCCTCGTCTCCAATCCACACCCGAAACGCCGGGATCCCCTGACGCTTTCCGTGAGCGATGATGGCGTGATTTTTAACCGCATGGGCTATTTGGTCGGGGGGCGACATATCGACTACCCACACGTGATCGAGCGTGAGGGAAATCTTCATATCGCTTTCGCCACCGCCAAGCAGACGGTCGAAGTGCTGCAAGTGCGGGTGGCGGATCTGGCGATGCTGAAAAATTCTCCCCTCCCGAGGTCGCCATGATTTCCCTGGCGCGACGCAAGGTGAGATTGAGTCGAGGGACGGCCGCGGCCTGCCTGCTGCTGGCCTGGTGGGGTGGTGGCTTCGCCGCGATCGCGGCGACCGTCGCGCCGGTGCGGCCGAATGTGCTCTTCCTGGCGATTGACGACTTACGGACTGCTCTGGGCGCGTACGGAGATCCGCTCGCTCGGACGCCGAACCTCGATCGGTTGGCGCAGCGCGGCTTGATTTTCGATCGTGCGTATTGTCAGCACGCCCTGTGTGCCCCTTCCCGCGCTTCGGTGATGACCGGGCGGAGACCTGAACGCTTCCCCGAAATCAGTGCGGGTGCGCAAGCGGCGCATTACCGCGAGGTGTTGCCCAACGTGGTGACGCTGCCGCAGCTGTTCAAACAGCAGGGCTACCACACGGAATCGATCGGCAAGGTGAACCATGTGTATCCACCGATATTGGACCCGATCTCGTGGTCGGTGCCGGAGCGTCTCGCGGATGTCGTCAAACGGGATGAGTATCTGCGGCCGGAGAATCGCGCCGGGGGTTTCATCGAGCCCATGGTCAAGGGCGAGGCGACCGAGTCGGTCGCCTCGCCGGATAGCGCCTATGTGGATGGCCAGGCGGCCGACGCGGCGATCGAGGCAATGGGGCGACTGCGGGACCGACCCTTCTTTCTCGCGGTCGGGACAAAGAGGCCGCATCTGCCCTTCACGGCACCGGAGCGCTATTGGCAGCTGCATGCGCGGGAGGCGTTCGCGCTGACAGGTCTGGGCGCCGAGCCGTTCTCGCGGGAGCAGGTGCAACAGTTTCCCTGGCGTTATGAATGGGGCCCGGCCAGTGGCGAACTGCGGGGGTATTCCGATATCCCGGCCACCGGCGACATCTCCGATGAAAAGCGGCGTGAACTCCGTCACGGGTACTATGCCGCGGTGAGTTACGTTGACGCGCAGGTGGGCCGGATCATCGCCGAACTCGACCGGCTCGAGCTTTCCGAGCGGACGATCATCGTGCTTTGGTCGGATCACGGCTTTCATCTCGGAGAGAACGGTCAGTGGGGCAAGAAGACCAACACGGAACTCGATCTCCGGGTGCCGCTGATCGTCGTCGCGCCCGGCCGGACGCAGCCGGGCTCGCGCACGGCAGCGATGGTGGAGCTGGTGGATCTATATCCGACCCTGGCCGAGCTGGCGGGACTGCCGCGGGACGCCGGATGGGAGGGCACGAGCTTTGTTCCAGTATTGAGTGAGCCTGACCGCCCTTGGAAAAAGGCGGTGTTCAGCCACTACATCAGAAATGGCATGCACGGGCGAGCGGTCCGAACCGATCGTCATCGTTATATTGAATGGACGAAGGGTGCGGAGGGTGAGCGCGTCGACATGGAATTTTATGACCTCGGGGCGGACCCTCTCGAGCGGCGCAATCTGGCGGCGATCGACCCGGCGGGCGTGACCCGCCATGCGGAGCATCTGAAACGCGGATGGCGGGGATCCCTCCCGGACCCGGTGGCAACTATCGGGGCGGAATCCCGGGGTGTCCCGCCTGAAGCGGCGAAGGCTGATTTGGCCCCCATGCTTGATTTACCCGGGATGGGCGGAGACCCGGCCGCCATCAACTTCAAGGAGCTGCCGATCCTTTTGGGAGAGCACACGTTCGTGACCCACGGGAACCTCCCTTGGGGTTTCCGCAATCACAGCTATCTAGCGTATCATGATGGCCAATACTGGTGCATGTGGAGTCACGGTCCAGCGCAGGAAGATCGCATTGGACAGCGGGTGGCCTATGCGACCAGCCGCGATGGAATTCGGTGGACCGAAGGGCGTTTCCTTTCCCCGGAGCCGCGGGGCTTCGGCCCGAACTCTCCTGGTTTCGGGGAGCGTTCTCCGACTGGGTTTCGTTACATCGCCCGGGGCTTCTGGCAACGGGAGGGTGAACTGCTGGCGCTGGCCTCGCTGGACGAGGCCGGTGGTTTTTTTGGTCCCAGTCTGCAGCTGCACGCGTTCCGGTGGAATGCGACCGCTGGCACCTGGGACGACAGCGGCGTGATTGCGGATGACACCATTAATAATTTTCCACCGGTGCGTCTGGATAATGGCGACTGGGCGATGGTCCGGCGCAGTCACGACCGGAATGTCACCCTGTTGCTCGGGGGCGTGCGTGCGCCCGCTGATTGGGCGACGGCGCCGCTCGCAAAATATGATTCGGGTGCCGGATTTCGCCCGGAAGAGCCGTTGCTCTGGACGCTGCCGGGCGGACGGGCGATGGGTTTCTTCCGCGACAACGGCCACTCCAAGCGCGTGTTTCGAGCGTGGTCCGATGATCATGGTCGCAGTTGGACGGTACCGGAATCGACCAATTTTCCCGACGCCACCTCCAAGCTCTTTGGTCTTCGGACGTCGCGTGGCTGGTACGCGCTGATCTCGAACGCGAACCCGACTCCGCTGCAGCGAAACCCGCTCTGCCTGTCGCTCTCCGCAGACGGGGTGACCTTTACCCGAATGGCGCGGCTGCCAGTTCCCACTTCGCCAGAGGACTCGCTTCCGCGGCAAGGCGTGCGGAAGGCCGCGGGCTTTCAGTACCCGCATGCGATTGAGCACGACGGTCACCTGTGGGTGGTGTACTCGCGGAACATGACGACGATCGAAGTAATCAAACTGCCGCTCGATGAGTTGGAGGCCTTTCATCGCACCGGTCAGGGGGCGCAGCGCTAACGCATGCGAGTCGACCCGCACTCCTTTGATTTGGTGGTGGCCGAGGCGACGCCGGCGGGAATCGCAATGGCGGTGCGGGCGGCGCGGGAGAATTTGCGGGTTCTGATGGCAACGCGCGGGCGCCATCTAGGTGGGATGCTGGCGAGTGGTCTCGGAGTTTGGGATACGTTGATTCCAGGGCGGCGAGCGCCGATCTATGATGAAGTGCGGGCGGCGATTCTTCAGCATTATCGCGGCAGCGCGGGTGAAAACTCGCCGCAGTATCGAGCGGCGCTACCGGAGCCGGAAGGGCATGCAAATGGCCGGTTTGAACCTTCGGTGGCGGCGAACGTATTTGAAGTCCTAGTAGCGGACGAACCGCTCCTCACGGTCTGGCGGGAGATGGAGCCGGTAGCAGTGAAGCGGGAGGGAAGGCGGATTGTGGCGGTTGATTTCCGCGACCGCGCAACCGGTGCGGTGCGGCAGGTGTTGGGGAAGGTATTTGCGGACTGCACGTATGAAGGAGATCTGGCGGCACTTGCCGGGGTGGCGTTTCGCCTGGGAAGGGAAGGGCGCGAGGAGTATGGCGAGCCGCATGCGGGACGGATTTTTCTGCGGCCGGCGGCGCTGGAGCGGGCGGCCCCCGCCGTGGCAGCGCTCGCCGCGCGGCGGCGGCCGTGGCAGCTGCGATCGTTCACCGAGTTTCAGGAGATCGTGCCGGCGGAAGGCGCGGGTTCCCCGGATGACGCCGTCCAGGCGTTCAACTATCGGACAATTCTCAGTTGTGATCCTGCACATCGCTTGCCGGTGACTAAGCCTCCTGGCTACGATCCTACGCCGTATCGAGATCTTGAGTACGATTCCCTGGTGCAGCCGCTGCCCAATCGCAAAGCCTCCTGGAATCGGCCCCAATTACCGGGCCGGGGCGCGGAGTATGTGTTGGGGGATGCCGGCACGCGGCGGCGAATTCGCGATGAACATTGGGCTGCGACGCTGGGTTTGTTATACTTTCTGCAGAGCGACCCCAAAGTTGAGACGACCGTTCGCGAGCGCTGGAGCCAGTATGGTTTGGCGGCGGACGAATTTGCGGACAATGCGCACCGACCCTATGAGTTATATGTCAGGGAAGGACGACGCATCGCGGGCCGTGCGATCTTGACCGAGCACGACACCCGTCCGGCTGAAGGGTACGAACGCGCGCCGATTCATGCGGATAGTATCGGGGTCACGGAGTGGTATGTGGATATTCATGTCTGCGGGGCCGAGCGGGTGGCAGATAGTTTTCGGGATGGAAAAATGATGCTGCATGTCGAATCGGTCCCGGGGCAGGTGCCGTACGGCGCCTTGCTCCCGCAGGAAATTGACAACCTGCTGGTGCCTGTGGGCGTGTCGGCTACGCATGTGGCGTTTTCCGCGGTGCGGCTGGAGCCCACCTGGATGGCGTTGGGAGAAGCGGCGGGCTTCGCGGCAGCGCAGGCCGTGCGAACCCGGACGTGTCCAGCGAATCTGAATACGAATCGGTTGCAGCGGACTCTGGCGCAAGCGGGCGTGATGCTGGCCTTCTTTAACGATGTTGGTCCTGGTGGCCATGAATCCGCCCCGGAGAACTCTGCCGCTCAGTATTTTGGTACAAAAGGATGTTTTCCCGGGTTCGATGGGCGGCTGGATCAGATCATTCACGCCGAGGAAGCGGAACGGTGGACAACGGCGGATTGTAATGGCTTGGCCGGTACACCGGCGGCGCGGGAACTGGCGGCAGAGTTGGCGGCGCGTGGAAGCGCCCGCGAAGAAAGTGCCCGACCCGAAACCGGCGCACGACCGACGCGGAGGGATGCGCTGCTGCGGGAATGGAGGAAACTTCTGGAAACCGATCTGCAAGACCTTTGATGCGCTGTGACCTCATTGCTCCCATCTTGCCTGTCCCTCGGCCCATCATCGTTTTGCCATTTTTTGTCGAGGTGGCGGGCTCACCGCCGGTCACGAGGCAGCTCAACGCAAGTCGTGGCCTCCGCTGGTGGAGCCGCGCTACATTTTTACAGCTATGAGTGCCTCTTTCCCCTCTCGCGGTCACGTCAGTCGGTTAAGTGTTGAGCCCTGAAATGGCATTGGAACGCTCATCGCTACTCTCGTGGTTCGGTCAGACTGGGCCGGCGCGCCAAGGGCCGGCGTCCGTCCCCGGGGGCGCACGTGGACGAACATGGCGGCCAGCGGCCGTCGGACGCCTAACCATATAACTTTCCCATGGACATCTCCATTCGCCCCCTGGATGCGATTACGGTCGGCCTTTATCTGGCAGGTATGCTGGGCATCGGTGCCTATTGCGCACGACGAGGCAGCAGCGCGGAAACCTACTTCGTGGGCCAACGCAATTTCCCGGGTTGGGTGGTCGCGCTGTCGATGCTCGGAACAATTGTCAGCTCGACCACGTTTCTGGCGCTTCCCGCAGCCGCCTATGTGCTTGATTGGCGGCAGTTGACGGTGAACCTCGTGGTCCCGTTTGTGGCGATCGTGGCGGTAATCTTTTTCATCCCGTTCTTTCGGCGCGCCGGGCTGACTTCGGCCTTTGAATACCTGGGAGACCGGTTTGGTCAGCCGGCCCGGCTTTACGGTGCGATCGGCTTTATCTTTCTGCAACTGATTCGCGTGGCGCAGGTGCTCTTTCTAGTTTCGCTGCCGCTGCAGTTTCTCACCGGTGCGCCGATCGGCTGGGTAATCGCAGGCGGGGCCCTTTTCGTAGCGCTGTACACAATTGCCGGAGGTATGGAAGCGGTCGTCTGGGCGGGCGTAGTGCAGGCGTTGATCATGCTGGTCGGGGGAATCCTTTGTTTGGGTTTCGTGGTGGGACAATTGCCCGGAGGACTCGCGCAGATCATCGAAGTTGGGCAGGAGCATCGAAAGTTCAGCCTTGGGTCCATGGATTGGGATCCGCATCAGCGGACGTTTTGGACCGTGGCTATTCTGGGGCTTGTAAACTGGTTGAATATCTACTCGGGAGAGCAGACGGTCGTGCAGCGATATGTCTCGTCCAAGTCCCTCTGGGAAGCGCGGAAAGCGACCCTAATGTTTTCCGGAATCGCGGTGCCGATGTGGACCATGTTTTTCTTCATCGGCACATCGTTATTTGTGTTTTTCCAGGTGTTGCCTGATGCCCGCGTCGGGCAATTGCAGCCGGATCAAGTGTTGCCCTATTTCGTGCTGACCCACGTCCCGGCGGGACTGGCGGGGCTGGTGATTGCCGCGGTCATCGCGGCCGCGATGAGCTCGCTTGATTCTGGGGTGAATTCGATCTCGACCGTCGTAGTGATCGATCTCTTAAAGCCCCACCTGGCGCCCGGCCGCAGCGACGCGTTTTATCTCAAGGCGGCCCGATGGGTGGCGGGTGCGGCCATCATTGCGATGGCCTTCGGCGCGTTCTCATTTTCGCAGATGAAAAAGGAGAGCATGAACGATGTGAGCCTCATCGTTTTCAGCGTGCTCGGGGGAGCAATTACAGGATTATATATGCTTGGATTCTTCACGCGGCGAGTGGACGGGCGCTCGGCAAATATCGCGCTGGTGATTGCCATCGCTTTTAACATCTATCTCGGGCTGGGCTTGCTGGGCTTGCTTCCGACCGGATGGAAGATCGGTTTGCACAGCTATTGGGTGGGTGCGCTCGTCAATCTTCTCTTTGTCGTTCTGGCCTATGGGATCAGCCTGCTCCGGCGCGTCCCGCCGCAACCTCTCGTCGGTCTCACCGTTTGGACGATGAACCCGGCGAAGTCTCCCGACTCCCAAACCGCGATGGGCGCGATGCGCTGATCGTACTCTGTTTTGACTGCCCCAAGTGCCTCTTTCCTCTGCCACCGCCCCTGGTGGCGCTTAAACTCTAAAGATTGAAATGGCCTCGGATCGATCCTCTCAATTTTCGTCAACTAGGCGGCCTGTGCCCAAGGGCGCGGAGGCAACGGTAGTTCCCGACGCCCTCGCGCCCGATATTCTCGTGGTGGGGGCCGGGATGGCCGGTGTCATGGCCGCGCTTTCCGCGAAGACCGCGATGAATCGCGTTCTGCTCGTGGAGCCCAGCAATGTATTGGGTGGGCAAGGGACAGCGGGTGGAGTCGCGGGTTTTTGTGGGGACACCGGCGGGGTCAATTGCGACTTCGATGACCTCGTGGCGCGCTTGCGGGAGCATAATTTCATCCGCGAGTTTAACCCGACTGAGGATCGTCGCTCGTACGATCTGGAGTGGTGCGCGTTTTTCCTGCAGGAGATGGTCTTGGAGAGGAAAATCGATGTACTTCTGCACTCGCGCGTGACGGCCGCGACCGCCGTGGATGGCGTCATCACTACCGTAGACGTATCCACAGTGGGCGGACTGTGCACCCTGCGCCCCAAGTTCATCATTGATGCCACGGGTGCCTGTCTCGTGCCGGCGATGGCGGGCTTTCCGGTGCTGCATGAAGGGGCGAACAAGCAGTTGCCGATGAGTTTGTATTTCACGTTGTGGGATTCGGGAAAAGCGGGGCGGGCGTTTCTTCCGCCGGGGTGTGCGGAGTGGACGAGCGATGCGGATATTCCGATGACCACGCTGCATTATTTCGATTCCGGCAAAGTGGAGGTGAAGATGAAAGTGGTCGGCTTCGACGCGGCGGATGGACTGAGTTTCTCCCGCGCCGAAATGCATGCGCGGCGGCAGATGATCAGCTTGATCTATTATCTCCAAACTAAGGGCTTTCGGGGCAAGAAGCTCGATCGCCATGTGCTCTCATCGGTGTCCCGGCATATTGGGGTGCGGGAAACCCGGCGGATCGTTGGGGAGCACTTCCTTACGACCGAGGAGGTGACTCACGGCTCGGTGTTCGACGATGCCGTGGCGGTTGGAACCTATCATCTCGATTATCATTGGCCGGATACGATGCTGCGCGGCGATACGGGAATTACCACAATGGTTGAGCCCTATCATATCCCGCTGCGTGCAATGACTCCGAAAGGAGCGCGCAATCTTCTCGTGCCGGGCCGCGGAGCATCGGGTGATCAGATGGCGATGAGTTCGTTCCGCGTGATGGCGCCCGTTTCCCAGATGGGATTCGCCGCCGGCAAAGCGGCGCAGATCTGCGCGCGGGACGGGTGCGGAATTGACGCGATCGACCTGCAGGGATTGCGGGAAATGATTGAGGCGGGCGGGCAACGGCTCGATCTATCGAGCTACGGGATTTATCTGCGAAACAGCCTCGTGAATCACGAACAGGTGTTCGCGGACGATCGGCCGTTCCAGCAGTGTCATGCGCCGACGATTGCGCAGCTGCGGAACAACCGCTTCCTGGTCGCCTGGTTTGGCGGACGGGCGGAAGGCGCAGAGGATGTGGGGATCTGGATGACCGATCGTTTTCAATGCGTCTGGTCCACTCCTCGTTTGGTGGCGAAAGTCAGTGCGCAGCCGCATTGGAATCCGGTCCTCGTTCGCTCGCCTGATGGGGCCGTGACGCTTTATTTTCGCGTGGGTGGGACGTGCGCGGAGTGGCGGACGTGGCTCACTGCTTCGAGTGACGAAGGGAAAACGTGGACCACCCCGGTTGAGCTGGAAAGTGAAGATGCCTCGGCTCCTGGGCCGGTGAAACACGCGCCGCTCCGGCTTGCGGATGGAACCTTGCTCGCGGGCAACTCGATGGAGGCGGGTGGCGACTGGCGGGTCTGCGTGGACCGCAGCACCGATGGCGGGCGGACTTGGGTTCCGGGCGCGAGTGTGAGTTGGGCGCGTCCTGAAGAAAAGGATACGGGCGGGGGTCGCGTGGGCGACGGCGTGCTGCACTTGAAGGAGACGCTGGATTTATCGGGTCGCGGCGTCATCCAGCCCGCACTGTGGCAATCAGCGCCTGATTGTATTCACCTGTTGGCGCGGAGTAGCACGGGCGCGCTCTATCGCAGTGATTCGTCAGATGCGGGTCTGAGTTGGTCCCCGCTAGCCCGCACCGAATTACCGAGTAACAACAGCGGCATCGCGGTGTGTCGGCTGCACGATGGCGCTTTGGTACTGGCTTCTAATCCAGTGGCGGAAAACTGGGGCGCGCGCACGCCGCTCCGCTTGAGTCTGTCCGTTGATAACGGGCAGACCTGGCCCCATTCCTTGGATATCGAGTCCGGGCCGGGCGAGCATTCGTATCCGGCGATGGTGGCAACGCCGCGAGGAGTCGCCGTGGTATATACTTGGAAGCGGGAACGGATCGCCTTCTGGCACGGCTCGGTCGAACAGATCATGGATCGGGCCGCGATTGAGAAACACACCGAGGCCCTGCATAGCGGGATTATGCCGTAAGGGAGATCGAGCCGGACAGAGGCGCTTGGGAGAAACTCCAAAAAAGGGTCTGCCCGGGTCTGCCCGTTATTTGTTAGTTTTGGGGGCGAGAGAGGGCGAGGGCGTGGGCGTGGTGCGGAGAACTGAGCTTACCTCGATTCGACGGACCCGAGTTGGGCCTTAAAAAAATCCAACCATGACGGCGAAGAAGCAAGCCGGGGCGGCGCTCCTGCGCGGCGACTCCGCCTCACGCGGGTTCGCACGATGGAGCGCAACCGTACCCCGGAAGAACTGCACTCCTTTCGGGG
>Ga0209550_10007251_pt1 | contig 10274 bp, 7 predicted proteins | sample LauGreSuBDMM15SN_2_FD_187567 | JGI IMG/M metagenome (GOLD analysis project Ga0209550, IMG submission 187567) | Freshwater lake microbial communities from Lake Michigan, USA - Su13.BD.MM15.SN (SPAdes) (version 5) | ecosystem: Environmental > Aquatic > Freshwater > Lake | place: Lake Michigan, USA... | reverse complement strand
GGACAGGCCAGCGGCGCACCGCAGGGGCTACCTCCGGAAATCCAGGCACAAATTGATGCACAGATGCGGGCCCAACAGGGGCAATAATGCCGCCCCGAAAGCACCCAATATCTGCGGATGCTATCGGGAATTGCTTAGTATAGCCCGCGATTAAGCGTGAACTGAAATCCTTGAACGGCAGTTGTCAGCTTGGCAGCCAGCCCTTAGGATGTCGTTTGCAAGCGGTTATGACCGGAAAGTTCCAACGTTGAGCATCACCACTATCCTCGCAATCGCCCTTTTATCGGGAACCCCGCAGCTTCCGCCTGTGGTAGAGCCAATTATTGCATTGGAAACTGCTGGCGCACCCACAGCAGCACCTGAGCAGGGTACCCAAGCCACTGTGCCGCCATCCACCGAAGGAGCGCAGGTTCAATCGCAATCTCCGGACACACAAACGCCCGTCGGACCCGTTACACCGGTTGCTGCCGAAAAGGCCATAATCGTTGTCACCGCAAATCAGGGACCCCCGAAAGGCGACCCGATTGCGGTCGTGAACGAAGTCTCGTTCGGCGCGGTACAGTCGGTCGATAAAGCCATTATCGCGCCCGTCGCGTACGGGTATCGAGATGGATTACCCGCCCCGATCCGCGACGGCTTGCATAATGTTCTAAACAACTTGGACGAACCCATCGTCTTTGTGAATTTTCTGCTCCAGTTCAAGATTGGGAAAGCCGCTGAAACCGTCGGTCGATTTGCCATCAACTCAACCATCGGCGTTGCTGGGCTTTTTGATTTCGCTAAAAAGCATCCCATCAACCTGCCACGCCGCTCCAATGGCCTCGCAGATACCTTGGGATATTATGGCGTCGGCCCTGGACCCTATTTATATCTGCCTTTAATTGGGTCGACCACCGTTCGTGATGTTCTCGGGCGCGTCGTTGATCTTTCGCTTTTACCAGCAGCGGTTGGTAAGCCATTTAGCAATCCCATTGTCTCGGCAACCAAAGGCGCGCTCTCCTCGATTGACGACCGTGTCGAAAATGATGTAATTCTAACGCGAGTCCAGGAAAGCGGGAACCCATACGCGGCGATGCGCGAATATTATCTGAAGAAGCGCCAAGCGGAGATTGATGTTCTGAAAGGCAAAAGAGCCGACGCGAACATAGACCTTAACGAACTGGAGTTTCTGGATTCTTTGCCAGCGCCCACGAAACAGCCGCCGGCCCCAAAATTCCAATAATAAACGCCACGGCAGCATTACTCTAAAGCGTCGCGAAAAACACAATCGTTGCAACGGCCATAACCCCCGTTGCGATCCATCCGGTAATGGTCGCGCGGCGTCCCAATGTCAGCCGCCCCATCGCGCGCGGGTTGCGCACGATAAGCATCATCATAGCCATTAACGGCGCGGCAAGCACACCATTGACGACAGCAGCCCAATATAACGCACGCGCGGGGTCGATGCCTACATATTGCAACGACACGCCAAGCAAGGTTGTTACGGCTATCGTCCCGTAAAACAGGCGTGCCTTGGTTGGTTTGTCATCAAGGCTTCCTGCCATGCCGAACATTTCCGTCACCGCATAAGCGGCTGAACCGGCAAGCACGGGCACCGCAAGCAAGCCCGTTCCGATGATACCCAGCGCGAATAATGCAAAGGCGAAATTTCCCGCAATGGGTCGCAATGCTTCGGCCGCCTGCGCTGATGTTTCGATATCTCGGATACCATTGGCATGCAGCGTCGCGGCGGTTGCAAATACAATGGCCAGCGAGACAATCGAGCTGAACGCCATGCCGGTCAGCGTATCGATCCGGATGCGTTTTAATTCAGGTCCGGCGTCCTTGGGCGTGATGCACAGCGGCTTTACCTTATGCCGCTTCTGCTCCTCAATCTCTTGTCCCGCCTGCCAGAAAAACAAATAAGGGCTAATAGTGGTCCCCAATATCGCGACGACGGCAGTGGCGTACGCGCCGGTCCATTCAATGCGCGGAACAACCAGCGAGGTCAGCGCCTCTCCCCAAGGAACCTGCGCCACAATGACGACGGCAACATAAGCGAAGAGCGATAACGTCGCCAATTTGAGCACTGAGGAATAACGCTCATAGGATAGCGCCACTTCAACGATGATGCAGAAGAGCCCGAACAATAACGTATACAACCCTATTGGCCCACCGATGAGCAGCCCCACAGCAGCGCCCATCGCGGCCAGATCAGCTCCCAAATTAACGATGTTGGCAATCAGCAGCAGGCTGACCATGAGCACCAGCAAGGGCCGTGGGTAATGTCGGCGCATATTGCGCGCGATGCCTGCACCGGTAACGCGCCCGATTTCAGCCGCGACTTCTTGAATGGCGACCATCAATGGAAAACTGAACAAAAACGTCCAGCTCAACCCATAGCCAAATTGTGCGCCAACTTGGCTGTGCGTGCCGATCCCTGATGGATCGTCATCCGCAGCGCCCGTTACTAGGCCGGGACCGAGGCGCGAGAGGAAGCTTGTGCTCGGTTTTTTATCGGTTTGCATTGCTGACGATAACAGGCCCACATGAGGTCAATGTCAACAACACTATAGGATGCGGAAAGTTGAAGGCTGCTGAAAAGCTAGCCCGCGGCCTCCAGCAATCCCTCGTCCTTGATCCGCTTCTGCCAAAAGGCCGGTGCCAACTGGTGCACGTTATTCCCGTCGCTGTCGACCGCGACGGTGACGGGGAAGTCTTGCACTTCAAATTCGTAGATTGCTTCCATGCCTAGATCTTCGAAACCGACGACCTTGCTGCCCTTGATGGCGCGCGCCACCAAATAGGCGGCGCCGCCAACGGCCATGAGATATGCGCTCTTATGCTTAGCGATGGCTTGTGTTGCCGCCGGACCGCGTTCCGCCTTACCAACGCATGCCAGCAAACCCTGCTCAAGCATCATATCCATGAACTTGTCCATGCGCGTAGCCGTCGTCGGGCCGGCGGGACCAACAATTTCTTCACCCACCGGATCGACCGGGCCAACATAATAAATCATCCGTCCTTTAAAGCTGACGGGCAGTTCTTCGCCTTTCGCCAGCATGTCGGCAATGCGCTTATGTGCGGCATCTCGTCCGGTCAGCATCTTGCCGTTTAACAACAGACGGTCGCCCTGTTTCCAGCTGGCAACGGTTTCGGGGGTCAGTGTATCCAAATCCACGCGGATCGCGGCTGTGTCGGGTTTCCAATCTACCTTTGGCCATTCGTCCAGCTTCGGCGCCTCCAGATAGGCAGGCCCCGACCCGTTCAGCGTGAAATGCGCATGACGCGTCGCCGCGCAGTTGGGAATCATCGCAACCGGCTTGCCCGCGGCATGACATGGCGCATCCATGATTTTCACGTCAAGGATCGTCGAAAGCCCGCCAAGCCCCTGCGCGCCGATACCCAACGCATTGACCTTGTCAAAAATCTCAATGCGCATCGCCTCAATATCATTTTGTGGGCCGCGTGCTTTTAGCGGCCCCATATCGATAGGCTCCATCAACGCTTGCTTGGCCAGCAAGACGCAATGTTCCGCAGTCCCGCCGATGCCAATGCCCAGCATTCCGGGCGGGCACCAGCCAGCGCCCATTTGCGGCAACATTTCAACGACCCAATCGACGATATTGTCTGACGGGTTCATCATCTTGAACTTTGACTTATTCTCGCTGCCGCCGCCCTTTGCCGCAACATCCACCGAAATTTTTGAACCGGCGACCATTTCGACATGCAGGACGCAGGGCGTGTTATCCTTTGTATTACGCCGCGTGAAAGCAGGGTCGGCCAATACCGAGGCGCGCAGTTTGTTTTCAGGGTGCAGATATGCGCGACGCACGCCCTCGTCGATCACCTCCTGAAGCGACGCGGACGTGTCCTCAAGCCGGCAATCCATTCCCCATTTGACGAAGACATTGACGATGCCCGTGTCCTGACAAATGGGTCGATGTCCCTCTGCGCACATCCGGCTGTTGGTCAGAATTTGCGCGATTGCATCTTTCGCCGCAGGTGACTGTTCCGCCGTATATGCATCACCCAATGCCCGGATATAATCCATCGGGTGAAAATAGCTGATATATTGCAGCGCGTCGGCGACGCTATCGATCAAATCGGAATTGCGGATGGTGACGGTCATATAAGGCCCCGGACTGGATAGAACCCCCACGCCATTAACGTCCCGGGGGACTGATACAAGCATCATTCTGACCGGCTGAATCAATATTAGCGAACGACCGATGCGCCGGTCACATTTGTGCCGTCCGGATGATGCCGTTACCCGGTTTTTGTCTAAAAATGTGGCTCGAAGGACTAGGTTCATTTTGACAACAGAAATATTGTTAATTCATCATTTTCTATCTTGCGCCTTCAAAACATTTAGAACGTCCGCGCGTCGCCGCCCCTGAACACTGCTTGGGGTGCGACGAATGGAATCAGAATAGCGACGAATTGAAAGGTTAATTTACAATTTACCCCCTTGCGTCTGAAAATGAATAAGGCACTATAGGTAGCGGTTGGCCATAGGGGGCATTACCACAAATTGTGCTCACAGCTTCAGATAGTGATTCTGTTGTTGGGGGACTTTTTCCCGTCGATAAGCTGGGGACAAGTAAAAATATAACCCCTGAAGCGGTCAAAAAATGTTAAAAGGGAGTTTCGCGCCCTGAGTTGAACAATATGGGAACACGCGTTTCCGATAGATATTTGAACTGGTCGCTGGCCGCCGGGAAACCGGCATCTGGTTTCGGGTCGCCGCAATGAATGGAGCAACGGGTTAAATGGATTTCAGGGATGCAGGCCAAGGGGCCGACGATATGACCGCAATGATGACTGATATGCTTGAAAAAGTTGCTACCGAAGCTGTTAAGGTTGAGGCCGAGGCCAAGCCGGCTGATGATAAGAAAGCCGCGTCGAGCAAATCCGTTGACGAGCGCCGTTTCAACGTTGTGACGGATTCATCGCGCGACGCCCTGCTGACCGAATTTGGTAAGGACACGCTGCAGGACCGTTATTTGTTGCCGGGCGAAAGCTATCAGGACCTGTTTGCCCGTGTTGCGTCGGCATATGCGGATGATCAGGATCATGCCCAGCGGCTCTATGACTATATCTCGCGGCTTTGGTTCATGCCAGCAACGCCAGTGCTGTCAAACGGCGGAACGGGTCGTGGCCTTCCCATCAGCTGCTATCTGAACAGCGTCGACGACAGCCTGGAAGGCATCGTCAACACATGGAACGAAAACGTCTGGCTCGCATCACGCGGCGGCGGCATTGGTACTTATTGGGGCAATGTGCGCGGCATTGGCGAACCTGTTGGCCTCAACGGCAAGACCAGCGGCATCATTCCGTTCGTCCGTGTTATGGACAGCCTTACGCTCGCAATCTCGCAAGGTTCGCTGCGTCGTGGTTCGGCGGCTTGCTACCTCGATGTCAGCCATCCTGAAATCGAAGAGTTCCTCGAAATCCGCAAGCCATCGGGCGACTTCAACCGCAAGGCGCTGAACTTGCACCATGGCGTGTTGCTGTCGGACGAATTCATGGAAGCCGTCCGCGCTGGCGAAGATTTCGACCTGCGTTCGCCCAAGACCGGCGAAGTGCGCAGCACGGTTGATGCGCGTTCGTTGTTCCAGAAGCTGGTGGAAACCCGCCTTGCCACGGGCGAGCCGTATATCATCTTCAGCGACACCGTGAACAACACGATGCCCAAGCATCACCGCGATCTTGGTCTGAAAGTGTCGACGTCCAATCTTTGCAGCGAAATCACCTTGCCCACGGGTCGCGACCATTTGGGCAATGACCGGACTGCAGTCTGCTGTCTGTCGTCGCTCAATCTCGAAACTTGGGATGAATGGAACGGCGACAAGGTCTTTATCGAAGACGTCATGCGCATGCTCGACAACGTGCTTCAGGACTTTATCGACCGCGCGCCGGATGAAATGTCGCGCGCCAAATATTCGGCCGGTCGCGAACGTTCGGTTGGTTTGGGCGTTATGGGCTATCACAGCTTCCTTCAGTCACGCGGCGTTGGCTTTGAAAGCGCGCTTGCCAAATCTTGGAACATGAAGTTCTTCAAACATATCCGGGCGCAGGTTGATGAGGCGTCGATGATGCTCGCCAATGAGCGTGGGGCCTGCCCTGATGCTGAGGAAATGGGCGTTATGGAGCGCTTTTCCTGCAAAATGGCGATCGCCCCGACCGCGTCGATTTCGATCATTTGCGGCGGCACCAGCGCGTGTATTGAGCCGATTCCGGCGAATATTTACACGCACAAGACGCTTTCGGGCAGCTTCATCGTGAAGAATCCGTATTTGGAAAAGCTGTTGCAGGAAAAGGCGAAGGATTCGACCAATGTGTGGAACAGCATCCTTGAAAAGGGCGGATCGGTCCAACATCTCGACTTCTTGACGGCTGAGGAGAAGGACACGTTCAAGACCAGCTTTGAAATCGACCAGCGTTGGTTGATCGAACTGGCCGCGGACCGCACGCCGTATATCGATCAGGCGACCTCGCTGAACCTGTACATCCCCGCCGATGTGGAAAAATGGGACCTTCTCATGCTCCACTTCCGCGCGTGGGAATTGGGCGTGAAATCGCTATATTATCTGCGTTCGAAGAGCATTCAGCGCGCTGGCTTTGCCGGCGGGGTGGAGGCGGACAACACCGCCGAACTGCCCGTGATGGAACTCGCCGCGCAAACCGATTACGAAGAGTGCCTCGCCTGCCAATAAGGCAAAATGGGACAGCAGAAACCGTATTGAACAGTTAAAGACCCAAGGAAACCGACATGTCATTGTTACAAGCACGCAATAGCTACAAGCCTTTTGAATATCCTTGGGCCTATGACTTTTGGAAACGCCAACAGCAGATCCATTGGCTGCCCGAAGAAGTGCCCTTGGGCGAAGATTGCCGCGATTGGGCGCAGAAGCTTTCGGACCACGAACGCAACCTGCTCACGCAGATTTTCCGCTTCTTCACCCAAGCCGATATCGAGGTGCAGAATTGCTACCACGAAAATTACGGCCGCGTGTTCAAACCGACCGAAGTGAAGATGATGCTGACCGCGTTTTCCAACATGGAAACCGTCCACGTCGCGGCATACAGCCACTTGCTTGACACCATCGGCATGCCCGAGTCCGAATATTCCGCTTTCCTCGAATATGAAGAAATGGCGGCGAAGGTTGATTATATCCACCAATTCGGCGTCGACACCGACGAAGATATCGCCCGCACATTGGCCATGTTCGGCGGCTTTACCGAAGGGCTGCAACTGTTCGCATCCTTCGCGATGCTGATGAACTTCCCGCGCTTCAACAAGATGAAGGGCATGGGGCAAATCGTATCCTGGTCGGTCCGCGACGAATCGCTGCACTGCGAAGGCATTACCAAGCTGTTCCACGCATTTTGTGCAGAGCGCGGCTGCCTCACCAAGTCGGTGAAGGAAGACATTATCGATTGCTGCCAAAAGGTTGTCCGTTTGGAAGACGCGTTCATCGACCTTGCGTTCGAAATGGGCCCCGTCCCCGGCATGACCGCCAAGGAAATCAAACGTTACATCCGCTACATCGCCGATTGGCGTTTGGGCCAGCTGGGCCTGCCCGCGATTTACATGGTCGAAGACCACCCGCTGCCATGGCTTGCGCCATTGTTGAACGGCGTCGAGCACGCCAACTTCTTCGAAACCCGCGCGACCGAGTACAGCAAGGCGTCGACCCGCGGCGATTGGGGCCAAGTGTGGGACAGCTTTGACAATCGTAAGAAAAAGATCATCGGCATTGAACCCATCGCCGAAAATGACGGCGTGGATATGTTCGAACAAGCCGGGGTCGCCGCGGAGTAATCCGCCACCCGTCGCATGTCGTCAGGATGGAAACCACGTCGTTTCCACCTGACGACCGCGACCCATAAATTCCATAGATAGATAGATGCGAAGCGACGGCGCTTGACGCCGATCGCCACGCCACTGCTTGTCCCCGCCTGTGCCCGGCTACTGAAATAGTTGATCGTGGTGCGTTTGCCGTTCGCATCCTGCCCATAATGGCGCAGGCAGAACATCAACAGCCGGTCGTTGCGTTTGCGCCGGTACCCCATCAACTTGCCCTTTTCAAAGACGGGGATCATCTCGCCTTCAATCGCGCGTTCAAAGGCGATGTCCTTTAACTTCTGCACCCCGAAATCGAGCGCGGCATTCCACGCGGCGCGAAATTCCTCCGCGCCTTTTTGCCGGCGCAGATAATAGACACCCTCCAACGACATGTTGACGATGGCCGTGGCGCGCGAGACGCAGCCGGTGTCGGCCAACGCCTCAATAAATCCGCGCTGCCGCTCCGGCGTCCAACCATCATGGCGGTATCGCAGCGGCACGGGGGTAAAATCAGGCAAAGCCGCGCGGTTTTCGCGGGGGACGGGGACTTTGTTACGCATAATACGCTCCATTTCAAAAAACGGAGGGCATTATGAACCATATAGGTTCGTGTAGGAAAATGGTTTTTTGGGTGTCCCCATCCCCGTCACCCTGAACTTGTTTCAGGGTCTTAATTGTCGACGTTGAAAAAGTAAGATGCTGAAAAAAGTTCAGCATGACGAAGTGGGGTATTCAGGGTGACGGTGGGGGTGGGGCGGCCCCGCCTCCCTATGCGCGGCTTGCGTCGTCCCCTGCTTTTCGGCATGGGCGGCGTATGTCCGAACATAGCCATCCCGATACCGCCTTCAAAATATTCACCGCCGCACAATGGGCGCAGTTTGAAGCCGACGGCGTCTTTCACGGCGCGCCGGTTGATCTGGCGGATGGCTATATTCATTTGTCGGCGACCGATCAGCTGCAGGGCACGTTGGACAAGCATTTTGCCGGACGAGACGGCCTTGTGATCGCCGAGGTGAACCTGGCCCAGCTGGGCGAGAGCATCATCTGGGAAGAATCGCGCGGCGGTGCGCTGTTCCCGCATATTTACGGGCCGTTGCCGATGGGTGCGATTGTCGGCTTTTTTGATGCAGATCAAAGCATGACCTGATTGTGCGGTGCATACAGGGTTCCTCAATATAGGAGCCTGATATGGACGTTTTTCAAATTCCCGCCATCGCCTTGTTCATCGGCATGCTCGCATCCTTTGCCGTGGTGATGATTTACGCCAGCGTCGGCGAAGCCATCACGCGTTAAAGGCCCATCACATGCGAAACGGCCGGCGGGCGCGTGGCCTTCGCGGTCACAGCTGCTTTTCGTAGATGCGGTACACCTTGTTGATTTTGCCGTTAATCGCCTCACCCACCGACCGCATCGGGCCATTATCGTCAAGGACCCAGCCGAATTCCCCGCGGCTCGCGCCAAATTGGCTGGTCGAGGCATCGCGAATGAGCGAGACCATCATGAACGCCAATTGGCTTGCCATGCGGGTCGACTGCAGCTTTTTCATCACGCCCATCAACGGCACGCGCATCGTGCTGACCTTTGGCGCGCGCAGCCACCACAAAAGCTTCGCCCAGTTGAACGGGAACAGGCTGCCGCCGAATTGACCGATTTTTTCGTTGATGTCGGGCCATGTCATCATGAAGGCGACGGGTTCACCATCAACCTCCGCAATGCGGATCAGGTCGTTAAAGACGATGGGCTTTAACTGCTTTCCGGTGTGCGCGACTTCGGCATCTGTGATGGGGACAAAGCCCCAATTCCCGCTCCACGCGTCGTTCAATATGGACAGGATTAACGCCGCTTCCGCGTCAAAATTATCCTTGTTCACCTTACGAATGACAATGCGTTCATTGCGCTCGCCCGATGCGACAATGCGCTCCACCAGCGGCGGAAACGGCACATCAATCGGGATTTGATAGGTGTAGAGATCTTTGATGCCGGCATAGCCCGCCGCCTCAATCCACCCGCCATAGGCTGCGTTATGATAGCCCATCAGCACGGTCGATGGATGGTCATGGCCATCAATCAACACGCCCGGTTCTTCCCAGATGGACAGGCTTAACGGCCCGAGCGAACGCAATATGTTTTTGCTGCGCAGCCAATCTTCAGCAGTCGCAATCAGCAGTTTTCCGATGGCTTCATCTTCCGCCTCAAAAAATCCCCAATTGCCAACGCCGGGGCCCATGCCTTGTTCTGGCGGCTGTTTCAGCGCGAGAAAATCCAAATGCGCGGATATCCGGCCAACAACTTTCCCGTCCTTTTCCGCGAGAAAAAGCTGCGCCTCACCATGTTCGAACCATGGGTTCTTGCCGGGCGTAATCGTCGCCATCACATCGCTTTTCAATGGCGGAACCCAGTTGGGATCATTGGCATAAAGCCGGAACGGCAGGTCAATAAAGGC
>Ga0209550_10007249_pt1 | contig 10275 bp, 9 predicted proteins | sample LauGreSuBDMM15SN_2_FD_187567 | JGI IMG/M metagenome (GOLD analysis project Ga0209550, IMG submission 187567) | Freshwater lake microbial communities from Lake Michigan, USA - Su13.BD.MM15.SN (SPAdes) (version 5) | ecosystem: Environmental > Aquatic > Freshwater > Lake | place: Lake Michigan, USA... | reverse complement strand
GTAAGGTGGCGTTATCCATGCACTCTTAGGAATTTTTGTTAAGGTAAACATAATGCGTCAATCTGTTCAAATCTCCAAATTAAACGGCTTTCGGTCTGGTGTCATGGCCTTTTTGGCAGTCGCCAGCCTCGGCTTTACTGCCTCCAGCATTGCTGCGGGCCCCGCTACGAAGCCGGCCAAACCCGATGCAGCTGTTGGAGAGAAGCTGTATGCCAATGGCGACCCACAGCGGGGTGTAATCGGCTGCGCAAGCTGCCACGGTGCAGAAGGCAAGAGTGCTGCCGGTGCATGGCCTAAGTTGGCTGGCCAGCACAGTGCTTACACCATCAAGCAACTTAAAAATTACAAAGATGGCACTCGTGCAAATGCCATCATGGCTGGTATGTCAGCTGCTTTAACAGAACAAGACATGACCAATATTGCGGCATATTTAAGTAAGCAAACGGTTTCCTTAGGCGTTGCCCAGAACAAAGAAACCATTGGACTGGGTAAACAAATTTATGCCGGCGGAATTGCAGAAAAAGGCATTCCTGCGTGCGCTGCATGCCATAGCCCAAACGGCGCTGGTATTCCTGCGCAATACCCACTTATGAGTGGTCAGTGGGCAGATTATTCAGTGGCACAGCTGGGTTATTTCCGCGACGGCACACGTAAAAATAATGCACAGATGACTGCAATTGCAGGAAAACTATCGGATGTAGAAATCAAGGCAGTATCAGATTACATGGCTGGTTTGCGCTGAGCCAATCTACTGCACGCAATAAAAAACCCCGCATGCTGTGCGGGGTTTTTGTTTCAAGGCAGGGTGCGCTCACCTGCGAATAGATCGTTCACATTTTCACGCTCACGAATCACATAGGCTTTGTCGCCGTCCACCATGATTTCAGCAGGGCGGGGCCGCGTGTTGTAGTTTGAGGACATCACAAAGCCGTAGGCTCCAGCAGATAGGATGGCCAAATAATCCCCTTCTGTAATCGCCAGCGCGCGATCACGACCAAGCCAATCACCCGACTCGCAAACCGGACCCACCACATCATAGGTCTGAGACGGCAGCGCTTTTGTTTGAATCGGCACAATCGCGTGATACGCCTCATAGAGTGCAGGGCGCATTAACTCGGTCATTGCCGCATCCACAATACAAAAATTCTTTTCTGTTCCGGGTTTCAGGTACTCCACGCGCGTCAGTAAAACGCCCGCATTGCCAACCAATGACCTGCCTGGCTCAAGGACTACATCTAGGTGCGCAAAGCCGCGCTTGGCTACGTGATTAAGCAGGGCGTTAGTAAATTCAGTAATGTCGGGTGGCGTTTCGGCTCCATAAGAGATGCCAAGGCCACCCCCTAAATCGAGGTGGTGAATCACAATCCCCTCTTTTTTGAGATGAACCACCAAATCCAATACTTTATCAACGGCATCTAAGTAGGGCGCGATGCTGGTGATTTGCGAGCCTATGTGGCAATCAATTCCGACGATATCGATGTGAGATAAGAGCGCTGCCTCGCGGTAGGTTTTCAGAACCTCATGGTACGCAATGCCAAACTTATTATCTTTTAACCCAGTTGAAATATACGGGTGCGTTTGCGCATCGACATCGGGATTGACGCGCAAGGAAATGGGCGCGCGGCACTTCAGTTCAGTAGCAATGCGATTGATTTGCTGTAGCTCAGCAATGGACTCTACATTGATACACTTCACACCAGCTTGCATTGCAGCCGTAATCTCCACCGCCGATTTTCCAACTCCAGCAAATACCAAACTGGCGGGCTCGGCACCAATCGCAAGGGCGCGGGCCAGTTCACCGCCACTGACCAAATCAAAGCCAGCCCCCAGGCGCTTCAAGCAATCGAGAATAGCTAAATTGCTATTGGCTTTCATCGCAAAGTGGATGCGAGCACGCCGTTGGCCAGCTGCATCGACACAGGCACCATCATAGGCTTGGTAGGCTTCTCTAATTGCGCGTTTGCTGTAAATGTAGAGGGGCGTTCCGTATTGCTGCGCGAGATGCGCTAGGGAAAGGTCCTCGGCATACCACTGCCCGCCACGCTCTGAAAAGCCGGCTAAATGAGGCAGGGGGATGGATTGGGAATCGACGGTCATTGCTTTGGTGGGTTGGCGCTAGCGGGACTACTAGGCGGGTATAAAACGCCTTTGGGCTCAGCTTGAGTGGGGGGGGTGGGAGCAGGCGGTACCGTAGGCAAGTACAGTGGGCCTCTAACCCCGCATCCCGTGAGGGATATTAGAAGTCCAATGCCCAGCGCTCTGATTAGAATGGCTATCATGGTTATCTTTATTACGAATGATTGAATATAGCATGCAGCAGCCCAACACTAAGCCTAGCAATCAAGCGGCAGAAGCAATTGATGACACGCAATTTCATCAGTTGGGCGCGCACTTGCTGCAGTCCATCGAACTGGCACTAGAAGCCGCCGATGATCTCCTTGACTTGGATCTCGATGTGTCGCGCCAGGGGGGGAATGTCATAACCATTCAGTTTCGTGATCGCAGTGTGATTGTGGTCAACACCCAGCCGCCCCTTCACGAAATCTGGGTAGCCGCAAAGTGTGGCGGCTTTCATTACCGCTGGGCAGGTAGCATGGCAAAGCCGCTGTGGCTCGACACCAAAACCAGCCGTGAGTTGCTTAGTGATTTATCCGAGTTTGCTAGTGCGCAAGCAGGTCAGGCGCTAACCATCGGACTGAAATAAGTACGACCTCGTTTGCTTATGCTGCGCCAGTAGCAACGAGCGTTTCAATAACAGTAGTGTCCGGCACTTGCTGAATGCGCGCAGCGCCAATCGACCCTAATGTAATGTAGCGAATTTGCCCTGCCTCAGTCTTTTTATCTACCTGCATTAATTCCATAAAGCGCTTCGTGCCTAGCTTTGGCGGCACGATGGGTAAATGCATTGATTTAATAATTCGTTTTAGGCGCTCCGCGTCGACCTGGCTAATTTGACCTAAGCGGGCACTTAGGTCAGCCGCCATGACCATGCCACAGCCTACCGCCTCGCCATGCAGCCACTCGCCATAACCAAGCCCAGATTCAATCGCATGACCGAAGGTGTGGCCGAAATTTAAGGTAGCCCTAATTCCTCCTTCACGCTCATCGGCAGATACAACCGTAGACTTAATCTCGCATGAGCGCAAAACCGCGTGGGCCATCGTATCGGTATCGCAGGCAAGTAAGGCGCTGGCATTTGCTTCGATCCAATCTAAAAAATCAGCATCGGCAATCGCACCATGCTTAATCACCTCAGCTAGGCCAGCAGAGAGCTCGCGGGCCGGCAGTGTGCGCAGTGTATTTAAATCAGCAATCACAGCCACCGGTTGGTGAAAGGCGCCAATCATATTTTTCCCCAGAGGATGATTGATTCCAGTTTTGCCACCAACCGACGAATCAACTTGAGCCAATAAGGTGGTGGGCACTTGAATAAACCGAATGCCACGCATAAAGCTGGCGGCACCAAAGCCTGCCATGTCACCAACAACACCCCCGCCCAGCGCCACGATCATGCTTTGGCGATCCGCGCCATGCGCAAGTAGCTCATCAAAAATGAGCTGCAGGTGCTGCCAGTCCTTAAATGATTCACCGTCAGGCAATTCCAGCAGTCGAACGGTTTTACCCAGTTGGGTTAAGGTGTTCGTCAGCGTTTTTGCATACAGTGGCGCAACGGTGGTATTGCTCACAATAAAAACCGTGGTGCTGGATTTGAGGTGGGGCTCGAATAGCGCCTTTTGCTCAAGCAAATCCGTACCAATGTAAATGGGATAGCTACGGCTAGCTAAATCGACGTGTAGTGTTTTCATGGGGAGAGTTCAAGTTGCATCAGTAATGTATGGACGAGTTGATTGACGCTGGGTTTGCCGGTTTCAACAACATGGTCTGCAATTTCGCGGTAGAGTGGATCGCGTACCTGGTATAAATTCTCTAGGGTTTGACGCGCATCTCCGGTTTGCAAAAGAGGACGGCCTTCACCGCCTTTAGTACGATGCCAAAGTTCCGTTGGTCCTGCATGTAAATAAATCACAGTACCTCTACTACTAAGTAAGGCGCGATTCTCTGGAAGAATGACAGCGCCGCCACCAGTAGCCAGAACAATCGACTCTTCCTGTACTGCCTCCTTAATGGCTTGTGCCTCCCGCTTACGAAAGCCGGCCTCACCCTCCATTTCAAAAATGACAGAGATTTTGACGCCACAGCGCTCCTCTATCAATACATCGGCATCAATAAATCGACGGTCTAATTTGCGCGCCAATAATCTACCTACCGTCGATTTACCGGCGCCCATCAGACCAACAAGATAAATGTTTTTTGTTAAGGAATTCACCAACTGATTTTATTAGGGTTTGCCGAGAACGGTAGGAGTTATGAAGACCAATAGCTCTGTTTTATCGCGTAAGGTGGATTTATGTTGAAAAAAGTACCCAATTAGTGGGATGTCGCCCAACAAAGGGACCTTGACTACATCCTCACGCTCGGTGGTTTGGTAAACGCCTCCAAGAATCACGGTTCCACCATTTTCAACCGTGACTTCCGAACTCAGATTCTTCGTATCAATGGCATACCCTTGTTCGGTTTTCATGCCGACCGTATCTTTGTTGATGGAAACTAGCATGGAAATCGTGCCGTCTGGATGAATTTTGGGAATGACTTCAAGGCGTAAATTGGCTTTTCGGAATTGCAGCTTACTGCCCGTTTGGCTCGACGTTTGATATGGAAGTTCAGTGCCTTGCTCAATTGTCGCCTTCACCTGGTCTGCGGTCATGATGCGGGGGTTAGACAGAATCTTCCCTTGACCATCGCTTTCCAATGCGGATAGTTCCATCTGCAGCAGTCGTGTCGCTCCCTTGGATAAAAGCGTGGCTGCCACAGCACTTGGATTAAAGCCAGCCAGCCCCGATGACCCCAAGTCCAAATTGCTGATCAGGGTGTTATCGGCATTGCCGCGTATGCCCTTGGTCTGCAACCCCAGTTTGGCACCTAAGTTACGTGCAAAACGGTGGTCCGCTTCGACGATACGCGCCTCAATCAAAATTTGCTTTGGACTGCTGAGGTGGTCGCCCCCAAAAGGCAATGCGGCATCGTCTCTGCGGTGCTTTTGAAAACTCAGAATTTCGGAATGGGGGGCAATCCAGTAAATATCGCCTTGCCGAATGATGCCCAAACCCCTGCTGGCCAAAATGGAGTGCAGGGCGGTATGCCAGGCCGTATTTTTAAGGTTGACTGACATACGCCCTTGAATCGACTCACTTAATAAAAAGTTGGTGTCACCAAGGCGCGCTAATTCATGCAAAAGCCCGCTGACCTCAATGTTGGCAAAGTGCAGACTGATCGCATTTTGCTGAACTGGAGGTATTGCGGCTGTTATCCGGTTGCTGGAAATGGCCTGCGCAACATTAGAAGGGCAGATTGCAATGATCAGTAGTAAAGATAAGCAATACACCAACCCCATGCATTACTCCTTACTAACTGAAATGGCGACAGACTTGCCATCATTGGATGTGAGCATTGCCAGCTCGCGTGTCGCGGAGGAAAGGTGCCAGCCCTCTACTGCGGCGCCATGTAAGGCAATGTGCAGCAGGCCATCCCCAGTATGAAAAAGACCGCTGATGCCCGAACTGGAGTTACTCATGCCCAAGTAGCGCCACCGCTTAAGGGCCTGTTCGACAGGGCTACTTTTTGGGGCTTGCAAACTAAGGGCGTTGCGCGTACGAGTTGCATTGGCATTTTGCAACACCATGCTTTCCAGTGACTCCAATTCAGATAACAGCACTTCATGACTATCTTCAAGCTGGTCCTTCAGGTTTAAAACGAGCGCCTTGACTTGATCGAGAGTCTGACCTGCCTCATCAACTGCAACCGGCCGAAGGCTTTGGGATGCGCGCAATTCAAATAACCAGTAACTATTTAGTAATGTGGCGGCTACCATGCAGAGAACCATTGCAAGCCAAAGGGGTTTTTCCTTGAAGAGCTTGCCGTGCTGGAGCTTTTGTATCAGCGGACTGGATATACCCTGTATGGGGTCGTCTTTGCGGTTTTTCTGTTGCGGAAACTGCTCGGAAAGGCGATGGGCATCCGCTTCATAGGAATGGCGATTCATGGGCTGGTTCTCAGGTATGGAAGGAGTGCTGCGGGAGGGATAACCGATAGCGGGGTCTTCTCCTAATTCACTCAAAATGGCGTCAAAAGAGGCGGGGGAAATGGATCGTTTCGGCACGCCATAATTTTTGCTGATCGCATAGGCATACGCTATCGGGGAAAGACAGATCTTGTGTCGGTTAAATCTGATTTAGAGGGGGATAAGAAGCCGACTTATAATCCACATATGGCGATCTCCCCTAAAGACAAGCCACCAGTCAGGCCATCGCTTAAGCGCTCGCCTGACGGTCGGTCTTACCGTCCGCACCCCGATAATGTATCGCTATCGAGCACCATTCGTGGGCCCTTGATTAAGGCCTTGCTGGTCTTTGCTTTAGCGGGTGGGGTGATGGTAACGATGTTGATTGCCTACGCATTCATCATCGCAATTCCTAATTTGCCCCCAATATCCGCCTTGGTTGACTACAAACCGAAAGAGCCGCTGCGTGTTTTTACGGCCGATAAAGTATTAATTGGGGAGTTCGGTGAAGAGCGCCGCACGGTAGTCCCTTTGTCCGAGATTCCCTTGCAGATGCGTAATGCCGTATTGGCAATTGAAGACGATCGATTTTATTCCCATGGCGGCGTCGACTATTTGGGTGTTTTGCGGGCAAGCTTAGCGAATTTACGGGGCCGCCTTTCTCAGGGCGCATCCACTATCACCATGCAGGTGGCGCGCAATTTCTTTTTAGGCAATGAAAAAACATTTAGCCGAAAGATCTATGAAGTGTTACTGGCTTGGGAGATTGAATCTAAATTATCAAAAGACAAGATTCTAGAAATTTACATGAACCAAATTTTTTTGGGTCAGCGGGCATATGGTTTTTCAAGTGCAGCGCAAATTTACTTTGGTAAAGATCTAAAAAGTTTGAGTATTGCGGAATCTGCAATGTTGGCTGGCTTACCTAAAGCGCCGTCAGCTTATAACCCGGTTAGTAATTTCCGACGCGCCAAGATTCGTCAAGAATATATTTTGCAGCGCATGCGTGATTTAGCCTACATTACACCAGAGCAATATCAGGTGGCAATGGCCGAGCAGTTACGGGTGCGCGGCCTTGGTAATGAGTTCTCGACACGGGCAGACTTTGCTGCAGAGATGGTGCGTCAATTATTGTTTAGTCAATATGGTGAAGCCATTTACTCACAAGGCTTGAGCGTTTACACCACCTTGATTAAAGCCGATCAGGACGCTGCCTATGCAGCGGTGCGCCGCGGTATTTTTGATTATGACTTGCGGCATGCTTACCGTGGCCCAGAAGGCTTCATTGATTTACCTGAAGATGAAATCAAGCGGCAGCGTGTAATCGACATAGCTCTGCTGGATTACCCCCCATTGGATGAGTTGCAATCGGGTGTTGTTTTGGAAGCAAAACCAAAAGAGTTGCAGGTCATGATTGCAACGGGCGATGTGATCTCTATTAAAGGCGATGGCCTGAAGTTAGCGTCCGCATCCTTAACGGATAGTTCGCAGCCTAAAAAACGATTACGTCCTGGCGCGGTAGTGCGCCTTCTTTCCGACAGCGGTATCTGGAAGTTGGCCCAGCTACCCCAAGTCGAGGCAGCGTTTGTTGCCTTAGATACGGAGAGTGGCGCGATTATTTCCTTGGTTGGTGGGTTTGATTTTCGTCGCAATCAATTCAATCACGTCACCCAAGCGCAACGTCAACCCGGCTCTGCTTTTAAGCCTTTCATATACGCTGCCGCAATTGAAAAAGGATTCACCCCTAGTACTTCAGTCAATGATGCGCCTTTATCCATTGGCAGCTTGGAGACTGGCAGTCAAGCATGGGAACCAAAAAACTACGATGGTAATTTCGACGGTTTTATGTCACTGCGAACGGCGCTTGCTAAGTCTAAAAACTTAGTTTCAGTGCGAGTGATACGCAAAATTAGTCCATCGTACGCACAAGACTTCATTCAGCGTTTTGGCTTTGAGCCGGAGAAACACCCACCCTATTTAACAATGGCCCTAGGCGCTGGATCGGTTACGCCTTTACAAATGGCAACAGCATATAGCGTCTTCGCCAATGGCGGTTATCGCGTGGATCCCTTCCTGATTGGTAGGATGGTTGATTCCAAGGGTGTCGTTCTCTTTGAGGCGCAGCCGGTGCGAGCAAGTGTCGATGCTACCCGAGTAATCGATGCGCGCACGGCCTTTGTCATGGATAGCATGTTGCAAGAAGTAACGAAAACGGGCACGGCGACCAGTGCAAGAAGCAAATTAGGTCGTACTGATTTAGCTGGCAAGACCGGAACTACGAATGATTCCCATGATGCCTGGTTTGCAGGCTATAACTCGGATATTGTTGCTGTAGCATGGATTGGGTTTGATCGGCCGCGTAGCCTTGGCGATCGCGAAACGGGCGGTGGACTAGCGCTGCCGGTATGGACCTCATTTATGGCAACCGCTTTAAAAGGGAAGCCTGAGCAATCTCGATTGGTTCCTGCAGGGGTAGTGCAGTCCGGTGGGGATTGGTTTATTCCTGACTTTGCCCCGCCGGGTGGTATGAGTTCGGTTAACTAGGTAGGCCCGTGTAATGGCTCGCCAGGCGCGCATTGTTATTCCGGGTCAGGCAATGCATGTGTTGGTGCGCGGAAACAATCGCGAGACCCTGTTTCATGCGCCCGCAGACTATGGCATTTACCTCGATTGGCTGCGTACCGCAGCCAATCAATTTTCAGTAGCGGTTCATGCTTACGCGCTGATGCCCAATCATGTGCATTTACTCCTTAGCCCGAAAGAATCGGAGTCGCTGGCAAAGTTAATGCAATCCCTAGGGCGACGATATGCACAATTCTTTAATCAAAAGCACGGCCGTACCGGGACAATTTGGGAGGGCCGTTATCGCTCATCCTTAGTTGATCCCGACTACCTTCTGAGTTGCCAGCGTTATATTGAGCTAAATCCGGTTCGAAGCGGGCTAGAATCTCGACCCGCCGACTACCCTTGGACGAGTTATGCCAGTCACATTGGCGGAAAAGCGGAAGCATGGTTACTAGACCACCCGCGGTTTTGGGGCCTCGGAAATACCCCGTTTGAGCGTCAAATGGCTTGGGCAAACTGGGTCAAAGAGGGCGCCCCCCACTGGGAGGACCGCGCAATTACCGAAGCCCTGCTGCGGTCAAAGCCATGGGTGAGCCCAGAATATGCAAAAACCCTCTTTAAGGGCAATTTAGAGGCCATGCAGATTCGCCCACGCGGGCGCCCGAAAAAAAAGACCCTCCCACAGTACGACCAATTTAATTAACAGGCGCTAACTTTGGAGAGAGCTTAATAGGCGATCAAAGTATGACTCTGTCCCTATTAAAATAATCACCCTGGTTAACCTCCCTTTTTAAATGGGACAGAGTCAATTAAAAAGATTGCACTCGAAGGGGTATTCCCCTATATTTGATCTCCCACGCGCGTTAGCGCTTTTTTTCGCCGTTATCGAGAAACGCTATGAATAGCAAAATTACCCAGAATACTTCAGATACACAACAAGTAGAAGCTGAAACAATACGACCCATCGCACAGGGTTTGTACGATCCAGCAAATGAGCACGATGCATGTGGCGTTGGTTTTGTAGCGCACATCAAAGGTAAAAAATCGCATGCGATTGTGACGCAGGGTTTGCAAATATTAGAAAACTTGGATCACCGCGGCGCAGTAGGTGCCGACCCTCTGATGGGCGATGGCGCAGGAATTTTGATACAAGTACCCGATCTCTTGTATCGCGAAGAAATGGCCAAGCAAGGAATAACACTGCCTCCGTTTGGCGAATACGGTGTGGGCATGATCTTTTTGCCAAAAGAGAGCGCATCGCGTTTGGCCTGTGAACAAGAACTAGAAAGAACGGTTCGCCTCGAAGGCCAGGTCGTGCTGGGATGGCGCGATGTACCAATTGCCACAAAATTACCAATGTCACCAACGGTACAAAAGACAGAGCCATTCATTCGCCAAATTTTTATAGGGCGCGGTCGCGACATCATGACGACCGATGCCTTAGAGCGCAAGTTATACGTCATCCGTAAAACTGCGAGTCACGCGATTCAAGATTTGCACTTAAAGCATGGCAAGGAATATTTTGTCGCATCCATGTCAGCACGCACCATTGTTTACAAAGGGCTGCTGCTGGCAAACCAAGTTGGTGCCTA
>Ga0209550_10007246_pt1 | contig 10278 bp, 5 predicted proteins | sample LauGreSuBDMM15SN_2_FD_187567 | JGI IMG/M metagenome (GOLD analysis project Ga0209550, IMG submission 187567) | Freshwater lake microbial communities from Lake Michigan, USA - Su13.BD.MM15.SN (SPAdes) (version 5) | ecosystem: Environmental > Aquatic > Freshwater > Lake | place: Lake Michigan, USA... | reverse complement strand
GACCGGAACAACCCCGGTGCCTTTTACCGGAACAACGCTTATTCGTCGAAAGTGAAACTTGGTGTCTTTGTCAGAGGAGTTGCCGTATTGGTGCAAGCCGACACGCGAAGTGCGCGCTTTGGGAACCCGCGTGAAGTGCGACGATGGCCCCGTAGCGTCCGCCGTATACTGATTCGCTGACCATCGCGCAATGTCGGGATCCGCGCCCTCGCCTGCTTCTGGCCCCTCCGTGCTGCTGCTCGGCGGCTGCGGCTTTGTGGGTCGCCACCTGGTCGCTTTGCTCGTGCAACAAGGCGTCAGCCGCATCCGTGTGGTCGACAAGCTCGTTCCGGCAATGGCCCTCCTCTCTCCAGACCTCAAGGAGGCTTTCGCGGCGCCGGCCGTCGAGCACCGGCAGGCGGATATCTCCCGGCAGTCGGGCGTTGACAAGGCCTTTGAGGGCGGCGGCTTCGACGTTGTCTTCAACCTTACCTACGACAGCATCACGTATGGCCACGAGGACGATGTGTACAAGCAACGGATCGTGGACGTAGCGACCCTCTGCGGCATGGCGGCCGAAAGGCAAGGTGTCAAGCGTTTCGTGGACTTGTCGACGGCGCAAGTGTACGACTCGAGTGAGAAAGCCTCGACCGAGTCGGCCACGCTCAAGCCATGGACAAAGCAGGCCCTTCTCAAGCTGCGAGCAGAGTCGATCCTGCGCGAAATCCCCGGGTTGCCGCTCGTGGTGCTGCGGACGGCGAGCATGTATGGTCCGGGAGACGTGAATGGCCTCTCTCCCCGCATTCTCTGCGCGGCCGTCTACAAGTACCTAGGTGAGAAGATGCGCTTCGCTTGGGACCGCAAGCTCAAGACGAACACTGTGCACGTGCGCGACGTGGCTGCGGCGTGCTGGCACGTGTGCTTGCTCGCATCGCCCGCGCCCGTGTACAACCTCGCTGACGCAACGGACGCGTCGCAGGGTCACCTGGCCGCGGTCCTTGAGGAGATCTTCGGCATCTCGACGAGCTTCGCGGGCAACATGGCCAGCTGCGCAATGACTATTCTAGGGCTCAGGTTCGTGGCCGAAGAGTTCAACGAGAAGCACATGGTGGCGTGGAAGGACATGTGCAAGGCTGCGGGCGTCGGCGACACTATCCTCACGCCGTACATCGATGCCGAGCTTCTCGCGCACAACCACCTGTGCGTCGATGGCCACAAGATCGAGACAACCGGCTTCGCATACAAGTGCCCCCAGCTGACCGCGGCAACTCTGAGAGAGCAGGTGGCCACGTACATTGCACAGGGCGTGTTTCCGCCGATAGAGGCCAGGAGATATGTCCGAGGGGACTGAAACAGTGGAAAGCGATTACAAAGTCGAGGGCAGGGGCGCGGTGACCAGGCCCAATGATTGGATTCGATTGGAATCCGCAAGTCATGTAATCCGCTATCCGCAACTGGCCCAGCTGTCTGTCTCTACCCCTCCTTGACACCCGCCCTCATCCTCTCTTGTGTCCAAGTCGCGGACTGCGCTGCGCCCTCCGCGAAGTGTCTCCGCGGGGACCGCGCGGTCGTGCGTGCGCGCCGGGATCGGAAAACCGTGACCACTGAAAGTGACTGTTGGACCCGTTACAGTATAGTCTGTCACTCTGTCTCCGTGTCTGTCTGTAGAAAGACAACGGACACAAAGTACCGGGCCATCCTAGGCGAAAGGACATTCTAACCGCGCACGCCAAATGCCATCCTCGGGGTTATTCACAGAACGTTTCAGGCGCGCGCCTTTCCGTTTCGTACGGCGATGGTAAGCGCGCAGCGAGAAGTCAGTTTCAGAACTGGCGGTGCGCGCAGGGCATTGCGCACGCGCAGTGGCGTCGCCGGCCCGCGCTTGAGGAGAGCCAGCCGCCCGTGGGGCGGGGCGAAGGCCTCGGGGGCGGATGCTCCGTCTCTTGGGTAGCAAGAAGCGGGCCAAAGTGGGGGAGATTAGCCCCCCCAAAGTGGACCCAGCACGGGCCCCCACCAGGCCACCATCGACAGGCTCGGTCCGAAGAAAAGGGTCCGAACCTGGCAGCAGCAATGACGCGTCGGAATACTCCTCCGCCATGAATTACGTTCGACGTCGAATAGTCCCTCAGCAGCAAGTGTCCATGAGGGCGCAGGAGTTAGAAGAAGCCCGAGTACGCGCAGAGGAGGTCACGAAGGAGTTCATCCAGGGCACGCGGCAGCAAGCGAAACTGGAGGAGCGCAGGGCATCGGCAATGGCCCTGGCGAGGTATGTCAACCAAGAGTTTGGCGATGCTGCCGAGCAACTTGGGATCAGTTTGCGCGCGGGGCGCGGCCTTGCGTACGTGCTGCAGCTCATCTTCGAGGGCGACATGCAGCTGCAACGTACCGGACTCATGATCCTCGCCAACCTCGCGTCCGATGCGTTCGATCCTAAGTCGGGCGAGACGAAGCGGCAAGTTTTCAACGCGAACATTTTCCACCGCATAAAGGACTTCGTCTTTGCTGCCGACGTTGTCGCGCAGACATATGCTTGTGCTTGCCTTCAGAACCTCTGCAAGGACGTCGAATTCGCAAAGCTCGTGAAAACCTTTGAACTGATCCCTGAGCTCGAACGAATCGTCCGAGGTGCGAAGGCCGTGCCATAGCCAGTTCACACCCAGTTGCTCGATTTGCTTGATGCGCGCATCGGAGCAAGCGCCCCCACGCTCCTCCCGCCTCTTTCTGACCTTGCGCGCTCCCCTCCTTGGCGTCCTGCTGCCGGCAGCCACAACACATCAGCAGCTCAAGCGCTTCGCGGCAGGCGCGCTCTTCAACACAGTTGAATCCATCAGCCGCGATTCTGCCTTGAAATCCCTCGACGCTCAAATCAAACAACAAGTCGGCGGCGGCGGCGACGGCGACGCATCTCCCTCTCAGAATCGGGTTTCGGGAGTCTTTGGCGCGATGTTCGGGGATCGCGAGGAGGAGGTGGAGCTGAGCAAAGAAACGCTCGTGGAGCTGGCGAAGCGAGAGGCGGATGAGGATGAGAGATTGCGCAAAAGGGAATTCGCGGCGACGCTCGTCCAGAACATCTTCCGGAGGAAGAGGAATTTCAGGAACTACAATGTCCTAAAGAAAATTGCGAAAGCCGTCAAGATCATCAAGAGGGGCGTCCAACAATATAGACGGATCAGGCGACGAAAAGCCGCTCTCATCATCCAGGTCTACGCTCGGGCCTACATCTTGCACAACCTCGGCATCTGTCCACGATCCACAGCCCTTGCCGTCATCAACGGCACGCGCCGTGCGTACAATCGCTGCCTGGTTCGCATGGTGGCTAGGCGCTTCGTGCTGCTCAATATCGAGCAGAAGCGGAGAAAGGCGATGGCACTCGTAGTTAGCGCCAAAAAGGCGCAAGGCAAGGGCCTCATCAAGACTCCAGCTCGTGCGAAGATTGTCGTCTCTGCCAGCGAGCGCTCTGCTGAACAGAAGGCCGATGATGCGCGCTGGAAGTGGCAAGATGCTGGCAAGATGGCGGACAAAGCGAGTTCTGTCCGAAAACAATTGGATTTCCGAGCCGACGGACCCACGAAAGCTCAAGAAAGCCAAGCGCAGGTAGCCGCCTCATCTGACGACAAGTGGAATTCGGAGCCGACGGACCCACGGAAGCTCAAGAAGAGCCCGAGCGGGGGCGCGCTCAGCTCGGGCGCCGCGCTCGTGAGCAGCTTAATGCCACGCTCAGTATCAGGTACCCTGACGAACGCCGTTTCGGGGCGCATTCCAATCATGAGAAAGATTGGATGGGGCACTCCAGGGTCGTCAAAGAAGCAAACACCGGCAATGACGCCGGCAATGACGCCACGCGCTGGTGCGGCAAGCAACGACGTGGAGGACATCGAGACGGGCATCCGGAAGCCTGCGCAGTATGCCTCGCCAGAGTCCGGCGCCAGCGCCGCAGCAGCTCGCTCGCCCGCGACGTCTCAAGTGCCGGCGCTCAACATCCCCAAGTCGGGCGCGACGCCCAAAGTGCCGGTGCCGGCGCTCAGCATCCCAAATCCTGGTGCCATCTTAGCAGCAGCAGCAGCTCGAGCAGATGCTGCTCGAGCAGCACAGCAGGCTGACGTGGAATCCGGCTCGCCAGAAATGGATCGCAGGCGTATGACGGCTTCGGCATCAAAGAGTGTGCTCGGAACTGTCATCAGCGTTGAGAATGACGATCTGCCCGCGGGCTACAACCCCCCGATTCGCCGGCTCTTCCCTCCCGGAGCTTCGGCCGCCAAGTTCGCTGCGGCAGGCGGTGCGGCTCTGAGCCCTGCTCAGAGCCCTGCGAAATTACAGACCAGCATGAGCTACGCAGCACTGCCCGCGCGGAGTCCGTCCGTGCTGACCACTGCGACTGCCGGCGTTGATTCAGGAGCTGGCATTGGAGCAACGACGCCCGCGCATAGCGTGACCCCGCGAGCCCACGGCGGCGCAGTGCCGCTGCGGCCGAGTGCGAGCGCCGCCGTTCTGCGCACCTCACCACGGGCTACGCCGTCGCAGCCCACGACGTCGCCACGTGCGAGTAGATACGACCCGTCCCAGGCCGCCACGATGTATGGCGGCGACGTGGATCCAGACTCACTTGCGTCACCCGACGACCTGGAGAGCGGCTATCGCGCTCCAGTCCGTAAGCCTTCAGAGCCATGAGATGAACTGCGATGAACCTTGGCTCCCTCGCTATGTTGTACGGAGATATAGTCTCCGTTGAATACCCGATATGCGATCTAGAATTGGCTCGTACGAGTGGATCGTGCGAGCTTCGAGGTGTAGGGTTTGCTCCAGATATGATCTGCGAGATAGTGGGCCGCAGCGATAGTGAGAATGGTACCAGTAGTTGCGCTGGCTACATGGCCGGCTATCGCCGTTCAGCGCAGCATCCATAATACCGAAAACTTGACGATAGGTTCTAGTTTTCCGATAGAACTCGCACGGCATTAGTACGGCGCCGTAAAGCGAATTCGAAATTCCCCGCTCCACCGGAGCTGTCAGCTGACTTTTGTTCGGACGGGACCGCCCGTCATGGCGCCCGAGCTGGGCGAACCGCCCCCAACCGAACCCTAACACGCCCTAACACCCTAGGCCAGTCAGCATGTTAAGGTGTCGTGTGAATATTGTTGTATCGCACCAAAACTCAGGCCAAACCAGCCTAAATCTCGAGTTCCCACACTCCAGAATGATAATGAAATCATAAGCCGTCATCATCGCCCGAGGTGCTGCGCTTGCACGCGGGCTCGTTGCCCGTTTGCTCCCGCAGCGAGGCTGCGCGCTTGCCGGAGAGACCGCCACGGCGCCCGTCAACCATCGAGTCCACGCCGCTCTCGCCTGGTGTGTCGAGCCCCGAGCCCGGCGCGGCGCCTTGTGAGCCCGAAGCTTGACTCGAAGCTAGGGAGATGCCGCCTAGGCACGCACCAACCCAAGAGGAACAACTGCTAGAGTCACGCTGCACCCAAGGAGGCGTAGCCTCCTTGGCCACGTGGCTTTCGCCCAACTTCTCGGCTGCGTCGCTTCCGCCCGCGCCGCTTCCGCCTGCGCCGGCGCTGGGCACGCCGTTGACCTGTGCCCAGAAGTCCACCTCCCTGAGCAGCATCCCTCGCAACTTGGGCCAGGTGAGGGTTGCATCCTCAATCTCGCTCAGGCAGCGCCGGATGGCACGTGCCGAGGCCCCTTCCATGCTCACAAGCTTATGTAGCGCGATCGGGCCGTTCGTGGCCGTCTCGACTCTCGTGTCGCCAACCGCACCGACGCTCACGGCGCCCATCATGGCGCCCGTCACAGCGCCCGCCATGGGCCGTTCCGCGCAGGGTGGAGGGCCAGCTGGGAGCGCCGTGGTGGGCGGGTCAGCTGGGAGCGCCGTGATGGGCAGGTCAGCTGGGAGCGCCGTTATGGGCAGGTCAGCTGGGAGCGCCGTTATGGGCATGTCAGCTTGGAGCGCTGTGATGGGCGGGTCAGCTTGGAGCGAGCCGTCCTCGTCCGCAAACTGGTCAAGGTAGCTGTGTCGGAGCGCGCCGTCGGCGGCGATGCGATCCTGCGGCTGAAACTGAAGGAGATGCTCAAGCAAGCTAAGCGCCTCAGCCGAGGCTGCGGGCAGCGCCGTCGCGAGCGGTTGCGCCGGCCGGCCGCTCCACATTCGCACGAAACCTTGGATCCGTGCATCGACCTTGCCGAGGCTGTCCGCAGGAGGACTTCCCACCAAGTCGATGATCAGCTGGAGCTGGTGCTTAAAGTTGTGGCCCGGGAAGAGGGGCTTGCGCACGAGCAGCTCAGCGAGGATGCACCCGACCGACCAGATATCCACTGCGTGAGAGTACTTGTCATACAGCAGCAGGAGCTCGGGCGCGCGGTACCATCGTGTCACCACGTACTGCGTCATCAGCGCGCTCGGCTCGAGCCCTGGCGCCCTTGCCCCCTCGCCCCCACTGCTGCTGCTGCTGCTGTCCACGCTGCCGCTCTCGCCGTAGACCCCTGGCATGAGATCACTCGGCTCAACCACTTTCTCGTCGAGCGAGCGAGCGAGCCCAAAATCGGCGATGCGCAGGTCGCATTCGCGGTTGACCAGGATGTTCGAGGGCTTCAGGTCACGATGCACGACGTTGGCCGAGTGCAGGAATTGAACGCCGCAGAGCAGCTGGTAGAGGAAGTAGCGCACGTGATCCTCCGAGAGCGCCTCTGGGGATGCAATCACGCGCGACAGGTCTGAGTCGAGCAGATCGGAGACAATGTACACGTCGCCGCAGTCGGGGGGCGGGAGCATCACGTGACGAAGCGTGAGCAGGTTGTCATGCTGCAAGTGGCGGAGCAGGAGCAGCTCACGAAGCGCACGCTTCGCCTCGCCCAAGCTGCCTTTGGTCTCGTCGAAGATGCCGCCCATCTTCTTGATGGCCACGTGCTCCTCCTCGCCGGCCACCGCCGCGGCGCAAACGACCCCATACGCGCCGCATCCGAGCGTCTTCAGCGGCGTATAGCGTGCTTCGACGACGAACGAGAGCCCGTTCACGACTGTGAGCCTATATCCAGGCGGAGGTGCTCCCGTCGGGAAAGCAGCGTGCTTCCGCATTAAATCCGGTCCCGTTCCGTTTCAAGAAGGCCCTCTCGGTCAGAGACGGAGTAGCTCCGAGAGCGCTCGCACACGCGGTCCGTCCCGCGAGGACGGCGTGAAGAGAAAAGTTCAAATATTTCACTGTTAACAAGAAAGCCCAAATCTAAAAACACCGAAAAGAGCCGAAGCAACACACATACCAGATGTACATGTACATGTAGTCATGCTTCGTCAGTCAGTTCCCGCGTTCCGAAACCGCCGACCCTCTCCTAGTTCACACGATCCTCTCGTGCCTCCCCGCCGTCGCCGCGCCGTCGCCGCCCCGCCGTCGCCGCAACGCCCAGCCCCCATTCCCATCTCCCTCGTGTGATTCATGACCGAAACGCTGCTCAATGGCGGCAGCGGCTCGACCTACAAATGGGGACAGACGCTGAGTGATGTGACGGCTCACGTGCCACTAAACGGGCTGCGCGCACGTGACCTGATCGTGGACATTCAGCGACAGCGGATACGTGTGGTGCCCAAACGAGGTGGCAATCCCTTGCTTGAGGGCGCGCTCGCCAAGCCCGTGCGATGCGATGAGAGTACGTGGATGATAGAGGACGGTGTCCTCGTGCTGCAGCTGGCCAAGGACAACTTGCGCGCCGAGAACACAGGTCCAAGCACCGAGTGGTGGCACGGGCTGATTGCCGGTGAGGACACGCTGGACACGGCTTCTGTATCGGTCTCCGATTACGTAAGTACAGCCCAACTGACATCAGAGCAGCGCGCAGCCCTCAACAAAACGCGAGCGAGGGAAGACGAGGTCGAGAGTGCGAAGCAGCGCGCAGAGGCGGCACTCGATCCCAGGAAGCGCGATGCACTCGAGAAGCTGCGTTCCCAGTTCCCCAAGATACCAATCGAGTGGGGCAACACCGATGACATTGGAGCAGCTCCCGTGTGAGAATGCGTTTCGGACCCTCCATGTTGATGTTCCGTTCGGGCGGCATGTGGTGACCCGGTCCGCGCGTCCGTGTGGAAAAAGCGGTTATACGTTACGGTCACACCTCCAGCACATACACTAGCTCACGTGCGTCGCTCACGCCACTCGTCACATCATTGGAAAGTGCGTCTGGCAAGCATGCATGCCCATGCCACACCAAGGAAAAGTGCCTGCCTACCCGACCGGCTCCGACGCGGCTAAATGCTCGCGCGCTCTGTCAAGCTCGGCGCCGTGACAGAACGTGAGCGCCGCCGGAACCGAGCGTGCCACTTCTGCCCTTCGGGCCCGAGAGCAGGCAGCTCGTACGCCCCCCACCTCGCACGCCGCTCTACAGCTGTACGATGGTCGAAGGCGCCTTGCCCTCGTAGGCGATCTCGTAAATACGAGTGAAGAGCGGGAACTCCTTTTCCAGCTTCTTCGTCTTGAGCACCACCATCACGTCCTTAGCACACAGGGTGCCCTGCAGCTTCTGGCCGTTGAGCAGCTTCTTCTCGATCTCGTCCCACGTTCCCTCGCCCTTAGCAAAGGCCTCGGCGCACTTGCGGTTGCGACCTCCGAAGCACGTGGTTACCAGGTCGGCGAGGCCGCACGACTCGAAGAACGTGTCGTCCCGTACGCCGGAGAAGAACATTTTGCAGAACTTGATCGTCTCCTTGAGCCCAATGCGGATGATGGCCGCCTTCGTGTTGCCACCGTAGCCAAGGCCATCGCAGTAGCCCGCTCCAATGGCCACCACGTTCTTGAGAGCGCCGCAAAGCTCGACGCCCGCGACGTCCTTGATCGTGCCGATGCGGAACGTAGGGCAATCGAAGAGACGCTGCCAGGTCGCGCCGTTCGCTGAGTTCGAGTAGCCCACCGTCGACTCACAAAAATCGTCCTTGGCCACCTCATTCGCCACGTTGGCACCCATCAGTACGGACACATCCATGCCGCCCATGGCCTCCTGTAGAGAGGGAGGCCGTGCGGCGGACATCCGCCAACGATCAGCGTCCTCGGGGCAGCGCGGGCGGCCGGCGTGCAGAGCGGCGTGCAGAGCGGCGTGCAGAGCCGAAGGCGCGCGCAGCTCTGATGTGGGCGCTGGCGTGTGGCGGCGCGTGGTGGCGTGTGGCGGCGCGCTCTCGCTCGGTCGTACCTTGATCATGTTCGAGATGAGGATGGGGCCCCGATCGTTGAACTCGATGCCCTTGATCAGCGAGATGGCGCGGCAGCCCTTCGCCACGGTGTTCATCTTCGGGCAGATGCGCCTGGCGCACAAAAGAGTCCACCAGCCATGCGGACTCAGTCGACAGAGGGTGGCGGCAACCCCACAGAGGGTGGCGGCAATCCCACAGAGGGAGGCGGCAATCCCACAGAGGGTGACGGCAATCCCACAGAGGGTGACGGCAATCCCACAGAGGGAGGCGGCAATCCCACAGAGGGAGGCGGCAATCCCACAGAGGGAGGCGGCAATCCCACAGAGGGTGACGGCAATCCCACAGAGGGTGACGGCAATCCCACAGAGGGTGACGGCAATCCCACAGACGGTGACGGCAATCCCAGAGGCCACCAAGATGGGGGCACGGAGCAAGGTGAGAGCGGCGGCGACCGCTACGGCCGCCGCAACGTCGGTCGCAATGGTAGGAGAGTGGCGGCGCGCAGCTGTCGCGTACCCGAGGAACTGGTGCGGAAGCACGAAGATGAGCAGTGTCGAGCCAGTGCATGCATGCGTCAGATCGGGGTCGGCGATGACGTTGGGGGTGAACTTGATGCCCTGCGCAAGCACAAAGTTGGTGCGGCTCAGCGATGGACGCCGAGCTGCGGGATTGTACGCGCTGAGACCAGGTGTCTGCGGGAGACGCACCGGAAGGTACTTGACGTTCTCGTGCTGAGTGTTGATAATATCAGTCAGATTCTTGCCGTTGACCTGCTCCTGGAACACCCACATGCGGACCTCGTCTTCGAACTCATCCGACGTGAGCACATTGCGGCCGACGATCTTGGCGATCGCCGAGCCCCAGTTGCCCGAGCCGACAATGGTGACCTTCTCCTTTGCCTTCTGCCGATGCAAAACGCACGCGGGAATTTCACGTAAAGAGGTGAGGGCGGTTCGTCGTTGCCTGCTGCTTGATCCGGGTACGGCATTCAGGTCGCGAGGAGTCGCGGCGCACCCCGCCGCGCAAGCTTAGCAGTGACGTGGCCGAGGCCGAGCCGATGAGTGCGACTAGGAGCGTGTACAGCATCGTTTGCGTCGGCCTCAGCGGCGATTCCGCTGACCCAGTTC
>Ga0209550_10007244_pt1 | contig 10280 bp, 11 predicted proteins | sample LauGreSuBDMM15SN_2_FD_187567 | JGI IMG/M metagenome (GOLD analysis project Ga0209550, IMG submission 187567) | Freshwater lake microbial communities from Lake Michigan, USA - Su13.BD.MM15.SN (SPAdes) (version 5) | ecosystem: Environmental > Aquatic > Freshwater > Lake | place: Lake Michigan... | reverse complement strand
TTTCGCTTTTTTTCACAGTTTTTAAAAAAAAGTAATAAAAAGCAAAACTATTGAAATTTTGTTTATTGGATTTTTTAATTATCGTTTTAAATTTTTGAAACATAAAAATTTTTTTAAAATAAGATTTTAATAAACGATAAAGAAGAGAATTTACTAAAGAAAGAATAAAAAAATAAATCAAAATTAACACAAATTCTGTACACATAAATTTTCTCTATTGACTTATATAATTTTATTATATCATTAAAAAATTTTAAAAACTTGACAAATTATTAATTAATTATATATAATAGTATTATACTCTATGCCCCCATCGTCTAGAGGCCTAGGACGCTTCCCTTTCACGGAAGTAACAGGGATTCGAATTCCCTTGGGGGTATTTTTTTTTTATTTTATTCGGGATGGCAGGATTTGAACCTGCGGCTTTCTGCTCCCAAAGCAGACACGCTACCAAACTGCGTTACATCCCGTGCATTATTTCCATAATAAAAAATATATAAAATTCTTCTCTTTTAGTCAATCAAAAAATTTTAATCTGTATTGCAATATAAAATTTTTATTGATAGTTTATTAAATAAAGATCAGAGTGAATTAAATGAAGGAAGAAAAATTATTGAAAAAAACTTATGGTTTTTAAAAAAAAATGGAAAGATAGCTGGGATTTAAAATCTTTAACTTTTGAAGAATTATTTAACGTTATTATTGAAGTTGTTACAAAGCAATTAGACGAAATTGAGAAAAATGACGTAAAATTAGAGGCAAATTTGGTTGATGAATACGATGCCGATTCTGTTGATGTTGTTGCTATGCTTTTATATTTAGAAGATATTTTTAAAAATGCTTCTCAAACAACACGAACTGTAGTCCCAACAGATAAATTAGGTGAAATTGTTTTAATTGAGGACATATTAGATATTATTTATGAAGTTCTTTTAGGAATTGAAGCAAAAATGGAAATATTTGCTCCAATTAAACCTGATTTTGCTGCTTTAGAAAAACGACAAAAAATGGGTGAATTATATTCAAAAGATTAAGAAATAATTAAGTCAAAAATTGACTTAATTATTTAATTGTTACTTTTCCACCAGCAGCTTCAATTTCTTTTTTAATTCCTTCACTTTCCTCTTTTGTAACTCCTTCTTTTAATATTTTTGGAATATTATCAACAATATCTTTAGATTCTTTTAAACCTAATCCTGTAATTGTACGCACTACTTTTAAAATAGCAATTTTTTTATCTGCAGGAACATCACTTAATAAAATATCAAAAGCAGTTTTTTCTTCAATAACTTCAACTACAGGTGCAACAGGGGAAGAAAAATTTCCGGAACTTGCAACAGAAACAGAAGTATCTACTCCAAATACATCTTCAATTTCTTTAACTAATTGTGCAGCTTCTAGTAAAGTTAATGTTTTTAATTGCTCAATAATGGAAGTTAATTTATCACTCATAATTTCAATAATTAATAAATACAATAATTTAATAAAAAAAATTTAATATCTTAGAGGATAGCAAAAAAGGAAAAAGAGTGCAATTTTTATTAAACTTTAAAAGTCATTAAATCTAACTTAATCGAAGGGCTCATTGTTGTACAAATCGTAAAATTTTTAAAATATTTTCCTTTTACTCCTGAAGGTTTATTTTTTTCTATCGAATTATACACAGAAAAAAGATTTTCTTTTAATTGTTCGATAGAAAAATTTACTTTTCCAAAGCTTAAATGAACAATTCCTGTTTTATCTGCACGATATTCTAATTTTCCTTTTTTAAATTCATTAATTGCTTCACCTAAATTTTGTGTTACTGTTCCTGATTTCGGTGAAGGCATTAATCCTTTTGGACCTAAAATTCTACCTAATTTTGCTAATTTTGGCATTAATTGGGGAGTAGTAATTAAAATATCAAAATCTAATTTCCCTGCTGAAATATTTTCAATTAAATCATCCGAACCGGCTACTGTAGCACCCAATTTAAGCATTTCATTTACTGAATCAGCGTCAGAAAAAACAGCAATGCGTAAACTTTTTCCCGTTCCATTAGGTAAAACTAAACTTGATCGTAATTGCTGATTTCCATATTTTGGATCTATGTTTAATGAAATATGTGCCTCTACTGATTCAATAAATTTTGCTGTTCCTAACTTCTTTAAAAGATGTAAACTTTCATCTAATGGATAAGAAGATTGTGTAATGAAATTTTTTAAAGATTTACTTCGTTTTGATTGTTTTTTCATATATATCTTATTTTTTTAAAAAAATTTAAATAACTTTAATTCCCATATTTTTTGCTGTTCCTTCAATAATTCGAATAGCTTTTTCAATACTTTCTGTATTCAAATCATTCATTTTAATTAAAGCAATTTCTTTAACTTGCTCAAAGTTTACAGTTCCTACATTTTCTTTATTTGGTTGAGACGCTCCTTTTTTAATATTAGCAAATTTTGCTAAGAGAATAGAAGCTGGAGGAGACTTTAATATAAAAGAATATGATTTATCTTCATAAATGGTAATTTTTACGGGAATAATGAGTCCAGCTTTTTCAGCTGTTTTTGCATTATATTCTTTACAAAAAGCAGCAATATTGACTCCATGTTGACCTAAAGCAGGTCCTACTGGAGGAGCTGGTGTTGCTTTTCCTGCTGCTAAAGCTAATTTAACAAAGGCTTTAATTTTTTTTGCCATAAAAATTGATGTAAAAGAGTTTATATATATATAAAGAGAAAATTTTTTCAGACCACAAAAGCACGCCTTGAAGGACTTGAACCCTCGACATCAGATTTTGGAGACCTGCGTTCTACCAACTGAACTAAAGACGCTTTTAACAAATTGTTTTTTTATTAAGTATATACAATGTAAAAAGAAATGCAAATTTTTTTGACTCTTAAGAAACATATTTATAAAATCAAAAATTTTATGTTAGATACTGTCTTAAAACCTATTCAACTTTTTAAATTTCTAAAACAAATTAAAAGTAAAGACAAACAATAAAATACAATAATTACCAATTTCTAATTCCAACAAATCTTTTTCTCTGGTACTGCTAAAATTACGTATAATTTCATATAACCATATTTTAGCTATAATTATTGTCTTTTTTCTTTTTATTACTTTAATCGATGTAATGTCATTAAATTTCACAAATTCAGCCTGTCTAAAATTTTTGATTGCTTATAAATGTATTCAATTTTTTTTCCATATTAATTGCTTTAATTATCCATTTTTATTTTCTTATACTATTAATGCCAAGAACCGGATTTGAACCGGTGACACGAGGATCTTCAATCCACTGCTCTACCAGCTGAGCTATCTCGGCAATATACTTGATATTGACATAGAGATCATATAATAAAAAGCTCTCTATGTCAAATAAAACAAAAGGTTATTATATCTCTTTAACTAAGATTTGATCTTGATCATTTAAATATATTTTTAGTTGTTGATTTTTTTTCATTATAGAATGTGATAAAATATATTCTGAAATTAAATCCTCAATATATTTTGTAACTAATCTACGTAATGGACGAGCTCCAAAAGCTGGATTATAACCCTCACGAGTTAGTTTAACTTTTACTTTATCATCAACTGAGAGATTAATATCTTTTACTTTGATACGTTCTGAAACATCTTTAATCATAATATCACAAATTTTACGTAATTCTTCAGGACGAAGAGGTTGAAAAATAATAATATCATCTAACCTATTTAAAAATTCTGGAAGAAACATTGTACTTAAACGTTCTAATACTACCCCTTTTAAATTACTTGGAGCTTCTTTTTGTTTTTCATTTGTTTTTATTCCTCCTTCTTTTTCAATTTCTTTTTTAAAAAATTCGTAATCTTTTAAATTTCTAAATGATTTTGAAAATTCTACTTTTAGTTGATCTTTGATATCAAATAAGAAATTTTCCGTAATAGGCGACTCTAAAAATTTAATTGCTCCTACATAGTTATCTTCATATTCTAAATTTTTCTTATCGTCATCTTTTTCTTTTGATAAAAGATCATTTTCAATATTTTCTTCAGTTTTCTTTCCACGTTCTTCTTTAAGAATTTGTTGAATTTCTTCAGCAGCTGCATTTGAAGTCATAATGATTACAGTATTTTCAAAAGGAACTAATCGTTTTTGACTATCGGTAAGCCTTCCATCTTCTAATATTTGTAATAAAATATTTAAAATGTCAGGATGTGCTTTTTCAACTTCATCAAATAAGACTACTGAATATGGTTTTCTTCTAACAGCATCAGTTAATTGTCCACCCTCATCATAACCTACATATCCTGGAGGGGAACCAATTAAGCGAGAAATAGTAAATTTTTCCATAAATTCTGACATATCAAAACGAATCATATCATTTTCTGATCCAAACATAGTAACTGCTAACGCTTTTGTTACTTCTGTTTTTCCAACTCCTGTTGGTCCACAAAAAAGAAAGCTTGCAATCGGTCGATTTGGATTTTGAATTCCTAATCTAGAACGTCGAATTGCTTTTGCTATTGCAGAAACGGCTTCTTCTTGACCAATAACTCTTTTATGTAAAGTTGATTCTAAATTTATAAGTTTTTGTGACTCTCCAGCCGAAAGAGATTGAATAGGAATTCCTGTCATATGTGAAAGTAACTCACGAATTTCTTGCTGTGTAATACGTTTTTTTAAGCCAGTAAAATCACCAATTTTTCGTGAACGTTTAATAAGCTCAGGATCCTCTAAATCTGCTAGAAAATCTTTTCCTGATTCAGTAGAAAAATATCCTAATAATGTATAAACATTTGAAAGCTCTGATTCTGTTAATAGAATTTCTGAACTACTTTTTAAACTTTGAACAATTCCTTTTCTTAAAACTGGTTTAAAATTTTTTAAAAAATCTTTAACAACATCAATTCTTGTTTCTTCTAATTCACTAAGCATTTCAAAACTTTCTTGATATTCTTCAATATCATTTTCTTTAAAATCGTCCATACTATCAAAAAAGAGATCTTTTTCGGAATCTTCTTTTCTTTCTAATAAATATTTAGAAATACCAAAATCATAACTTATAGTAGATAATTCGAGAAAATATTTTCCTTTAAAACGAGGTGTTAAAAACTGAAATTCAGCTCCTTCAATCCATTCTCCGAAAAAAAATAAAGAAGCTCTATAAGTACTTAATATGGGACTTATCCCTTCGTTAATTGATTTAGCGATATCATTATAAATTACTTGATTTCTTTCCACAGATAAATCTTTACGCTTTTCTAAGATTTTCGTTCCTGTTCTTCCTTTCATGGAAGAAAAAAGCAACTCGTCTACTCGTTTTAGAACAGAAATGCGCATTTGATTAAATAATGATTCTGAAATAGGTGAAAGCAACGTTTTTGGTTCTTGAGGAATTGTTAGTGGAGATTCAACCCAACGTAATAAAAAATTTCGATAAGCATTTTCTAATTCTTGAAAAATAAACTCTGTAGCTGTATCACCACGGCGAAAAGCTTCAATTTTTAAACTTCCTAAATTACGTAAAGAAGCATTAACAATTGAAGAAATAATGGAACCTTCTGTTACATTCGTTAATTGAATAACTTCTTTCGCTGCAGCACGATCCACTAAATCAATAGCTTTATCAGGTAAAAATCGATCATAAATATAACGTGAAGCTAAATCAGCTGCCAATCTTAAAGCTCCAGGTAAAATTTCAACATTATGGAAAGATTCCAAACTTGGACGTAAACCATAAAGAATATTGATTGTTTGCTCAATAGAGGGTTCTTTTACTTGAATTGGTTGAAATCTTCGATTTAAAGCAGGATCTTTTTCTATTCGTTGATATTCTTTTGTAGTTGTAGCCCCTATACATTGAAAACCACTTCTAGAAAGAACCGGTTTTAAAATATTTGCTGCATCTAAAGAACCTTCAGCTGAACCTGTTCCACCAATATTATGAATTTCGTCAATAAAAATAATGATATTTGGTTGAGCTAATACTTCATCTAAAACTCTTTGAAAGCGTAACTCAAACTCTCCTCTATAACGTGAACCTGCTACTATTCTTGCTAAATCTAAACTAATAATACTTCGTCCTTCAAGAACGAAAGGAACAAGATTATTTACAATTTTTGTTGCAAATAATTCAACAATTGCAGTTTTCCCAACCCCGGCGTCTCCAACTAGTACTGGGTTATTCTTTTGTCTTCGAACAAGAATTTCCATTACTTCTAATAATTCTTTTTCTCTTCCAAAACATTCTTCTAATTGACCTTGTTGTGCTAATAAAGTTAAGTCTGTTCCATAGATTTCTAATGCAGGTCCCGTTTCTTCTTCATCATCATCCTCATAACGAAATTCATCATAGTTATCGGATGAAAAAAAGATGGAAGTATTGTTTTGGTAATCAAGATAGTTAAGATTTAAAAAATTCATTTAATTTTTTCTTTTTTTTTTATGAAATAAAAATCTTATTTTTCTTTATATAAAAGTTTCTTTTGAAAAATTTTATGTGGTAAGTCTATGTTATACTCTTAATAAAAAGTTTTAAGATTCGAATAAAAAACCTTTTTCTTTTGAATAATCGCTCATAAAATTCAAAAAAGCGAACCATTCATCAGAATTTTTAAAAAGAAAAATGGTTTTTAATAAAAAAGGTTTTCCTTCTTTAAAATAAAGTGTAATGTCTTTTGTTTGAATTTTTTTTTGATCTTTTATTAAAAAAACTGATTCAATGGGCTTATTTTGTAAAAAAAAAAAGTTTAGTGAGGTAGGTTGAATAAATAGAAATGTTGCTGTTCCTGTTTTTCCATTAGTAGATTTTGTTACCTTAATTATTGGAAAACTTTCTTCTTTTATTCCAGGAAAAACTTGAATTTCAACAGACATATAAATAAAATTGATTTATAGAATTCCTCAAACTGGGGAGGAAGGACTTGAACCTTCGAATGACGGAGTCAAAATCCGTTGCCTTACCACTTGGCTACACCCCATAAGAGACTTAAGAAAATTATATAAATATTTTATCTTTTAGTCTATAAGAATAATTTATTAGATAATTGAGCAAGGAGGGATTCGAACCCCCGACTTCATAGTTCGTAGCCATGCGCTCTAGCCACTGAGCTACATGCCCAAAGTAGGATAACATAAATAATATAACTCGATTATTAAAAAAAAACAATATTTATGAAAAAATTTTCATTGCTATCTTCTCTTGAAAAAAATTTGAAAACGCTTGATGATATTTACGATTCGATCAAAATTACATTGGGCCCAACAGGAAAAAATGGAATTGTTTTTATAAAAAATTCGGAATTAAAGTTTATAACTAGTGGATCCATGTTATTAAAATCTTTGGAATTTTCAGAAAATTCAAGCAATGTGCTTTTAAAATTATTTGAACAATCATCAATTAAAACTTTTAATACATCAGGAGATGGTTCAACAACAACTACTTTATTAAGTACAGAGTTATTAAAAAATTCATTAAAATTTATTATTAATGGTTATAATCCAATTTTTTTAAGTAACGGATTAAAAAAATTAGGTTATTTTTTAGTTGAAAAAGTTATTGAATACTCTACTCCTATTCAGACTTTATCTGAAATAAATGGAATTTTAAAAACAGCAATTGGAAAAAAATTAAATATTGATTTGATTCAATGTTTAGAAAATTGTTTACCAAATATTAGACGAGATGGATTAATTTTTATTGAAGAAAATATTTCAAATCAAAATGAAATTGAAGTAGTAGAAGGAATTGAGTTAGACCGTGGTTATGCTTCATCCTATTTTGTAAACGACTTAAAAACTTTTGAAGTTATTTATGATAACCCATATTTGTTAATAACTAGCCAACCATTACAATCTTTAAATCAAATTCGTGAAATTATTGAATATGTGAAAGCTAACAATAAGGCTTTAGTCATTGTAGCAGAAGATATAAGCAAAGAAATTCTTTCAACTTTAATTTTAAATAATATTCAAAAAAAATTAAAAATTGTTGTCATTAAATATACAGCAATTAAGTTTTTAAAAACAGGAATTTTAGAAGATTTAGCAACTTTAACTTATGCAAATTATTTTTCTCCAACTTCAAAAAAAAATATTCAATCTTTGCGAATTGAAGATTTAGGACAAATAGAAAAAGTTATTGTAAGAAAAGATAAAACAACTTTTTTATTATCAAAATTTTCAAAAATAATCACCAAACGTCGTATCAATGAATTAAATCGAGAATTATTAACAAGTGAGTCTGAAGATGAGAAAGCTTTATTTAAAGCACGTATAGCAAGACTATCAGGAAATATTACAAAATTAAAAATTGGTCTTTCAAATAAATACGAAATTATTGAACAAAGACAAAAAATTGAAAATCTTATGAATACTATAAGATCCTCATTAGAAGAAGGAATTTTACCTGGTGGTGGTTCTTTTTATTTATATTTAAGAAACGAGATTAAAAATTGGGGATTAGTAAATCTTATTGGAGAAGAGATTTATGCTACAAATATTATTATTGAAGCTTTAACTAAACCCTTTCAAGAATTATTCAATAATAATAATGTTCCTTATCCTAATATTTTAGAAAAAATTTCAAAAGAACTTTATCCAATAAGATACGATTTAATTAATCAAAAATTTGTAAATAAATTAGAAAAAGGAATTATTGATTCTGCAAAATCAATAAGATCTATTTTATGGAATTCAATTTCAATTGTTTCAACAATTATTACGAGTGAATAATATATAAAAGTAATTAACTTTTATATATTGAATTTTCTTCCATTGTTTGATTAATTAAATGACGAACTGTATCCGTTGGATAAGCTCCTTCATTAAGGGCTTTGTATAACAAAATTTTATTAAAATGAAGAAATTTTCGAATTGGATCATAATATCCTAATTCCGCAACACTTTTTCCATCACGTTTTGATAAATTTTCCATTAATACGATTTTATAAAAAGGTTGATTTTTTCTTCCTGTTCTTTTTAGTCTAATTTTTAGCATAACTTATAATTATTTAATCTTTCTAATTGAAGGATATTATAAATTATAAGTTACAATTTAAAATTTGACTAGTATTTTTCCATTATTTTGAAATCATTAACTTTTCTGTTTCTTCCAAAACAATAAGCAAACTTTGGGTTACCCTAATACAAAAATAAAGAAGAGAATTTAATATTTCTAATGCAAGAATTCCTGAAATCTCAAGAGAAGAATTTTCAAATTTCACTGTAGGAAAAATTTTTGCCCAAAATTGAAAATAAGAATTTGTTGTCATTTGAAAAAAAGAAAAAGGCCAGACATAAGGATTAACCATTGGAAGCCATTCAAAAGTCATTTTAGAATAACATAATACTTTAAATAATTTGATTAAAATATAAAGATAAGAAACCAAATTGACTAAAAAAATTGAGAAATAATGAACAAATTGAACTGGAATTTGATTAAGGCTAAAAAAATTGGAATTCAAATTATTCTGAAACTCTTGAATGATCATTCTTTATACTATTAATTAAGATTAGAAGTAGATTTTACCACCACCCCATTTTTCTGCAACAATTTTTGGTTGTAGTAAAATGTGTCCTGCAATTGCAAATAAGTCATCTTCTGTTAAAGAACGAACTTTTGGAAAAATATCTGCACTTTTAATACTTGGATGAATTTCAGCAATTGATTCTAATCCATCAAATGTCGTAGGATTTTTCATGTAATCAACTAAACTTTCAATGGTATTTCTTGGAGGTGTTGCTAAACTTAATGCTTCTGTATCAAGACCAACGTTTGGATTTGTTTTTGTAATTCCTCCAATATGGCATGTTCCACATGTATTTAAAAACAAACGTTTCCCACGTTTTACTTGTTCTAAAGATAACGTAACATTTTGTTTACTATTTAATGGAATTGTTCGAATAGCTTCATCTAGTTCAACAGCATAAGAGGATTGAAGAATTAGAAGACTAGAAAGAAACAAAAAAATAGAAAGGAAAAGATTTTTTACAAATTTTTTCATAGTTAAAAAATTATTAGTTTATAAAAATATATTATATTTCATTATTATAAAGAAATATGGTTGTAAGTTTTAAAAAAATATGGAAGAAAAAAAAATCCAACAAAATTTAGAAATTAAAGAAGTTTTAAATCAGCCATATAAATATGGATTTAAAACAATTATTGAAAAAGAAGAATTCCCTTCAGGAATTAATGAATCAATTATTGATCTAATTTCATTAAAAAAAAATGAATCAAGTTTTTTAAAAAAATTTCGAAAAGATGCTTATTTAAAATGGAGTAAAATGACGTTTCCGAATTGGTCAA
>Ga0209550_10007243_pt1 | contig 10282 bp, 7 predicted proteins | sample LauGreSuBDMM15SN_2_FD_187567 | JGI IMG/M metagenome (GOLD analysis project Ga0209550, IMG submission 187567) | Freshwater lake microbial communities from Lake Michigan, USA - Su13.BD.MM15.SN (SPAdes) (version 5) | ecosystem: Environmental > Aquatic > Freshwater > Lake | place: Lake Michigan, USA... | reverse complement strand
AATCTCCATTTAGCAATTGAAGCCATAGCTCTTGCGAATCAGATGGGGGAAAGAATTCAATACTCTATCTACGGTAGCGGTCCAGAAAGAGAATCTTTAATTGAATTAATTAGATATTGCAAGGCTGAGGAATTCATACACCTTGAAGGTTTTGAAAGTGAAGTTTTATCGAAAATGCAAGCTTCAGATCTCTTCTTGCACACGAGCCTTACTGAATCATATGGTCAAGCTATTTTCGAGGCTTTTTATCTTGGAACACCAATACTGAGTTCCGGCGTGGGGATTTCAATTGATCTTGCTGAAATCTACAGTACAAGGATTCAACTTATTTCAGATTATTCGACTAAAGGATTGGCCAACCAAATTATCACTATGTTGAATGGAGACTATACCAACCAACCATTTAATGAAATTGAAGTAGCTTCACTCCACGAACACTCAATGTCATCAAGTGTTTTTAACTTAGTGACTTTCTTGAATAATTCGCTTGGGCCTTCGTCCAAATATAGAAAATAGAAATAGATACTAAGGTTAGATATAAAGGGCTAACTCCAAGTCGATGACGTGAATCTCCATGAGTAAAAATTGAAGTCGCCCACTTTGTGAAGACTGGCAATATGAATAAGTATGGCGTAAATCGATCCTTTAATTGAAGTAATCCTCTTTTTCTCCAAAGCAAGAATGATCCGAAAAGCATTAACGAAACATGCATCAGAATCCAGAGTGAGCATAAGACTGTATCAACTACCCGAGCGTTACCTTCCCACCAGTGATATTCTGAAGCTAATCGCCTGATGTCTAGTCCGTGGTACCAGGTGCCGTTAGATTTTAATACTCCGATATACGGACTAACCCAACGTATTCCATTTCGGATGGCTATGTCTAAACTCGCTCTAGGGTGATCTAATGCAATTTTGTACAAGCAAATCTGGCGAGGAGAGCTGTCGTAAAACCAGTCCTTATCAATCAAAGCTTTACTGGTGATTTTTACACCTTTGTCGTTACAAATCTTCAATTGATCTGGATCTTGGGATCCCCATCCACTAAACGTACTTATCGTATAAATATTGCCTGTATACCCTAATCCATCACCAGAGATGTAATTTCTCATAGTGTTAATTGCTGGAGCAGTTAAAACTATCAGGCCAACCAGAATCAAGGTTATAAACTGACTCTTTCTCTTTATGAGACGCCCTAAAATAACGATTAGACTTATCACTACAGGTCCCAAAATGCTTGGATGGATAAGTATGGAGAGTGCTAGAAATGCTCCACCCAATAATGCGCTTTTTCTTGATTGTTTTTCGTCAAGACTAAACTTTGAAATAAAATTCAAGCCAATTAAGAATAGAGACATCATTGGGGTTTCATACATTATCTCCCCTGATGACACGAATATTGCAAAACTTGTCGTAACTAAAACCGTGGAAATCATGGCGACTTGCTTGTTAATTTCTCTCTTAACCAGTTGATATAGTGCAAAAGTGGCAATTAGTACCAGGGTGGATTGAACAAAGCCTAATAGTCGAGAATCTAGGCCCCCAACTCGCCAGATTAAAGCCATAAACCAGGTATAACCAATCGGCCAAATTGGTGCGTATGAAACTTGTGCCAAGGGACCTTCATTTAAAACTATTTCTGAGTCCTCATAATAACTCGGTGCGTCTTGCCCACTATGTGGGTCGATTACAAACAAGCAATAAACAGTTCTGACCGCGTAAACAAAGAAAATGTAGAGGTTGAATCGAGTTGAGTCCGTAAAGTATCGACTTTGAAAGATAGACAATCCTCCAAAGTACTTATTCAAGTTTTTCTTCAATTAGCGATCTTCAAAATTTAGACGCTCGGTTTCAAACATGGGTGGCGATTTTCGAACCTGATTATGCATACTCAAGATGTATTCCCCTAATACACCTAAAAAAAAGATTTGAATTCCTCCTATAAAAAACATCGACACAATTAAGAGTGGAATTCCTCGACCTATTTCCGGAGAGAAGAAAAAGAATGATACTGCCATAAATAGGGCCAGACAGATTGATGCTAAAGATATAAGAAATCCCGCTACGAGGACAATGCGGCCTGTGACCTTACTTGTTGAAACAAAACCATTGATAGCTTGGTCAAAGAGATTAAATATAGAATTTCTTGAATTGCCGTGTTTACGTACATTCCAGTCATATTCAACAGTTTCATAAGCGACACCTGTCTGGGCTATTAAACCTCGAATGTAAGGGTATTCATCATCAATACTTAGCACTGACTGTAGAACTCTTCGATCAACTAGTAAGAACTCTCCAGCATCAACTGGAATATCAGCATCGGAGAATCTCTTGATGATTCTATAATAGGTGTGACGGGCTGTTCTAAGTAAAATACTTTCCTTTCTGTTCTTTCGCACTCCGTAAACTACAAGGTTTCCATCTTGCCAATGTTGAATAAATCTTGGGATTACTTCTACTGGATCCTGTAAATCAGCAGGTAAAAACGGAATTATTCCTTCCCCCGAAACACTCTTTAGTGCATTCCACATGTTTCGAAACGGACCAACGTTCCTGCTATTAACAATCAACTTTATCTTTCTGTCACTTAACATTTCATTTTTAACAACCTGAACAGTTGAATCAGTCGATCGATTATCAGCAATGATATGCTCGTAGTCAAATCCCTCAAGTTTGTTCATCAAATCTCGAACTGATTGAATGCACTCCTTAATGCTCAATTCCTCATTGAAACACGGAGTTACTATTGAGATAAGAACATCGGCTTTATCTCTAGACATAAACTGAGTCTATCGCAATGTGACTAATTTGAGAATGTTTTAACAAAATTCGACAAATCAATTCGGCAGTCATCTGGTTCAATCTTTGAATTTGAATCCGCCCAAACAACTCGGACATCTGGCAGGTTCATCTCACTTAGAGCAAGTTTGAAACTCGGGATAGGAACCCATTCCGAGGCCATATCAGTTCGCATGGAGAAAAGACCCAGATTTTCCCTCTGTGCATATATCAATTCGCGGCCCACTAGAACTATGCCTCGCGGGCGTACATTCTCAGCGAAGCAATAGTTTATGGAATTGTATATAAGTTGTTTCTTAACAACGTACGGGTCAATAAACAACTTTGTGGAGTGCGAATACATAGATCCGACACCCACGACCATGAAAATAATTAGGATTAGGACTTTCGAGATTACACCCTTAGCAAATCTCTCTACAGTCTGGAGGACTGCAAACACAAAAGCTATATAGAGAGAGACGCTAGTTCCTAGTATCAGTCTGTAGTCAAATTGATTGTCAGCTGATAATCCGATGGGAGCTAAGGAAAGAGATAAACAAGCAACAAAAAGAATGATCCGGCCAAACAATTGCTTTTTCACAACATGGTGTCGGTTGAACCCAAGTAGGAAAACTAATGAAAAAAGCAAGAAGGTAACTAATGCTGTGGCTGTGTTAGGACTTCTAATATCGAATAACCTAGTTGAAATTATTAGAGGTCTAGAGAAAAGCCAAGCCACCTTCTCCAGAGCATCCCCGGCATTCACAATTTGTACTCGAGAATTCAGAGTATAACCTCGAAGACTTGAATCGAGAATCACAATAGCAACTGCCGACATACCAGCAATAAAATTCAAAACCACCCAATTCCAAGTTCTCTTAGTTTCCGTTATTAGCGGTGCCTTCGAAACTAGAGCGATTACGCCCATGAAAGCAAAAGCAGCAAAAGCGGAGGGAGGGTAGACCAATAAAACTATTATCTGTATGAGAATAGCTACTGCTCTTGATCTTCGACTTGGCGACGTCCATAACTTAAAGGCAATAAAACTCGCTAACGAAGCAATCATAAAATAGGAAAGCATGCCCCACGCTAAATGCAGTGCAAAAGCTGGAAGAAATATTGCTATTGAGATGAGTACTTTAAGGAAATCATCGTTATACACCTTTGAAATCTCTTTTGAAATCAGAAGTAACAATAGTAAAGATGCTACTAAAGACAATATCCTCAGATAAAGTATATCTGCCGGTGAATCTACTAAAAAAGCCATGAATCTATAAATGATGGCTCCAATAGGTCTTCCATCTTTCATGATGTGTTTTGAAAGATCTTCACCAGAACCCAATAAATCATACTCATCACTGAAAATCTGCTCTTTAGTAATCACATATAGATATGCAAGGCTTCCAATAAAGTATCCGAAATACCTCCCCCGTTTTAAACTAGTTCTATTCACTCGAACTTTTCTCTTTCTTTCTCACGATTCCGACCGAAATGAGTAAGAGTAATATCACGAAATTCATGATTACAGGTTCAAGATAGAGATAACTAATAATCCTAAAATCTAGTTGGAAAATGCCATAGATTGGTATTGAAATCAAAAGAAATGAAGCAGTGAAAACAAACCGTGCCCACACGTTTTTAACTTTAACAATGAAAAATGCCAATGGAATTAGGAATATGAATGAATGTCGATGGGTGGAAGATGACACAAATGGAATCAATGCTGAGGTCAAGACCAACAGAAATTCTAGACCTTTTTCCTTGCTAAATTTTCTTGAGAATAGCATAGAAGAGCTAAGTGCAAGAGTATAGGTCACTCCTATCATAATTATTGCAGCAAATATGACGGCATTAGTAGTTAATGAAGAAATCCCTAATCGCCCAAGAGCACTACTCAAGCCATAATGCTCAGTTGACTCTGGATGGAAAATGTTTCCAGAGCCCCGCACTGTTATCTCAAAAACTTTATAAAATGCCTGAAAATAGTTTATATCTAAATAGATCACCATAGTTGTCAAGAATAGAAATATGGTAACGAGAAACGCTATTACTCCCGATAGCCCTACCAGCGGAAATAAGAATGGCAAAAGGATTATAGGAACGATTTTTACCATGGCTGCTACTCCCAAAATTACCATGGAAGATTTGAGGCGACCCTTCTTTATAAGGTAAAAAGTTAAAGCAATCAACATCAACTCAAGAAATTCTGGAAATGCGGAAACAGAAAATGCATAGTAGAGATGTGAAAATGTAGAAACAAGAGCAAGAATTGAGAGTTTCTCCACAATATTTAAGCGCTGGACATCGAACACCTTCCACAAAATTAGGAGAGTTGCAATAAATACTAGAACATTACTTGCAGCGAACATTTCTACTCGAAATAGATCAGGGAATTGATTTGAGATCGATTTAACGATCGTGAATACAGGGCCATACATATATCCATCATCTTTCCAGTAGATTTCATCATAAAAAGCAGAGGTGAAATCTCCCGCCCAATTTCTCGGTGAAGCTAGAACAAAGCCTTCAATGACTATTACTCTTAGTCCCCAAACTATCGCGGCTACGAGTACAGCTGAACTGCCGATTTTTTTTAGGTGGTGGATTGAAATTACCTGCTTGATTTGCAACATAGCCTTGAGCATAATTGGTGATAGATGTGAATCAATGCCGACAGGCTTAAGGGTATGATTCATTCATGCGTATATTGATTACTGGGGGCCTAGGATTCATAGGCTCGCATTTGGCAGCACGCCTTTTAGAAGATAATAATGAGGTTGTAATCATTGATAATGAGAGCACAGGCTTGCTTTCAAATATATCTGGTGTGGCCAACGACAAGAAATTGACCATTCACAAACAATCTATTTTGGACGAGGAGTTTCTAGATTCTGTCGTGAGCAAAACTGATTACATCTTCCATTTGGCTGCCGCAGTGGGCGTTTTCAATATTGTTAATAAGCCAATTGCAAGCATGGTTACCAATATCCAAGGAACGGAGAACATCCTCAAGCTAGCTTTAAAATACCGCCTCCCTGTCTTCCTTACTAGCAGTAGCGAGGTCTACGGGAAGAACACCTCTGATTCGCTTAAAGAGACAGATGATAGAGTGATTGGGAGCCCATCGATTTTGAGATGGTCATATAGCGAAGCTAAGGCGATAGATGAGTCGCTTGCTTATGCATATTTTGTAGAACATCAATTGGAAACAAGGATTGTAAGGTTTTTCAATACGGTTGGCCCTCGTCAATTAGGATCTTATGGAATGGTTGTTCCAAGATTTATAAAATCCGCATTAGAAGACGAGCCAATTAGCATTTATGGTGATGGAAGCCAGACACGTTGTTTCGCACATGTTATGGATGTTGTTGATGCAGTCATGTTAGTTGCTTTCTCACCTGAAACTGTTGGAAAAACTATAAATATTGGAAACAATCAAGAGATATCTATGTTTGACTTGGCGCAAAAAATAATTTCAATTACAAATTCCAAAAGTAAAATTGTTTATCTGCCATACGAAGAAGTGTACGGCAGGGATTTTGAGGATATGGCACGGCGTGTACCGAATCTTGACCTAATTCGCTCTTTAGTAGGTTGGCAGCCAACACGAAATCTAGACACCATAATTCTGGACATCGTCCAAGACCTTAGGAGCAACTCTACAAAAAGTTGACTCCATCTTTGCCTCGAAAGGTGTTTGTGCAATCTAGGATTTTAGAACCTTTACCTAGAAGGGAGTCAATCTCTATTCCGGGCTGCATTGTGACCACAATTGCAATGTCACAATCCCAATCATTGCTAACGCATTTTGTATTCTCCCAATACTCAACAAGTGGGTCATGCCATGCCACTTCGGCACCTAATTCAATCAACTTTTTTCGCAACTCAGAAGCTGGAGTTTCACGAACATCAGCAACACCAGGTTTATATGCAACACCCAAAATGAGAACTTTGGGTTTTTCAGCAGCTGGCTCGATCAACTTAAGCGCACACTTAGCAACATACTGAGGCATTTTGTAATTAATTGAGTCTGAAATCTCCACAATACTTGCAGGAGAATTTTTCTGCCGCCCCCACCAGGTTAAGTAAAGAGGGTCAACAGGTATGCAGTGCCCCCCCACCCCTACGCCGGGTATAAATTTAAAGAATCCATACGGTTTGGTGGCAGCAGCATCAATAACTTCATGAACACTAATTCCACTCAAGGAACACAACTGAGTAAACTCATTGACTAGAGCGATATTTACTAATCTAAAGGTGTTTTCCAAAAGTTTAGAAGCTTCAGCAACTTCTGGAGTTGATACCGAGATTACAGAGTCACAAATAGAATTATAAAAGGTTAGTGCCTTCTCTTGCGAAGCTTCGTCAATTGCACCGACAAGGCGGGGTGTATTCCGTTGATTCCAAACTGGGTCTCCTGGGTTGACTCGTTCTGGAGCACTTGCAAAGGAAATTCCAGTGGCGCCATGAGACTTAAGACCATTTATAATAGGGATTATTACCTCGCGTAATGTTCCAGGGTATGAAGTAGATTCACTCACTACTAAAGTTTCACTCATTACATGCGGAGCGATTGCAGTTGCCGCACTTCGAAGCAATGTTAGGTCAGGTTCTCGCTTGTCGTCTAATGGTGTCGGAACACAGATGGTAATGACTGAAGCTTTTGAAATGCTTGAAAAATCAGTGGTAGCGAAATATGCGCCTGACTCAATAGCTGACTTCAGTTGAGAATTTGAAACGTCTTCAACCGGACTCAAGCCTAAATTAATTTCCCCAACTTTTGCTTCAATCACATCCACGCCAATAACATTCCACCCAGCATCAACCGCCGCCATAGCTAATGGGAGTCCTACATAGCCCTGGCCAATGATTGCGAGAGTTTGAGTGTTTGGAGTGCCCATAGATGGAATCTTAGCCAGAGCCATGTGTTTTCTCGACAAAATTGGCTTTGTTAGGTGTCAAAAAATAATTTATTCTGTAACTTATGGGATGTTAATGAGGTTTTGCATGGCCTTTTGCAGGAAGATTACATGGTGGACTCAGCTTATGATCAAAAGCCTATTCGGGTGATGCGAATCATTTCCCGAATGAATATCGGGGGACCCGCACTTCAAATTTCGGGATTGATGCGAGGCCTCAACTCGGAGGAATTTGAACATCGTTTGTATACAGGTTTCTGCGCTCAGGATGAGGAAGATTATTTAGAGAAAATTGCTACTGATGTAAACGCACATCGAATCGAGGGATTCGGCAAGCGCGTCAATTTTCGAGCGGACTTAAGGGCTTTCATAGCCTTAATGAATGAAATCAGAAATTTCAAACCTCATATAATTCATACTCACACTGCAAAAGCAGGGGTTTTAGGTCGCGTGGCTTCCATACTTTCGTTACAAAAATCTATTCGAGTTCACACATACCATGGCCATTTATTAAGTGGATACTTCGGCACCCTTAAAACGACGCTAGTAATCAAAATTGAGAAATTGCTTGCATACTTCACGCATAGGCTCCTTGCGGTAGGTGACCGTGTGCGCCAAGATTTGCTCGATGTAGGCGTTGGCTCTCTAGAAAAGTTTGAATTGATGCCTCCAGGGCTGACAATATCTACTCTGCCTAAGAAGTCTGTCGCTATTCAGTCTCTGAATCTATCAATTGGAAAACTACAGTGCGGGTTTATTGGCAGAGTAACTCAAATAAAGAGACCTGACCGTTTTCTTGATGTAGTGAGTGAGATTAAACACCGTGGTATTGATCTACATTTCTTTATGGCAGGTGATGGAGAATTACTACAAAAGTGTCGTGAAAGAATTATTAAGGAGAATTTGCCAGTTATGGTATTGGGGTGGCAAAGTAATATTGAAATGGTTTTGTCATCAGCTGATATTGTGCTTCTAACAAGTGATAATGAAGGTACGCCTCTTAGTTTGATTCAGGCGGGTATGGCTGGCCTTCCAGTAATTGCTACGAATGTTGGCTCCGTAGCAAATGTTGTAACCAATGGCGTGACTGGAATAATTACGGCCTTAGACATTACAGAAATAGCGGATGCACTTGAGAAGCTAGTAGGTGACAAGGATTTAAGAGATACTCTTGGCTTAAATGCAAGTGAATTTACACTGGCAAATTTTAGTGTTGAGCGGTTAGTGCATGACCACGAAGAACTTTATAGAAAACTTGTTTCTAATCAAGCCATGTCCTAGCCCAAAGCTCAAGCATCAAGATCGGCCATAGAATACTGTCTTTGTCTTGGCCACCCATGTGCGCATTAATCAATTTCGTTACTTCGGATTGATTAAACCATCCTCTCTGCATCGCTGATGTATCTGTGAGCGTATCTACAAGCATTTCTTTCATCCCGGTGCGCAACCATTCAGCTAGGGGTATTCCAAAGCCCATTTTTGGACGATCAATTAGGTTTGCAGGAACCAATGAACGTGCCACATCCTTCAGAATATGTTTTGTTTCGAAACCATTGATTTTATACTTACGTGGCAGTGATAGGCCCCATTCGACCACATTGACGTCTAGCATCGGTGATCTAAGTTCAAGGCTGTTTGCCATAGTTGCTATGTCAACTTTTACAAGCAAGTCCCCTGGCAAATACGCGCCCAAGTCAGACCGAATCATGCGATCAAAGGATGAGAGATTCCCCTTAGCAAATTGGTTTAGGTTGGCAACTTCTGCCGCTTTGGTTTGGAAATTCGGATTAAGGAGAGTTGATAATTCATCAGGCTGAGCTAAAGATAAAATCGAACTATACCTAACTGCAAGTGAAGCCTTTGAAGATAGCTGTGAACCAACTCGATTTATCTTTCGAGTATTTCCAAAGGATTGTTGCCCAGCAATCTTTAACCCTGATCGAGCAAGACCTAGAAAAGGATTGAGTTTTTGCATCACGGGTGCTGCTAAATAGCGGTCGTAGCCACCAAATACTTCGTCTCCACCATCACCTCCAAGTGCAACTATCAGATTTTCACGTGCGAACTTGGCCAATAGATATGTAGGCACAATTGAAGAGTCGGCAAAAGGTTGGTCAAGTACCTGCGAGATTTTTTCAACAACCAATGCAGGATCTGGGCTAAGAATTTCCTCATGGTGGTTAGTACCCAGGTAATTGGCAACCTGCTTTGCGTGGTCGGCCTCATTAAATTGTGCGCTATCGAAACCAATCGAGTAGGTTTGAACCTTTTTGCTCATTAACTTTGCCATGCAGGCAGTGACTATTGTTGAGTCGTAACCTCCACTCAAAAATGATCCAAGAGGGCGCTCAGATATCAATCGTCGTGAGACAGATTCTTCAATTAGTTTTTTTGTTACTTCCAGGGCATCTTCGTAAGAGATCTGAACTTTGGTATCAAAATCCGGCTCCCAGTACTTTTTGATAAACGTCTCGCCTTCATGCCAGGTGAGAACTGAAGCAGGTGGCACTTGTCTAATCTCATTGAAGGCTGAAAGTGGGGCATTTATGTAGCCATATTGCATAACCTCGGCAACCATATCTGTTC
>Ga0209550_10007242_pt1 | contig 10283 bp, 12 predicted proteins | sample LauGreSuBDMM15SN_2_FD_187567 | JGI IMG/M metagenome (GOLD analysis project Ga0209550, IMG submission 187567) | Freshwater lake microbial communities from Lake Michigan, USA - Su13.BD.MM15.SN (SPAdes) (version 5) | ecosystem: Environmental > Aquatic > Freshwater > Lake | place: Lake Michigan... | reverse complement strand
CATCGCGCCGGGCGCGTTGATGTCGACGTCCAGAACCTCGAATGTGTCGCGTGCGAATTCCACATCGCCCTCGGCCAGTGCTTTGGCCGCGATCAGTTCGCGGGCTAGCAGCGCAGCCTGGCCGGGCCGCTCGAGCAGCGGCTTCATCGTCGCTTCCAGTTGCGCACGTGTAGCCGTATCAGCCTGCAGGTAGCCGAGCTTCAGCAAGGCCAGGTCGCCCATCACGCCATCGTCCGACGCCGCAGCGTTCTTGAGGTGCGCCTCGATCGCCGCAGTGTCATTGGTCAGGTCGCGCTCGATGCCGGCGAGCATGTGCCCGGCGAGGACCGCGAAGCCGGTGTCGTTGGTTGTCAGTTCGCTGAAACGTGCACGCGCCGTGGCAAGGTCGCTGGCCTCCAGCGCGGCGAACCCGGCGTCGTATGTCCTCGATGCCTGCGCGATGGCTTCGTTGCGCTGATAGCGCATGAACTCCATGACGCCGACGCCGACCACGATCGCGCCCACGCCGAGATAGACGAAGATCGACCAGCGCTTCCACGCCTTCGCGAGCTGCTCCTCGCGGAGGCTCTTGTTCACTTCCTGAAAGGCGTCGTCATTCACGTTGGGATGGGCTCCAAAAGGTGGGGCAACTTAGCCGGGGCGAACGTCCCGGGCAATTCAACAAGGCCGTTGGGATTATGGCGCTTTTTTGAGGAGGTACGTCTCTTTTTCCCCGGGAAACGCTCGGGCCCTGACATCCTTCGCGTATCCTTCGGCCGCCCGGCCGATCTCACCGCGGAGGTCGGCATAGCGTCGCACGAATCGGGGTGTCCAGTCGAACATTCCCAGCAGGTCGTCTGTTACGAGTACCTGGCCGTCGCATTTGGCCGATGCGCCGATGCCGATCGTGGGGCAGGAAACCTGCGCCGTGATCATCGCGGCGAGGTCTTCCGCCACCCCCTCGATCACCATGGCGAAGCACCCGGCCTCATTTGCGGCCACGGCCTCCGTGATCACCTTGGTGCGTTCCGTCTCGGTCCGCCCCTTGGCCTTGAAACCACCGTCTACATTGGTCGCCTGCGGGCGTAGCCCGACATGGGCCATCACCGGAATGCCCCGGTCCGTCAGATGGCGGACGGTGGCGGCGGCGTACTCGCCCGCCTCGATCTTCACGGCCTGGCAGCCGGTTTCCTTCATGATCCGCGCGGCGTTCATGAACGCCTGCTCGAGGCTCGCCTCATAGGAGCCGAACGGCATGTCGACCACAACGAACGCCCGCTTACTGGCGCGCATTACGGCCTGGCCATGCAGGATCATCATCTCAAGTGTGACGCCGACCGTGGTTGGCAACCCGTGAACGACCATCCCGACGCTGTCCCCGACCAGGAGGACATCGCAGACCTCGTCCAGCATGGCGGCCATAGGGGCCGTGTAGGCCGTCAAGCAAACCAGCGGCGTGCCGCCCTTGGCGGCGGCGATGTCCTTGACCGACTTGCGGGCTGACTGGGCTTGGGCAGACATAGGGGGCGCACTCTTCCCGCCATCGGGAACCGGGTAGCGCGCTGCTTAGTCCGCCCGCCCTTCCGGCGCAATGCGGCGCCCCAGTCTCGAGATCAAGGGCCCAGCGATCACGCGTAGAGGTCGATCCCGAACAGGATGTAATGAAGTTCGTAGACCAGGACCCCATAAAGGGCGAGGCCGACAGCCAGCGAAATCAGGTCCCCGAGCACGTTCGGCGTGGCCTCGGCCGCCCCCACATCGCCCCGCTTCTTTGCGGCAATCCGGTCAATCACGCCGAACGCGAGGAACGAACCGAACAGGATCAGCGAGCCGACATCCCAGTTCACCAGAAGATGCGCCAGCGCCCAGATCTTCACGGCCGTGAGCATCGGATGCTTTACGGCTTTCTTGATGAATCCGGTCGGGACGTACGCGGCGACGATCAGGATCATCGCTGGAATCATCAGGGCCATGGCGATATGGCGCATAAAGCTGGGTGGGTCAGCCAGCAGGATCCAGGGCTTGATGTTCGCGTAGCCCCAGACGAGCGCGATGAACCCGGCGAGCGTCAGCAGGGAATACAGCCCCTTGTACGGGCCCGCCCCAAACGCGCCAACGATGCCCTGCCCGTCTCGCCGGCGGAACGCCGAGAAAAGGTGCGTCGCGAAGAACACCAGCAGGCCGCCCAGGAAGGCGGCCACATACGCCATATCCATATCCGTCTCCGCGCCCTGCACCCCTGCCGGACGATCAGAGCAAAGCCCGGCCCGGTCTGCAATCGAGTTCTGGCCCGGCGTCCCCAACAAGCGCGCGACAGACGCGAAAACGGCCCCCGTAGTGTCCGGAGGCCGTCAATTCGAAGTTGATCGGGTAGGGTTCAGGCGCGGCGGCGCTCGCGCCCACGCTCGAGGCTCTGGATGTAGCGGCGGTGTTCCTCGAAGGGGTCCACGGCCCGCTCTTCGCGGGGTCCGCCACCGCTAGGCTTGGAGACAGAACGCGTCTCCTTCTTGGCCTTGGCCGCTTCCTTGATTTCTTTCTTGCGAGCCTTGCGCTCGGCGCGCTTCAGGTCGTCTATCGACTGCTCGTTTTCGAGCCGCTCACGTTCGGCAGATTCAGCAGCGGCAACTCGCTCGGCTTCGGCTTTTGCTTCGGCTTCTTCGCGGGCGCGCTGCCGCTCAAGGCGCTCAGCTTCGCGCTGGGCCCGGACAGCTTCCATGCGCTGACGGCGCTCGGCCTCGTGGTCGATCAGGACTTCGGCCTGGACCATGGGCTTTGGTTTGAATTTTTCGAGGAGGGCTTTCTTGGCGGCTAGCGAGGCGGCTTGCCGGTCGGAGAAGGTCGAATTTTTCGGCTGCATCTAGTCTTTCGGAATCAGCTGTTTTTGGAACGACTCGTGGAGAGTCTGGCGCGGTACATAGGAGGCGCGAGCCTTTTCGTCCATCCCCCCGCGGCATTTCTGTCGCATGTGCCGCAGGCGGACGTTCAATCGCAACGCGCGTCGTTGGAAACGATTGTTATTCCGAGTCGATGACAGTTCTACCTGTGACATGAATGTCGTTGAGGACAGCTGTGTAGAGCCCCCTCCTGACCCAATCCGGGGAAACGATCCCTTCACTTGAACAGTTCGGCATACGTCGCCGGTTTGAACCCGAGCGACAGACCGCCGCCCCGGTCCAGTACCGGCCGTTTCACCAGCGTCGGGTGCGCCAGCAGCAGAGTCACGGCCGATTTGTCGTTGAGGCCCGCCTTCGCCTCTTCGGGAAGCTCCCGCCACGTCGTGCTCGCCTTGTTCAGGACTTTCTCCCAGCCGAGCTTCTTGACCCAGCCCTCCACCATGGCCCGGGTCAGCCCGCCCGTACGGACATCGTGAAAGGCATAGGTAACGCCCTGCCCATCCAGCCATTTTCGGGCGGCCCGCGTCGTGTCGCAGGTGGCGAGGCCGTAGAGCGTGACGTGACTTGGCATTGGGCGGCCCATGGAAATTTCAGACGAGAGCATGCGTCTTATCGTCGATCGCCTTGGGTGCGGGAAGCCTGATCCCCCCTGATTGCGGAACCGGCACGATAGGCGCAGGTTCACTGGAGGCAGACAGGGAGAGCCCTATGACGTTGATCAAGGCAACTGGGCTGGCGGTCATCGTGCTCGCAGCCGCCCTCGCCGCATGCTCCACGCCGACAGACGCCGGCGGCGCCGCATCAGCCAGCATCGCGGACTCCTGCATAAACCCCACGCGCATCAAGGAGCAGAAGATCCTGAGCGATCGGGAAATACAGTTCACGCTGAACGATGGCGAGGTGTGGCTCAATACCTTGCCCCGCGCCTGCCCGAGCCTGAAATTACAGGGCGGCTTTACATGGGACGTGCGCGGCATGCAGGTCTGTTCGAACCAGCAAACGATCTATGTGAGAGAAGACGGCACGCCGTGCCAACTCGGCGCTTTCACCCGCGTCCCAGCGGCAACCTAGCGCGCGCATCAGGAGGTATCCATGAATCGACTCCACATCTCGATTGCCGCGCTGCTCATCACCGGCGCATCAGCGTGCACCTCGCCCGCAGAACCGGCGCAGCAGCAGAAGAGCATCGCTGGCTCGTGCATCCAGGCCTCGCGCATCCAGAAGCAGGAAGTCATCAGCAACCAGGAGATCCAGTTCACGCTGGCAGGCGGCGAAGTCTGGACCAACCAGCTGACGCGCGCCTGCCCAGGCCTGAAGGCACAGGGCGGATTCAGCTGGGACGCGAGCAACCGCATCTGCTCGGGCCTGCAGACCATCTACGTGCTCGACAGCGGCATTCACTGCCAGCTTGGCGAATTCACCCGAGGGGCCGCGCCGGGGGCTGCGAGCTAGTCTTCGTCGGTTCGGTGCTTGGGCTGAGCCTCGAGAAACGCCTCGACCTCGTCCAGCGTCGCCGAAAACTCGTAACCGGTGTTCCCGAACACGATCTTGCGGCTCTCTTCAACGCGCAGCATGTACCCGCCATGCTCGGCAACCTTGCCGAAAGGCTTGGCACACTTCATCAGCAGCACGCCATAGCGATACCCGAGCCGCTTCACGCGGCGTTCCTGCGATACGACAGCATGCTTGCCCTGGCCCATGCGCACCGTATGCGATGGCGGGTCGCGTGATGGCAAGTAGGGTCCGCCGCCTCCCTCAGAATGCAGGGTCGCGATACGTCTCCTGCCCGCCCATCATCGTCAGCATGACCTTCGTCCCGCGAATGGCGTCCGGCGCAATCTGGGTAAGGTCCTGAGACAGCACAACGAAATCCGCCAGCTTGCCCGCAACGAGGCTGCCCCGGATATCCTCATCAAACGTCGCGAACGCGCCGTCGATCGTGTAGTGCCGAAGCGCCGCCTCGACGGGGATGCGCCCCGCCGGGTGCCAGCCGCCTTGCGGCTTGCCCTCCGCCGTCATGCGCGTGACGGCCACCGCAACCCCCTCGATCGGCGACAAGTAGAAAACGGGATAGTCGCTCCCGAAGGCCTGCCGCACACCGGCATCGTCAAACAGGCTGAACGAGTCCGCATGCGGTGCGCGTACCGGTCCTAGCAACGGCTCGAAATTGTTCAGCACGGTCGCGTCAGGATTGGCGAAGATCGGTTGCGTCGATGCGATCACGCCCAGGTCGCGAAACCGGGCAAGGTCGGCAAGCACGGGCACCTCCACATGCTCGATGCGATGACGCCGCCCCGTCGTGCCGTTCGTCTTGGCCGCAAACGCGAACGCATCAAGCGCTTCGGTGATCGCCTTGTCGCCGATGGCGTGCAGCAGAATCTGGAAACCGAGACGATCATAAAACGCCACGGTTTCGTTGAGCTCCTTGGGATCCCAGAAGGACAGGCCGCTCGTGTTCGTGCCCGTATAAGGCGCGTGCATGGCGGCGGTCTGTGCGTAGATCGCGCCATCGAGCATGCCCTTGATCGAGGCGACGTTGAGCAACGGACCCCTGAAGGCTTCGCGCGCCGCGATATAGGGCGCCAGATCTGCCTCTGTGATGGGGCGGGCTAGCTTATGGTCCTCTGGATAAGGGCCAGCCCCGGGGATCATTGGCACGGCCACATGCATCCGCAGCTTCAGTGCGTCCGCCTTCAGTGCACGCTCGAAAAGCGCCAGCGCCTCGGGTGACGCGCCCGCTACATGCACCGCAGTCAGCCCTTGCGAGGCCGCATCCGCCATGTTCGCGATCAGCGTCGCATAACGTGCGTCTTCAGTTTCAGGAGGAATCAGGCTGTTGGCCATGCCATGCGCGGCCTCCGTGAATTCGCCCGTAGGCCTGCCAGCCGCGTCCTTCACGATCTGACCGTTTGGCGGGTTAGCGGTGGCGGACGTGATCTTAAGCGCCGCCAGCGCAGCGCTGTTTCCCAGACCTGCATGACCATCACGCATTGTGATGTAGACGGGACGATCTGAGATCACAGCATCGATGTAGGATCGATCAGCTTTGGCATCGGGGAAGATCGCATAGCCCCAGCCTCTCCCCGTAATCCACGGCAGGTCCGGGTTGGCGTCGGCAAACGCCTTCAGCTGTGCCTGAAGCTCAGCGACGTTGGTAACATCCTCGAGCGGCACAGAGTTAAGCGATGGCCCGGGAAGATGCAGGTGAGAATCCTGGAAACCGGGCAAGACGAAGCGCCCTTGAAGGTCAACGACGGTCGCCGAGCTTCCGGCAGCTTGCCTGATCGCATCAGTGGTCCCGACGCATGCCAGCTCGTCACCCGTCACCGCCAGCGCTTCAGCCCAAGGCTGCGCTGTATCCGCAGTCCAGATGCGGCCGTTGACGTAGGCCTTGTCGACCGGGCCCGCGCACACCGTCTGCGTCGCCGCCACCTGTGGCGCGCACGCTGTCACGAACAGCGCTGCACCCATAACTCCAGACTTGATCATCACGACCCCTATTCCCGCCCGATCATCCACCGCACCATCGAAACGTATCGCTATCGCTCGATCAGCTAGCGGCATTTCGCTCGGCACCGTCAAGCTTACCGTCATGATTTGTCGCTGCAGGATGGGCCGCAAAATCCGCAGGTATGCGATGATGTTCTGCGTCGAGTTTCCACTAGCAAAAATACGGGCTTGAGCCAATTCGACGAACGTCATTTCCGCGCCTTTCCCGCATGCCGCGCTTCAGGACCCCAGACCGAGGAGCCAACCGTTGAGAGGCTTCAAAGATCGATCGCTCGAGAATGCGTACGCCTACGCAGCGCTTCTGCCCTACTGATCAGGCTGGAGCTCGCCCATAAGCAGTCACTGAGATCCTGCGATTGGACCGAAAAACTTGGGGCAGCTAAGCCACATCCGCATGGGAGACATTATGGCAGCCAAAACATCTTGACAGGAGCCCCCGTCAGAGGGCTGGAGAAGGGGAGGAAAAGTCTGGAGGATTTCGATGCGTATATTCGTAAGTGTCGCCGCTTTGGGGCTTGCCGTGATGCTGGCGGGTCCGGTAACCGCGCAGACGATTCCCCTCGACATCAAGGGCGCCGGCGGCGCTGCGGTGTCTGGCGACACGGCGCGCGGGCAAACCGTGTTCAAGAAGTGCATGCAGTGTCACTCGCCGGCTAAAGGCAAGAACGGTACGGGACCGTCGATGCACGGCATCGTTGGCCGCCCGGCCGGCACGGTCCCGAACTTCCGTTATTCCGAAGCCAACAAGAAATCGGGCATCACATGGACCGAGCAGGAGTTGTTCGTTTATCTTGAGAACCCCAAGAAGCGCATCCCAAAAACGATCATGGCCTTCGCCGGCCTGCCCAAGGCGCAAGACCGCGCTGACCTGATCGCCTACCTGAAAGTGAACGCGCAGAAGTAGGCGGCTTCACCTTCAAGCCAATCAGGCCCGCCGGAGCATTCCGGCGGGCCTTTTTATTTATGGTGGCGGATATCTGCGGCTCAGCGCATTTGCTGGTTTCGTCAGGCGTTGCAGCGTCTGACGAGGTCAGTGACGCGTAATGGGAATGAGGCCGCGGCTGCAAGGGCACGAGGTAGCCAAGCGCAAACTGTGGCGATCTGGCAGAGTCGATCCAGTTTAGCCATTCACTGATGACGCTGCGTTGCGGCGGTAGCTCTTTAGCGTTGTTGGACGCCGGCCGGGCACGGAATTGGCCGTGGCTACGTTGGCCGGCGTCCAACAACGCCGGGTGTGGGCAACCGCGGGGGACGGGTGGGAGCGCGCTATGGGGGTTAGTACCGCGCCGGCCGCGAGCGGAGCGCTAGATCGGCGCCCTGCCCGATGCGCGAGGAAGGCTTCGGCCCCATTCACAACGAGGTCTGGCGCGTTGGCGATGCGGGTTGAGGCCATGCAAGCCGATGCAGCCACGCGACCGGCACAGGCGCTCGCATCGGCGCGAAGGTGTCGCGTCGTAGTGGTGGTCGGCATCATCGCGATAGTGGCTTTGGTCATGATGTGTCGGGCCGCTTTGCGATAAGGCTGGTCACGACCGAGCCGCGCGCGATGATCTGGCTGAGGATCATTTTGCCCCCACAGCACGGGCATGGCGCCGGCAGAGGCGCGGCCTCGGCGATCGGCTCTGTAATCTCGGGCGCAGGCAATGGCGGCGTCATCCGGTCGGCCAACAACTCGCGGGCGCGAGCGATCTGCGTGGCGCGCTGAGCGTTGGCGAGGAACCCGACATGGCGGATGCGGTGGAACCCGTTGGGGAGGACATGAGAGAGGAACCGTCGCATGAACTCAGGTGCGCTGAGGGTCATCGATCCGTAGCGGTCCGCGCCGGTCTTGCGGTAATCCTTGACCTTGAACGTGACCCGCTCGCCGTTGAATGCGGTTATGCGGCTGTTCGAGATGGCAATGCGGTGAGTGTAGCGCGCGAGATAGGCCAGCACCTGTTCGGGTCCGGCGAACGGCGCCTTGGCGTAGACCACCCAGTCGCGCTGGCGCTCGCGCCGGATCAGAGCGGCGAATGCGCCCTGCTCGGCGAGGCCCTCATTGCGCCCGAAGAATCGAAGCTTGCCGACGGCGTGCAGCGCTTCGAGCCGCTCGCACATCAGCCGCCGGAACAGGCTCGAGAGCACCTCCACGGGCAGGAAGAACCTGGGCCGGCAGTCGATCCATCGTGTTCCATCCGGGGAGAGGCCGCCGCCGGGAACAATGCCGTGGATGTGGGGGTGGTGGGTCATCGCCGAGCCCCAGGTGTGCAGCACCAGGGTTGCGCCAAGCCGGGCGCCAAGATGGTTCGGGTCGGCGCCGATGATCATCAGCGTCTCGGCTGTCGCCTTTAACATGGCGTCGTAGACGGCAGCCTTGTTGGTGAACGCGATGTCGGCGAGCGCCGCCGGCAGCGTGAACACGACGTGGGAATAGGCCACGGGAAGAAGATCCCGCTTGCGCACTTCGAGCCAGTCATAGGCGGCCGCGGCCGGGCACTTCGGGCAATGCCGGTTGCGGCGCGATTTATAAGCGACGTCGATGTGGGCGCAGTCCTGGCAAGCGCTGACATGGCCGCCGAGAACAGCGGTGCGACAGGCCTCGATCGCAGAGACTGCACGATGCTGGTCGCGGCTGAGCCCGGCTCGCAACGATGCCCCAAGGCTGCGGACGATATCCGCAACCTCGAACGCGGGTCTGGGCATGACTCAGCGCCGCGGTCGATGCTTCACTCTTGCTGAGAGAATGGGCCGTTCCTTGAGGGGAAGCTGCTCGAACGGACCTGCGATGCTCTGGATCAGTCTTGGCGAGACCGCCGCATAGATCGTGGTCGTCTCGATCCGCTTGTGGCCGAGCATCACCTGGATCACCCTGATATCGACCCCGGCATCGAGCAGGTGGGTGGCGAAGGAATGCCGAAGCATGTGCGGGTTGACCGGCTTGCCCAGCCTGGCTCTGACGGCGGCGGTCTGACAGGCGCGCGTGAACTGGCGGGTGCTGATGTGATCGAACGCGCTCATCCGGCTGGGAACAGATAGACGCGGGGCCGCGACGCCCTCCACCAGGCGCGCAGCACTTCGAGCAGCAGAGGCGAGAGCTTGTTGAGGCGGTCGCCGCGCCAGAACAAGAGCCAGAACAGCCCGAGAAAGGCCGCGCTTGCGAGCACAACTGCGCCGACAAATTTAAGGACGGGGTTGGGCCTATCCATAGCTCCGAGCATAAGCACTCTGCGCCGCCGTCGCTAGAAGCGCTGCGACGGTTTGGGGCTCCCGACGTCGCCGCAACCCGGAAAGAGGGCATGGGGCTGGGTAGCCAATAGCCGTCAGAGCAGCTGCGACGCGGCGCAGGCATCGTGTAGTTTTTCTACAGCAAGCCCATCGGCTCCCATTCATCGTCGACAGAACGGCTCGTCTGCACCCGCCCACTCGCGATGTCTGAGACCATCTCTTCGAAACCAAACAAGGAGAGCGCAGAAACGTTTGTCACACTGAGACGCTAGCTGATCACATGCGATCACCTGCATAGCGGGCCGAGCGCAGTTTGCGAGGGACGGACTCCATGACGCTCAAATCTGTGCTGCTTGTTGCAGTTGCATTGTGCTTCGCCGCGCCGACGGCGATGCCGCAGACTCCTGCGACGAAGCCCCCGGTGCGCAATGTCACTGATGCAGGCGTGATCACGACGCGCCAGTCTATCACGCCGGCAGGCGCGCAGACCGTGTTCGACAGCTCCGTCTACTCTGTTGGCGCTGCTTCTGGCGGAGACATCTGGTCGCTCAATCGTACGCGGCTGCAGCTTCTGGATTTTCGCGACAATCGCGTGAAGGCGGATTTTGCGATCTCCGGCGATCGCGGTGTCCGCGGGCTGTCAGTTGATCCAGCCGGAATGCGTGTCGCAGCAACCCATGCAGTCCAGATCGCAGG
>Ga0209550_10007240_pt1 | contig 10284 bp, 4 predicted proteins | sample LauGreSuBDMM15SN_2_FD_187567 | JGI IMG/M metagenome (GOLD analysis project Ga0209550, IMG submission 187567) | Freshwater lake microbial communities from Lake Michigan, USA - Su13.BD.MM15.SN (SPAdes) (version 5) | ecosystem: Environmental > Aquatic > Freshwater > Lake | place: Lake Michigan, USA... | reverse complement strand
CAACGCCGTCACCGACCGCGCCCACGTCCACGACATCCACGCGACTATCCTTCACCTCCTCGGTCTCGATCACAAAAAACTGACCTTCCGTTTTCAAGGCCGGGACTTCCGATTGACCGACGTCCACGGCCACCTGATCGAAAAACTCCTCGCCTGATTGATGTACCACGAACTCGCCCCAAAATGGATGGGTGGGGTCCCCCTGAGAGTCATGCTCTCCTGCCTCGTATTCCCGCTGGCCGGGCTACACGCCGTCGAACCCAAGATCGAGTTCAACCGCGACATCCGGCCGATCCTCTCCGACAACTGCTTCAGCTGCCACGGGCCTGATGCCGGTTCGCGCAAGGGCGGACTCCGCCTCGACCAGCGGGAAACCGCCCTGAAGGGTGGCAAGTCGGGCGTAGCCGCGATCGTCCCCGGCCAGCCCGGCGAGAGCGAACTCCTGCTCCGCGCCCGCTCGCCGCACGACGACGAGGTGATGCCGCCGCCCGACCAGAAGGAGCGCCTCCGCGCCGCAGATGTCGCCAAACTCGAACGCTGGATCGTGCAGGGTGCCGACTACGAGCCCCACTGGGCGTTTATTCCGCCCTCGCCGCAGGCGCCGCCCGCCGCCAGTGCGGCGAGGGCGGGCAACCCTATCGACGCCTTCGTCGCCGCCCGCCTGACCCAGGCCGGCCTGAAACCCTCACCCGCCGCCGATCTCGCCACGCTCGCCCGCCGTATCCACCTAGATGTGACGGGCCTGCCCCCGACGCCCGCCGAAGTCGACGCGTTTTGCCAGGCCGCCGGCCGCGACCGGCCGCCCGCCGTCGCCGCCCTCGTCGACCAGCTCCTGCAGCGGGAGTCGTACGGCGAGAAATGGGCCAGGGTTTGGCTCGATGCCGCGCGCTACTCCGACAGCAACGGTTACGAGAAGGACCTGCTCCGGGAACAGTGGGCCTGGCGTGACTGGGTCATTCGCGCCTACAACCGGGACCTCGCCTACGACCAGTTCATCATCGAGCAGATCGCCGGCGACCTGCTGCCGAATGCGACCCAGGATCAGGTCGTCGCCACCGGTTTCCTCCGCAACAGCATGACCAACGAGGAGGGCGCGACCATCCCTGAGCAGTTTCGCAAGGAGGAGATCTTCGACCGTTTGGACTGCATCGGCAAAGCCGTTCTCGGCCTCACGCTCCAGTGCGCCCAGTGCCACACGCACAAGTTCGATCCGATCTCGCACGACGAGTACTTCGGCCTGTTCGCCTTCATCGACAACACCTATGAAGCGCAGTCCTGGGTCTACACGCCCGACCAGCAGAAGGTGATCGCCGACCTGGAGTGTACGATCGCCATGCTCGAGCAGCGCCTCCGCGACTCCCACCCGGCATGGCGCACGGAGCTGGCCAACTGGGAGGAATCGGTCCGCGCTCAAAATGTGCCGTGGACCATCGTACAGGCGACGGAACTCGGCAGTGTGAGTGGCCTCAACCATCCCACGCAGGAGGCTGACGGCTCGATCCTCACGCTGGGTAACCCGACCACCCGCGGCGAAATATATATCATTGCCGAGCCGAAGCAGCTCAACGGCGGGACCGGACTGCGGCTCGAGGCGCTGACGTACCGCGACTTGCCCCAGAACGGCCCCGGCCGCAGCAAGTACGGCACATGGGCGGTCAGTGAACTGATAGTCACCGTGCAGACCCCGGGCACGACAACCTGGGTGCCCGTGCCGCTCCGACACGCCACCGCCGACTTCTCCGAGCCCGAGGGCAAACTCGAGGAGGAATGGAAGGCCAATTTCGACAAGGAAGGGAAGCGCACCAAGGGCCCTGCCGCGTTCATGATCGACGGGAGCCGCGACACTGCTTGGCGCGCCGATCGCGGGCGCGGGCGCCGAAATCAGGAGTCGGTCGCGGTCGTGCAGTTCGAATGCCCGCTCGATTATCCCGCCGGCACGAAGCTCAAGGTCGCGATGCATTTCGAACACGGTAAGAATGACCGGCTCATCACGCAGCTCGGCCGCTGCCGGATCAGTCTCACCACGGCGCCGGACCCGCGGGCCCCTCCGGTCGACTACGCCGCGGTGCTGGCGCTCTCCGCGCCGCCCGACCAGCGCACGCCGGCGCAGCAACGCGCCGTCTTCACCGCGTGGCGGCAGACACTGACGGACGCCGGGGAGATCAACGACGCGATCGCCGCCGCGTGGAGCACGTACCCGGCCGCCGACACCTCGATCCTCCACCTGCTCGAGCGCTCGCCTGACCAGGCGCGCGCCACCCACCTGCTCGAACGCGGCGCGTGGGATCAACCTAAACACGCCGTCGCCCCGCACGTCCCCGCCGCGCTGCACGCGCTCCCGGCCGAAGCGAAGCCGGACCGGCTGGACTTCGCCCGCTGGCTCGCCGACCCGCGTTCGCCGCTCACGGCCCGCGTCGCGGTCAACCGCGTCTGGCAGGCGATCTTCGGCGCCGGCCTGGTCGAGACATCCGAGGACTTCGGCACCCGGGCCCGGGTGCCGGTGCATCAGAATATCCTGGACGCGCTCGCGATCGATTTCATGCGGCACGGCTGGAGCCAGAAATGGCTCGTGCGCACGATCCTCGCCAGCGCGACTTACCAGCAGTCCGCCCGCGCCTCGCCTGAACTGCTGGAACGCGATCCGCGCAACCAGCTGCTCGCCCGCGGTCCGCGCTTCCGTCTGGAGGCGGAGATCGTCCGCGATTCCGCCCTGAGCATAGCCGGCCTGCTGACGCCAACCGTCGGCGGCCCCAGCATCTTTCCTCCGGTCCCGCAGAGCGTGCTCGATTATAATTTTTACAAGCCCGACTACTGGGATCCTGCCCAGGGCCCGCAGCGTTATCGGCGGGCCCTGTATGTCTTCCGTAAGCGCTCGATGCCGGACCCGGTGATGAGCGCGTTCGATTCGCCCAACGGCGATACGGCGTGCGTGCGCCGCCCACGTTCCAATACACCACTCGCCGCTCTCACGAGCCTCAACGAGACGATCTTCGTCGAGGCCGCGCAGGGGCTCGCCCTGCGCATCCTGCGCGAAGGCGGTGGTGACGACGCCGCGCGCGCGAACTTTGCCTACCGGCTCTCTACCGCGCGGCCGATCAGGCCCCACGAGTACGCCACCGTCGCCGCGCTGCTCCGCGATTCTCGCCAGCGCCTCGCCGACGGCTGGCTCAACCCGTGGGAAATCGCCACCGGCGAACCCGGCAAGCCACCCACGCTGCCCAAGGGCACGACGCCCCAAGATGCCGCCGCGTGGACCATCGTCGCGCGCGTGCTGCTCAACCTCGACGAAACCCTCACCAAACCCTAATCTCGCCATCCCGTCTTCCAGGTCTCCCGAGTCTTCCAGTTCTTCCATGTCCTCCCCCCTCGACCTCACCCGCCGCTGGTTCCTACGCGACTGCGGCGTCGGGCTCGCGAGCGTAGCCCTTGCCCAACTGCTGCAGCGCGACGGCCGCGCCGCCCCGTCCGCCAACCCGCTCGCCCCGCGCGCACCGCACTTCGCGCCCAAGGCGAAGCGCGTCATCTATATGTTTCAAGCCGGAGCGCCGAGCCACCTCGAGCTCTTCGACCCGAAGCCCGAGCTCACGAAGCGAGACGGCCAGCTTCCGCCCGCGGCCCTGCTCGAGGGCTATCGCGCTGCCTTCATTAAGCCCAACTCGGCGCTGCTCGGCTCGAAGTACAAGTTTCAGCAGTACGGTTCTTCCGGGGCTTATCTTTCAGAACTGCTCCCGCATACCGGCAAGGTCGTCGACGACCTTTGCCTGGTGCGCTCGATGCAGACCGACGCCGTCAATCACGCGCCCGGGCAGATCTTGATGAGCACCGGTTCGCAGCAGTTCGGCCGGCCCAGCCTCGGCGCCTGGTCGCTCTACGGCCTCGGCAGCGAGAGCGAAGAACTTCCGGGCTACGTCGTGCTGACAAGCGCGAAGGGCACCAGTGGCGGCGCGAGCAACTACGGCTGCGGCTTCCTGCCCACCGTCTACAACGGCGTGCCTTTCCGCAGTGCCGGCGATCCAGTGCTCTATCTTTCGAACCCGAAGGGAATCGACCAGTCCGCCCAGCGCGCCTCGCTCAATGTGCTCCGCCAGCTAAACGAACTCGCGCTCGACGACTACCGCGACCCCGAGATCGCCGCCCGCATCGCCAGCTACGAAATGGCGTACAGGTTGCAGACGAGCGCGCCCGAACTCATGGACCTCGCATCCGAGCCGAAACACGTCCTCGACCAGTACGGCATCAAGGATCCGAAGGAATCGACCTACGCCCGCAACTGTCTGCTTGCACGCCGCCTGGTCGAACGCGGGGTGCGTTTCGTAGAGCTCTTCCACGAGGCCTGGGACCAGCACGATAATCTGACCAAGGCGCTGAAACAGAACTGCGCCGACACCGACCAGGCCAGCGGCGCTCTCGTCGCGGACTTGAAGCAGCGCGGCCTCCTCGACGACACCCTTGTCATCTGGGGCGGCGAGTTCGGCCGCACTCCGATGGTGCAGGGCGGCAACGACGGCCGCGACCACCACAACCGCAGCTTCACCATGTGGCTCGCGGGCGGCGGCGTGAAGCGCGGCCACATCCATGGTGAAACCGACGACCTAGGCTTTAATGTCGTCCGTGACCCCGTTCACGTGCACGACCTCCATGCAACCATTCTGCACCTCCTCGGCTTCGATCACACGAAGCTGACCTACCGCTTCCAAGGCCGCGACTTCCGCCTCACAGACGTGCACGGCAAAGTCGTCGACAAATTGATCGCGTAGGCGGCGGCACCAACCGATGCGGGCGTATTGAGCCAAAAGGCGCAGCCATCGATTCCCCCGTGGAGTGCGGCAGCCAGACGCCGCTTTTCGCAGCGACCGAGGTTTGTCGGCCCGAGCTCACGCCCGGTCGCGCCGACCACGCCGACCAAGGCTGGATGGGTGGGGAGAACGGCATTTGGGGCATGGGCGATCATTTCCGGCACACCATCCGACGCCGGCCACTCCGCCACTCTCCGAATCCCCTCGCTCGAAAGAGCGATCCCGGCCGTTTGACCGCACGCTGCTTAACTGCGACTCGCCAACCGGGATTTACACCCGCCATTACACGTTACTGATATGAGACTGGACCTTTAGGGGCATCGGGTCCGGGAGGGGTTTGGTGAAACGTGGTCCGCGCGCCACCAATCACACTTCACCGATCACTAATCACCAGGACAGCTGCATAACGGACGATGTACTAGGCGAGGATGCCCTTCACCAGTTCCCCGTGCACATCGGTGAGACGGAAGTCGCGGCCTTGGAACTTGTAGGTTAGTTTCCTATGATCCATTCCCATAAGATGCAGGATGGTGGCATTGAGATCGTGGACGTGGACGGGGTCGGCGGTGATGTTATAGCAGTAGTCATCGGTCGCGCCGTGCACGTGGCCGGCTTTCACTCCGGCCCCGGCCAGTACCTGGGTGAAACACCGGGGATGGTGGTCGCGGCCCGCTTTGGCGCCGGGGTCCTGCGCGTAGATGGTGCGGCCAAATTCCCCGCCCCAGACGACCAGGGTGTCGTCGAGGAGGCCGCGCTGCTTGAGGTCCTGAATGAGGCCGGCGGTCGGTTGCTCGGTATCGCGGCACACGACGGGAAGGGCCTCGGTGAGCTTGGCGTGCTGGTCCCAGCCCATGTGGAAGAGTTGGATGAAACGCACATCGCGCTCCGCCATGCGCCGTGCGATCAGGCAGTTTCTAGCGAAGCTGCCCGGCTTGGTGACGTTGGGTCCGTAGAGCTTGAGCACGCTCTCGGGCTCGCCGGAAATGTCTCCCAGCTCCGGCACGCTGGCCTGCATGCGAAAGGCCATCTCATACTGCGCGATGCGGGCGGTGATTTCCGGATCGCCGACGACGGCATGCTGCTGCTGGTTCAGCTTTGCCACGTCATCGAGGATGTCTCTTCGCATCGCGCGGTCGATGCCCTCCGGGTTGTCGAGGAAGTAAACGAGATCACCCGTGTTGCGCAGTTTCACTCCGGAATGCTCGGTGGGCAAAAAGCCGGAGCCCCAGAGGCGGCTGTAGAGTGGCTGATCACCACCGACGCTGGGCCGCGAGGTTAGCACGAGGTAGGCGGGCAGGTTGCTGTTCACCGCCCCGAGGCCGTATGACACCCACGAGCCGATGCTGGGGCGCCCCGCCAGCTGGGAGCCGGTCTGGAAAAAAGTGATGGCCGGATCGTGATTGATCGCCTCGGTGTGCATCGAGCGAATGAGGCAGAGGTCATCGGCGATCGCACCCCAGTGCGGGAGCAGTTCGCTCAACTCCATTCCGCACTGCCCATACTTGGCGAACTTGTAGGGGCTGGGGAAGACCGGCAGCGACTTCTGCTTCGAGGTCATCGTGGTGATGCGCTGCTGCCCGCGCACGGACGGCGGAAGGTCCTTCCCGCGTTCCTTCTCCATCTGCGGTTTCGGGTCGAAAAGGTCCATCTGCGACGGTCCGCCCGATTGGAAGAGATAGATCACGCGTTTGGCCCGGACCGGATGTTGCGGCTGGGCAAACAAGGTCCGCGCACTGGCCTGCTCCGCACCGAGCAACGAAGCGAGCGCGGCTGCGCCAAAACCATGCGCGGAGGCTTTCAGGAAGGCGCGCCGGTTGAGGGTGTCCTGCAGGCGTGTGACTTGGTCTTGTTCTTTTCGCTTCATTTGTTGATCATCTCGTCGAGGTTCAGAAGCACGTTAGCCACCGTGGTGAGCGCCGCCAGTTCCACCTTGTCAGCACCGTCCGCCACTTTCGAATCCCCGTGGCTGAGCAAGTTCTCCGCGCCCTTGGGATCCTCCCGAAAACGCGCCAGCCTCCGCTCGAAACCGGCCAGCAGCACCGCCAGTTCCTCCGCGGTGGCCGCCCGCGCTGTCGCAGTGCGAAATCCCCACGCGATGCGCTCCCTGGCCGATCCGCCTTCCTTCAGCATGCGCTCCGCGAACTTCTTCGCCGCTTCCACGTAGGTCACTTCGTTTAGCAGCGCGAGGGCCTGCAGCGGCGTGTTGGTCTGCGTTCGCTTCACCGTACACATTTCGCGGCTGGGCATGTCGAAGAGCAGCATACTGGGCGGCGCCACCGTCTTGCGAATGCGCGAGTAGAGGCTGCGCCGATAGAGTTTCTCCCCGCGGTCCTGCACGAAGGTGCCGCGCTTATCGACCTCCTGCCAAAGTCCATCCGGCTGGTACACCCACCAACTGGGACCGCCCAGTTTTTCCACGAAGAGGTCGGATAGGAAAAGCGCCTGATCCCGCACCATCTCTGCCGCGAGACGCCCGCGCGGCCCCCGGCTCAACATCTGGTTGTCCGGGTCCTTGCTCAGGCGGCTTTCATCCAGCACCGGGCTCTGCCGGTAGGTCGCGCTCATCACGAGCTTCTTGAGCAGGCGTTTCATATCCCAGCCCGACTCCACGAAATCCACCGCCAGCCAATCCAGCAGTTCCGGATGACTCGGCCAGTCGGCCTGCGTCCCGAGGTTCTCCGAACCCTTCACCAGGCCCGCCCCAAAGAGCTGCTCCCACAACCGATTGACCACCACTCGCGCCGTGAGCGGATGACGCCCATCCACCAGCCACCGCGCGAGATCCAGTCGCGTGACATTCCCCTCGGGTGCGGGTGAAAAGGCTTGCGGAAGCGCGGCCTTCACTTCCTCCCCCGGCGCATCGTATTGCCCGCGCTTCAGGACGAAAGCCTTCCGCGGGCTCCCCATCTCCCTCATGATCATCACGTGGGGAAACTGCTCCTCGAGCTTCTTCCGTTCCTGTTCCCGTTCCCGTTCTTTGCCTCTGTGCCGCTCCTCAATCTCCCTGACCTGTTGCGCAAACTTGGCCTCCCTATAACGCAGCCGGGGTTCCGCCGCGCCGCTCAAGTTATTGACGAAGCCCTTCTCATCTAAATTGTTGAATAGCTTGAGATCCAGTCGCGTGACATTCCCCTCGGGTGCGGGTGAAAAGGCGTGCGGAAGCGTGGCCTTCACTTCCTTCTCCGGCGCATCGTATTGCCCGCGCTTCACGACGAAAGCCTTCCGCAGGCTCCCCATCTCCCTCACGATCATCACGTGGGGAAACTGATCCTCGAGCTTCTTCCGTTCCTGTTCCCATTGCTTGCCTTTGTGCCGCTCCTCAATCTCCCTAAACTGTCGCGTAAACTCGGCTTCCCGATAACGCATCCGGGGTTCCGCCGCGCCGCTCAAGTTATTGACGAAGCCCTTCTCATCTAAATTGTTGAACAGCGCGAAGAGCTGGAAAAAGTCCTTCTGGCTAATCGGATCATACTTGTGATCGTGGCACCGCGCGCAACCCAGCGTAAGACCCATCCAGACCGATCCCATCGTTTCCACGCGATCCATCACATATTCCGCCCGCCATTCCTCATCGATCGCGCCGTCCTCCGTCTGGATGCGGTGATTGCGATTGAATGCCGTCGCCAGAATCTGGTCCTCGGTCGCGTTGGGCAGCAGATCACCCGCGAGCTGCTCGATGGTAAATTCGTTGAACGGCTTGTTGGCGTTGAAGGCATCGATGACCCAGTTCCGCCACGGCCACTGCGAATTTTCGAGGTCGTTGTCGTAGCCGTGACTGTCGCCGTAGTGCGCGCCATCGAGCCACCAGACAGCCCAGCGCTCACCGAAACGCGGAGACTCCAACAAACGGTCCACGACCTTCCCGTAGGCATCTCCCGATTCATCGAGAAGAAAGCTCTCTACTTCCGCGAGGGTGGGCGGCAGCCCGGTGAGGTCGAAGCTCACGCGCCGCATGATCTTCTCTTTGCTGGCCGCCGTTTGCGGCTGCATCCCCGCCGCCTTCATGCGCGCGTGAACGAACCGATCGATCTCGTTGTGCCCCCAGCCGCCCGGCTCGGGCATCGCCCGCTTCACCGGCGTCGCGAAGGCCCAATGCTTTTCGAATTTTGCCCCCTCCGCGATCCAGCGCTTGAGGGTTTCGACCTGATGCTGCTCGAGCGGCTTTTTCTCCGTAAACTCCGCCGGCGGCATCCGCTCTTCGGGATCAGCGGCCATGATCCGAGCGATCAATTCGCTCTCCTCCGGTTTGCCAGGAACGAGAACCTGGTAGCCACCCCGGTCCTCCGCCAGCCCGTCGCCGCGATCCAGCCGCAGCTTGCCCTTCCGCGCCGCCGCATCCGGCCCGTGGCATTCGATGCAATAGCCCGCCAGAATCGGCTGCACGTCGCGATGGAAATCGAGAGTCTCAGCAGCCGATGAAAGCATCGCCGGCTGCGAGGCAACGAAGCATAACAGCAGCCGGAGGAATGGAGAGTCGAACACCGCAAACTTTGAGAACTGGCTCACGCGTGCTGGGATTCACTGATAGGGGACTGGATTTTCAGGGGGATCGGGTCCGGGAGGGATTTTCCGCGAAGGCGACGAGACCGAGCGCGGGGATTTCCACTTTGGCGAACGAAGGGCCTGAAAAAACGAGTGAGACCAAGACGGCGACGAGGAGAGCAGGCTGGCATAGTAGCCGAATCAAGGCAGGGAGGGACAGCGGTAGCGTTTGACTGACAGGAAACTGGATTTTGGGGAATGCATGAGTTTGGGTGTTTTGTAACGAGGGGGCCGAGGGGGGATCTCGGGCAGAACGTGGGCTCGGGGTGCGCTGCAACGGCGAAGATTCAAGGCTCCCGCGATCCTATCAAGGTGGTCACTATCCCCCATTTGGGGGAAGTGATCGACTAACCCCTAACCGGGGTTGGAACCGCTCTCGCGGACTCGCCACCAATGACACCACACACGGCCTCCGTCGTCAGCTTGATAGACGGGCTTAGAAAAAACCCCAGTGCATCGACGATCTATCGCTTACCTAGCGGTGAGAACCACTGATACTCGACTGGATTTTGAAGGTATCGGTTCCGGGGGGTGTTTAGCGCCAGCAACGCGGCGACACGGGGGCGGGTGGGCGCTTACAAAACAAAAAGAAATCGAGAGCAATTATTTGGTCGGCGCCGGCGCGTTGAGCGGAAGCGTCTTTAAGAGGAAGTTGCGATGCTCGACCTTCATGGGTTGAATTCGAGTGCATCCGTGGTTGGCCGACAAATCGAATTTTGGCCGTGCCAAAAGGAAACAGCATGCGCGAAAAATTAGAACGTGCATGCAGGTGAACGGTTCTTGCCGCTAGGCAAGCGATCGATCGTCGATGCAGTGGGGGGCTAAGCCCGTCTATCAAGCTGACGACGGAGGCCGTGTGTGGTGTCATTGGTGGCGAGTCCGCGCGAGCGGTTCCAACCCCGGTTAGGGGGAGTCGATCACTTCCCCCAAATGGGGGATGGTGATC
>Ga0209550_10007236_pt1 | contig 10287 bp, 12 predicted proteins | sample LauGreSuBDMM15SN_2_FD_187567 | JGI IMG/M metagenome (GOLD analysis project Ga0209550, IMG submission 187567) | Freshwater lake microbial communities from Lake Michigan, USA - Su13.BD.MM15.SN (SPAdes) (version 5) | ecosystem: Environmental > Aquatic > Freshwater > Lake | place: Lake Michigan... | reverse complement strand
ACACTTTTATAGCCACGGCTCAGAATCGCCACCTTTCTTCCGCCCTCCTGCAACGCGCGGGCCAGCATTTCGACAACCGGTGTCTTACCCGTGCCGCCAACAGTGAGATTGCCCACACTGATCACAAGGACCCCATGGGAATGACTGCGAAAAATCCGGTTGCGATATAATGCCAGCCTAGTCTGAACGATCAGCCGATACAGGCCCGAGAGACAAAGCAGAACAAAGCGCAACGCGTCCGCCCGCCAGCCATGGCGGCGTTCGAGGATGACATCCATTGCAAAGGATTCGAGCCCCTCGATCGATCGTCTCATTTTAAAATACGAACACCCGTATTGTCCGCCCGAACACCAATAACGCACGCTTGATCGAAACCCGAGGCCACAAGCATCGCTGGGGCGATTTTATCAGGTCGCTTGGTGGTGATGCATGCCATAGTCGATCCCGAACCGCTCAGCCAACCACCAATAGCCCCCGCAGCCGCGGCCGCGTCCAAGACCGCTGGCAAACTGGGCAGCAACTTGGCGCGATAGGGCTGATGCAGCCGATCGCCGAAACATCCCGTGAGCTTGGCGTAATCGCCGCTGGCAAAAGCCCCCGCAATTGCGGCCGCATTTCCGACTGAGTAGGCGGCATCCTTAAGAGTGATCTTGGCTGGAAGAACGCTTCGCGCATCACTGGTAGCCAATTCGATCTCCGGGATCAGAAGCAGGAATAAAAGAGAGTCACCGACCTTGTAGCGCTGCACGGGCCCCTCGGGCGGAGCGATGCAAAATCCACCGTAGGCAGCAGGAGCGGCGTTGTCAGGGTGGCCCTCCAGTTCCGCACAAAGTCGAAAAAGCGCGTGTTTGTCGAGCGGGCGACCAGCAAGTTCATTGAGGCCATGTAAAATACCTAAGCGCACAGTAACGCTGCTACCGAGCCCCCTCGAGCGAGGCACATCCCCCTCGACACTCCACGAAAATGAAAACGACTTGGTTTTAGCCGTGCTAAAAAATGCATCTGCCGCCGCCTTGGCCATTTCGCCCTCCACAGGTCCCCGCCCCTTGGACACGGTCGTGGTATTGTAGAGTTTCAAAGCGATACCGAGAGAATCGAAACCCGGTCCGAGATTCGCCGTCGTCGCCGGCACCCTGACTTGTACACTTTTCATCCTCACACTTTGAGCCAAAGGAGGGGCAATGGAAAAGACATCTTTCATTGACTCTGTTCGATTAAAAGCGAAGCTTCCGGCGAAATGAAAAGGCGTATGCCAAAAATTCCAATCGAGTCGAAAGAGACGCGCATTCCTGACGAATACCGTAGACTTTCTATTGTTTGTGTTTTAGTCACCGCTTTGTTCCTCGCTTTGAGTGGGCTCGCAAGGGCAGAGGACCCGCTCGTCCTGCACATCGGGATGTTCCCGAATATCACTCATGCTCAAGCACTCGTGGCAGCAAATATGACCCGCGAAGGCAAGGGTTGGTTTGAGTCCAAACTCAGCCGTCCCGTCAAAATCGAATGGCTGATTTATAATGCGGGATCGTCCGCTATGGAGGGAATCTTTACCAAAGCGATCGACATGACATTCATTGGTCCAAGCCCCGCTGTGAATGCCTTTGCGAGATCCAATGGAAAAGATATTCGAGTGATGAGTGGCGCCATCCGAGGCGGCGAGGCTCTTGTTGTCAAGGGAGACGAGATCCAAATACCCAGTGATTTGCGCGGCAAAACCATTGCTACCCCTCAACTCGGCAACACCCAAGACGTCGAGTGCCGAGCGTGGTTGATCGATAACGGCATTCGAGTCACCCTCGTCGGCGGTGATGCCCGCGTCCTTCCAACAGCCAATCCCGACATGCTCCCACTTTTTAAACAAGGTCAACTCCAAGCCGCTTGGACAGTCGAACCTTGGGTGACCCGATTGATCAATGAAGCAGGTGGCCGGATTTTCCACTCGGATCCTGACGCGCTCACAACCGTGCTGATCGGTAGTGTGAAATTTTTGAATGAAAATCCCCAACTCGCCACGGATTTCAAAAAAGCCCATGAAGATCTCACCGCATGGATCCTCGCGAACCCAACTGAGGCCCGCCGCCGCGCTCGAGACGAATTAAGCGCGATCACCAAGCACAAGATCAGCCAAGCCCTCATTGACGAAGCTTGGACTCGCTTGACTTTCAACTGCGAGATCACCGTCACCCCATTTGAAAAGTTTCTCGCACAGGCTAAACAAGTTGGATTTTTGCGAACGAAGATCAACCTCCATGATTTGATTTGGAAACCATGAGCATCGAAACTGCCATTACTAACATAGCTCCCGAACGCATCGAAATCGATGGAGTCACAAAATCCTTCACGACCAATCGAGGGACTATTGTCGCTCTCGACAACGTGAGCGTGAAAGTCGCCGAAGGGGAATTCCTCTGCCTCGTGGGACCAAGCGGATGCGGAAAATCGACTCTCCTCAACATCATCGCCGGACTAGACACACCCGATAGCGGCCGCGTTCTTGCTAACGGAGAAAGCGTCACCGGACCAGGTCGTGACCGCATGGTGATGTTCCAAGAACACGCGCTTTTTCCGTGGCTCGACGTGCTCGGGAATGTGATGTTCGGCCTCCGCCTCAAGCCCGGATTGAACAATAAGGAACGCAAGGAAGTGGCGAAGTATTACCTCGATCTCGTTGGCCTTTCCAAATTTCTTCACGCAAACATTCACGAGCTTTCAGGCGGCATGAAGCAACGCGTCGCCCTCGCTCGCGCCCTAGCTCCGAATCCTCGCGTGCTTCTCATGGACGAACCCTTTGCCGCACTCGATGCCCTCACCCGCGAACAACTCTACGGCGATATCCAACGCATCTGGGAAGCCCGCCGAAAGACCATTTTATTTGTGACCCACAATGTCCGTGAGGCCGCCTGCCTTGGCGACCGGGTTTTACTTTTTTCACCAAATCCGGGTCGCATCCACGCGGAATTCCAAGTCACTCTCCCCCGCGCAAGAGATATCAACAGCGTGGAACTCGCTCACTACTCGACCGAGATCACCGCAGCTCTCAAAGGATTCACCAACAAACAAGGTACGGAGGTCGCAGAATGATTCGCTCCCTTTCATCCATCGTCTTTTTCCTCGCTCTGCTCCTCACATGGGAGTTTGTGGCACGGAGTGGTCACTACTCGACTGTGATTCTCCCCTCACCACTCAATGTGCTGGAATATATCTGGCAGGCAACTTGCGACGGCACACTCTGGGTTGCCACGCTGGTGACCATGAAGCGCCTGCTGCTCGGCTACGGACTTGGACTTCTATTTGGCATTCCACTCGGTCTCGTCACGGCCCGATTCCGACTTCTCCAAGACACCCTCGGCCTGCTCGCGCTCGGCGTGCAGACACTACCAAGCGTCTGCTGGGTCCCCTTGGCCCTCCTTTGGTTTGGACAGACCGAGGCCGCCATGCTCTTCGTCGTAGTCATGGGAACACTCTGGTCGGTGATCATCGCTACCAATGATGGCGTCCGCGCGATGCCGCCCATCTATCTCCGCGCGGCCCGCACGATGGGCTCAAAAGGCCTGCACACTTGGGTTAAGGTTATCCTTCCTGCCTCATTGCCCTACCTCGTCGGAGGAATGAAGCAGGGCTGGGCCTTTGCATGGCGCTCACTGATGGCCGCTGAAATTTTTGTTACGATCCTCACCGGATTCGGTCTTGGGCAATTACTCCAATACGGTCGCGAGCTCCTTGCGATGGATCAGGTCGTGGCCGTGATGGCGATCATTGTCGTCATCGGACTCCTTGCCGATCGCCTACTCTTCTCGCCGTGGGAACGGTTTTTTCACAAGCGCTGGGGCACGGGATCGGTAAAATGAGAACGAACGGCCAAGCCCTCACGTTGACGAGGCTTGCCAACGGGGGGTGGTTTTTTTGATGATGCAGTCCATGGATGCCATTATCGATTTACTTCAACAAAACGCGCTCATGCCCAGATCGGATATGGCTCGCCTGCTCAATATGTCCACGGAAGAAGTGGAGGCGGCCATTGCCAAGCTAGAAGCGGACGACATCATTCTTGGCTATAAGCCGGTCATCAACCGGGAAAAATGGGGCACGGAAAAGGTCACGGCTGTTATCGAGGTCAAAATCACGCCCGAACGCGATGGTGGCTTTGATCGTGTAGCCTCGCGAATTGCCAAATTTGAGGAAGTTCAAGGCTGCTACCTGATGAGTGGGGGCTATGATTTGTTGATCATCGTCGAGGCGGCGAACTTGCGCGCTGCGGCGGCCTTCGTTGCCGAGCGGTTGAGCACCATCGATGCCGTGCAGGCCACCGCGACACATTTCCGACTTAAGACATACAAAGAAAACGGCACCTTTCACCACTTCGACGTCTCGTCCGAACGTCTATCCGTTACGCCGTGAGTATCGCCATCGCCGAACACATCAAGGGAATCCCCCGCTCGGGAATTCGAGATTTTTTTGAAATCGTCCAGTCGATGAGCGACGTGATCTCGCTTGGCATCGGTGAACCGGATTTCGCCACTCCATGGCATATCCGCGAAGCCGCCATCTACGCCCTTGAGCGTGGACGCACAGGCTACACTTCGAATCTCGGACTACCCCGCCTCCGCCGCAGCATCTCGGACTACATCCAGAAACACTTTGGCATCCGCTACGAACCCCTATCGGAGATCCTCGTGTCCGTGGGTGTTTCAGAAGCGATTGATTTGGCCTTGCGGGCGCTCTTGAACCAAGGAGACGAGGTCATTTATCACGAGCCCTGTTATGTTTCCTATGCCCCCAGCATCGTCATGGCTGGCGGCGTCGCGCGTGCTGTCACCACACGCGCAGACGAGGGATTCATCCTCCATGCGGAGGAACTAGAAAAAGCCATCACGCCCCGCACTCGTGTCTTGATGTTAAACTTCCCGACCAACCCAACCGGTGCGGCCATGGATCCCGAGGAACTGGAAAAGATCGCAGCCGTTTGCGTGAAGCACGATCTCGTAGTCCTCACGGACGAGATTTATAGTGAACTCACTTACGAGGGACGCCCACACCACAGCATCGCTACGATCCCAGGAATGCGCGAGCGAACGGTTCTCCTGCATGGTCTATCAAAAGCATTTGCGATGACAGGATGGCGCATCGGATTCGCTTGCGCTCCCGCTGAACTCATCGAGGCCATGATGAAAATTCATCAATACTCGATCTTATGCGCTCCGATCATGGGCCAAGATGCCGCCATCGAAGCGCTCGATCGAGGCGAGCAAAGCGTGAACGGCATGCGGCGCGAATACGAAATGCGACGTAATTTCATCGTGAGTTCTCTTCGCGACATGGGCTTGGATTGTCCTAGCCCGCGAGGCGCTTTCTACGTGTTTCCAAAAATCACATCCACCGGCCTCTCAAGCCGCGATTTTTCTTTGCGTCTACTTCATGAAAAGAAAGTCGCCGTGGTGCCAGGCCCGGCTTTTGGAAGTGGTGGGGAAGGACATGTCCGCTGCAGCTTTGCGACCGCTCTAGATCAAATCAAAATCGCTATGGTTCGCATGGCGGAATTTTGTCGCGAACTAAAGGCCTAAGAACCTTTCAATCCAGCGCAACACCGAAAAAGTCGCGGAAGACCTGAGCGTAAACATCACGCTTGATTTCACCCGCCCATGTGAGCTGGAATTTTTCGGGCTGAATCCATTTACAATCTCGGAATTCCTTCTTATCGGGCTTCAGCACAGCATCGCAGGATTGGATCAAGTCTGCTAAAAAATAGACCTGTTCCTGACCATCGCATCCGTGTTTTTTGACACCCTTTGGAAATGCATACCGATAGGGACCGCGATGCTCGACGACGCGGTAGTAATCGGGCGTGAGTGAAATCTCCTCTCGCACCTCACGCTCCAGCGCCTCCGCATTCGTTTCCCCCTTATCGATTCCGCCCTGCGGAAACTGCCACGATCCCAGATAGTCGGCACGCTCACACACTAAGACACACCCATCGCTACGACGAAGAATAATGGCTACATTCCGGCGATATACGAGATCACTCATTCTCAGACAGCCAAGCTCACTGCTGGTTGCTGTTGCGTGAGACAATGGAAGGCACCCAAGCCCCAGATGAGCTCACGACAGTCGATGGGCACAATGGTGCGTTTGGGAAACGCCTCGTGTAGGGCAGAGACAGCCCAAGCATCGTTGCGCTCACCGTAAACAGGAAGAAGAACAACCGTATTCGCAATGTAGAAATTCGCGTAACTCGCCGGCAAACGTTGCCCATCGCGCTCGACCCGCCTAGGCATCGGCAAGGTCAACACATGAAGCGGTTCGCCACCCGGCAACCGCATCGTGTGAAGAAGATCCAGATTACGCTTGAGTGGCTCGTAATTGAAATCGTTCACGTCTTCTTCCACCACGGTAACCACTGTGCTCGGCCCGACAAACCGAGTAATGTCGTCGACGTGTCCGTCGGTATCATCGCCTTCGATCCCGTCGCCGAGCCAAAAGATCGCTTTCACCCCCAGCGTCTCGTGAAGTTTTTTTTCTATTTGATGGCGGGACATATCAGGATTCCGATTGGCATTCAGAAGACAACTTTCGGTCGTTATGATCGTTCCCAGCCCATTCCCATCGATGGATCCCCCCTCGAGCACAAAATCCCCAAAATCAAAAACAGGAACTCCAAGAGCCTTGGCCACGGCCGCCGGCACAGCGTTGTCTTCATCAAAGGGAGACAACTTGTAGCCCCAAGCATTGAAACCAAAGTTCAACGCAGCTAGGTGCGGCGCCTTCGTGTTAGTCAAAAAGATCGGGCCATGGTCGCGGCACCATGGTTCGTCGGTGGGGATGTGAAAATATTCCACCCGTTCGCGTGGACACGATTTCAGCAGGGCTCGCACTGTTTTTTCCTGTGCGGCATCCTTCACATTGATCCGGACGATTTCGGATTCCGCGAGCGCCTCGGCCATGGCTACAAATGTCGGAATGACCCGTTCGTAAGAACCAGGGAAGCTATTGCATTCAGGTTGGGGCCACGAAATCCATGTGGCCTCATGGGGCTCCCATTCGGCTGGGAGACGATAACCTTTTTCGGCAGGAGTCTTCGTTGTCATTACCTACAGACATCATGCGATCGGACGTTAAGAACAAGGGGAATCTTGCAAAAACTTTGCCACCCGTAAGCGGGCAACGAAACCACGGTGCCGATATCGCACGCGCTAGACCGACCCGTCACCCGCGCGCATCTTTTCGATCGTCGCCGTCGTCGATTTTCCCTCGACCATATCGGCGAGCACTACCCTGCCGCCATGGGCCTCCACCACATCACGCCCACTCACGTAGTGTGCCCAGTCTTTCCCCTTCACAAGCACATCGGGGAGGATTTTTTCAATGAGATCACGGGGTTCGTCCTCATCAAAAATCACGACATAATCGACCGCACGTAGCGATCCGAGAACAAAAGCTCTGTCGTCCTGATGATTCACCGGACGTGTCGGTCCCTTAGCTCGACGCACGGAAGCATCGCTATTCAGTCCCACCACAAGCGCGTCCCCTTGGGCTCTAGCGAAGGCTAAGTATTCAGTATGCCCACGATGAAGGATATCGAAACACCCGTTCGTAAAAACAAGACTCAATCCCGCTTCACGAAGACGATCCCGCTCCTGTCGTGCTTCCTCGGCGGTAATGACTCGTGGCTCATGCATAAAAGAGCAGATTAAAAAAACTCAAACGGATTGAAACAGCGGAGGAAAATTTTCCCTGTGGGAATCCTCCGATTGGCGACGCATCTGCTCGATTCGGCGCAGATAGAAATCCAGCGCAGGATCGGGAATGCCGCTGATACGAGCTTTCGTGAATTCCTCAACGGCCTTCTCCCATTGCCTGTCACGATAATGCAGAACACCCGTCCAGAAATGATCGCGGCTCCGTTCCCTCTCTGGCGAGAGTCCGTGCTTGGGAGCGAGAATCTCATAGATTTCAACGCGGCGACGGCTTGCAGAAACCTTAAGGATCTCGACCGGCCTCACCTCGAGAGACTCCGCCGCAGGCTCGTATGTATCTGGACCGATCAGAATCCGCGTTCCATAAACTGGACTCGATGCGCAAAGACGTCGGGCGAAATCCACCGCCGAACCAGCCACGCTGAAACTCCCCAAGCGTCCGCCTCCAAATGCAGCGGCAATCAAATCCCCCGAGTCGAGACCCATGCGAACATCCAAGCGCCGCTGCCAGCGCGCATCGCACTCTTTGTTCAATTCATCCAATCTGCTAGCCAGATCCACCGCGGCGCGACAGGCCCGGATCGCATGCTTCTCATCAGGAATCGGCGCGCCAAAAACCACGCGAATACACTCACCATTGCATTCATCAAGATAGCCGCCGGATTCCACCAAATAATCGGAAGCCGTTTTCAAATATAAATTCGTGATCGCGGTGTAATTTTCCGGCGTGAGAAGCTCCATCAATTCGGAGTGATTGTGCACCGACACCACAAGTACCGTCCCATTGATCACCTCACCTGGGAAGTGAACCGGAACCGCTGAGGCAACCAAGGATCGAAAATCCTCTCGCGCCAACCGCTGTCCAAACAAGCGCTCCAGCGTCTGTTTTCTCGCCCCAGCTTGCGTTCTACCCCAAACCAACCCTAATCCTAGGCTGCACATCGCAGCCAGTACTGGCGCCAACGGAGATAGGTATTTCCCATATAACGCCGAAACCAGCGACCAAGTTAAAACCAAAACACAGATCCCAAACGCGGGAACGATTTTTAGGAAAGGACGCGAAATGTCGACCGAAGTCCAAGCCACCCCAAAGGCCAAGAGGACAGCAAAAAAAAGCGAGAGCGGCGGTGCAGAGACGGGAGATTTGAAACCCAAGACCAGTGCCCAAACGGAATCAAAAACGGCAATGGTGCCACTGAAAAACGCCAGAGCAGCAATGAAACTAGATAGGATGCCGATTACAACACTTGCTTTGAGATTACTCATTTTAAAATTTAAACGAAAATAGACCCGCTCTTTATTACAAAGGATCAGCGGTGTTCACAATTGGATTTCTCTTCACAAGCGAGAATAGCCCGAACAGGACCCCATGAATCCTAACCAAAAATGGCGCGCCCGGATGGGATCGAACCATCGACAGCCGGTTTAGAAGACCGGCGCTCTATCCACTGAGCTACGGGCGCATTTACAAATGAAAAACTTACGCTCTTTGTTGTTTTTTACTGCGCTGAGGGCACACCAAAAGTGAGCTCCCCCGTGCATTTACGCGGTAAGAGATATCTTACATTGTCTTTTTATCTCCGCAAGAAACAAAGGGACCTCTCAAAGAAAATATCACACCAAACGACGCTCTCCTGCGGCCAAGCAGCACGAGCCTTAGCTTGGCGAAATATGTGAATCTGTGACCTTTTGAGTCTGCATTTTCAGGGCCGCCTTTTGAGAACTCTTCGGATATCATCATGGTTGCCGACTTCGAAGAAAATCATCGAATTGGATAGCAGGTTTTTTGAACATAGAGGAAAATTTTACATGCAATCAAATGCAGAAAAAATAACACCTATTACATTATCTGAAAACGGGTTGATATATTTTCAATGGCCAACGACGCAGGTGGCGTCTTGTTCATTGACCATGCCGAGACAAGCGCGATTGAGTATGCTGGGGCAATGTATCATGGGATTGCGCTGAGGGAACCGCCATTCGAATAAGGAGGCCCATGCAGCAAACCCCGCTCAATCAGATAACATATTAATTCCGTAGCTGAACTCAAGCCGCCCTCAAATCAACGAAAGAAGCCTACTGAGTTGCCAAAAGACTTTGGACCGATATGTCCTCGTCAAGACTCTCCCAATGAATCCCGATACCAGGACCGATCAAACGCCAATTTTCTATCTGCGCCGGTAGTGCGTCCCTCAATTTTGGAAACCATTCCAGAGGCGCGGAAACAATTCGCCCATCGGCCAACGTGACATGGATCGAATCGGAGTCGATCTCGACCCCAGTTGCCCTTGCATCAGTTTTGACTTTGGCGGTGGTTAGTAACATGCTCATCCCATTTCCTCCTAATTTCTTCTTTGTGTTCTTGGATTAGCTCACGGATTTCCTTCAGTTGTTTACTCAAATATCCATGAGACTCAGCCAACAATATCGGATCAAGCCAGAATTTCGCGTATTTCTCAGCAGAATCAATGTGCACATGCATGGGTTCCTCAGCTTCACGGCTGCGCCGTCGGGGCCCTTGACTTCAGGCCACGCCGTCGCCGCTTCTCGGAGATGGCGGGCGGCTCCAGCCTATGCGCTTCGCGACTCCGTCTTGGCA
>Ga0209550_10007235_pt1 | contig 10288 bp, 10 predicted proteins | sample LauGreSuBDMM15SN_2_FD_187567 | JGI IMG/M metagenome (GOLD analysis project Ga0209550, IMG submission 187567) | Freshwater lake microbial communities from Lake Michigan, USA - Su13.BD.MM15.SN (SPAdes) (version 5) | ecosystem: Environmental > Aquatic > Freshwater > Lake | place: Lake Michigan... | reverse complement strand
CTTGTGCTTGTCTGTTCTCCTCTGATTGATAATCCTGCTAATTGATTGATGTCTGGAACTACAAGATACTTTTGTCCTTTAACGAATACAGCTTTGTATGTGCCTGTGTCGGCGGCTACTTGCTTGCGCCCAGTTAGCTTACCGAAATCCTCGCTAGTAATGACTTTGGTGTTAGTTCCAGCTAGGAACCCTGCATTGTTTGCAATCCCCGTTCTGATGGCGTTCTTGAGCTTCTGCGTCCCCTTGTTGAAAGCTGGTAATGCGCTTATTACTTTGTCTGTAGCAGACATGAATGCTTGGAGTATCGGACGCTCCGCTTTTCCAGTATCGTCAGTTCTATAAAGTGTTCCGAATGGTGATCTCCTGCCAGACTCTGGTAGACCCATCTCACGGGTTGGAGTTGTGCCTTGTGGATCGATTCCTTGTTCGATTGCTGTCAGTTCAGCAATCTTATTCTGCTCTGCGAAAATTTGTGTGTTTACCCTATCAATGCCGGCCTTATCATTCTCATCCAAAGCATCGAACTCTGTGTTGAGTTCTTCAATCTTTGTCTTGGCTTCTTCGATAGTAGTGGAGGGTGTTGCAGCTTCTGCGACTGGTGGTTTTATCGTTAACGATAATCCTTCAACCTCTTTGTTTACGGCATCTAGGTCTGTTTTCTTTTTATCCAATGCAGTTTGCGCGTCGATCCTCTCTTGTGATCCTTCTGCCATTGTAGCCAATGCTTCTTCATCCATCCCGATCTCTTCAGTAAGAGATTCGATCTTGTTATCAAGCTCCATCCGTTTAGATGCAGCTATGCTTACAGCAGGGATTTCTTGATCATTACCAGTTACCTTTTGGTATTGAAGCTGTAGATCAGTTAATGCTTTCTGCCTATCGGATATATCAAAGCGGAGTTTCTGCGCTCTAGGATCGTTTGGCTCCATTGCATCCAAGTCTGATCTAAGGTTCTCGATGGCATCTTGATTCCTTGTTATCTCAGTTGATAATGCCATTGCGGCAGGGTTATCACTTGGAGTCTCTAAATCTCTAGCGGCTTGTTCAGCAGCTTCATCTATTTTTATCTCTGCCTTCCTCTCTGGACTCATTGATTCAAATGCACCCAGCGGCCCACCCATAAATGCGCCAGCTACCGCGCCAGTAGTAGCACTCTCGATAGCACCCTTAAATGTAGGTACATCGCCACCCACTCCTTGTACCCCAATATTTTTAGCAACTTCTTGTTGTGCGCTTTGAATCGCTTCCACAGGAGATTCTGCGGCAATACCCTTTATTGTTCCTTTAATTAAATCTTCAGTTACGTCTTTGCCTTGCTTAGTAAGTACACGGGTTAGGATAGCTTCAGCACCAGTTGAAGATGCCACAGCATTCAATCCACCGCTTAGTAAAATCTGATCTAGGTTCTTGCCTAGCGTTGCTTGGGCTTCAGTTGCTTTATCGTGGGCTGCGCCTTCTGACAAACCTTCTTTGCGTAGATAATCTAGAGTGGCAGTATAGATATCTCCTTTTGCTTGCCCTACCCCTTGAGCAAATCCAATGGCAGCTTGCGTTCCAATGATACCAGCTTTAGTGAACTGAGCCGCTTTTCCTAGTACACCAGCGGCAAGTTGGGGGATCATATACCCAACGCTTTGCGCCGTCATTTCTAGCGGAGCTTTAGCGAACACTTCAAGACCCGCGATAACTTTATCGTAGACTCCTTTATCTTCTGCATCCTTGAGAATCCTAGCGATCTCTTTAGAGTCTTGCTTCGATTCAGCGGACACTAGTCCACCAACCCATTCTTCATATCCAGCTAATTCTTTTGATACCGCATTATCTGCTCCAAATAAATCAGCAAAGCTCTTTACTGATCCAACTAAACCTTCACCTACTTTAATCGGTATGTCTGCTGCTTGTCTTAGTACACCAGATGGTTCTGGTTCGGGTTCTTGTGGGATCGGTCTGCCAGATAACTTTGATGCTACCTCTTCTAATGAATACCCTCTTTCCTTGGCAACAGATAAAGAGTTGTCTTGTTCGATTAGCTTTCCCCAAATTTCATCATCCGAATAATCTCTCTCTCTAGCTACCTTGAGTTCATCGAACGTAAAATTCATTAGAATGATATACCAACACTATGCCGATGGTTCAAGTTCTTTATTGGCCCTTGATTAATTTCTCTTTCTCTTTTTCTAGTTCTAATATTCTTTTTCTGGATGCTTGCAAATCGGCTTGTCCCTTGTAGCTGATTGCTTCTCTGCGAGTCGGATACATAGCTGTTGATGGTGCGGGGCGAGTCGATGTTTGTGCCAGCTTGTCAATTTCTCTATCAATTTCTGCAATTCGTTCTTTCCGTTTCCCAGCGGTATTTACCAGTTCTTTTTCTTTTAATTTCTGTAGCTCCTCATCAATTGCTTTTGTCTTTGCCGATGTCCGTTCTGGAGTTGCGGTAGCGGTTGCTCTTGTTTTCGTTTCTTTTACTGGGAACCTTTCTACTGCTTTTTCTTTTTTCTTTTCTGATGCAACAAACTGGTAACCAGACCCAGACATTGCTGGTATGTTCTGTACTACTTGTAGATGCTGCATTTGATCCTTACTAATTGGGTATGCATCTTTAGAATTACCCTTAAATGTTAACTGGAACATATCAATGCCTACTTGAGATATTACAGCATTATCTACTCCACCATTTTTCTTAAATAACTCAGAAAATGTTTCCCTTTGTCCTGATGGAGCTTGATTTGTCATTGCCTTCACAGCAGAAGGAATTCTATTTGCTGTCTCTATATTGAATTTATATCGTTCTTCTCCAGTCTTCTCATCAACCTCAGAAAGAGTTTCTTTGATATCAGAACCCGGTTCATCTGATGTAGATACAGTTCTTCTAATTTTTGTTACTGTTCCAACTTCTGGGATCAGAATTTTCCCAGTTAGTTCTGGAAATATTTCTGACAACCCCGGATAGTTTCTTGTTTCATAACCTTTTGGTATTTTAGTTGTTGTTGCGTCCGCAAGAACTTGTTGTTTTACATCTGGTGATGCCGCCATGTAGTTCTGCACAACGGGAACAAAAGCCTTATGCTCTTCATTTATATATTTAGGTTCATTGTCTTCAGGAACCTCTGGTGGAGTTTGATTGAAATCAAACTTAGCTGGTTGCAAGCCTCTCAAATCCTGTTCTGCTTGAACATCTGGATTAGACATATATTTTGCTTCATCTGGATATTCTCCCGCAAAGTCGGCTTGTCTCTGTTGAGTAGCCAGATCAGTAGCACTAGTCATAACGTCACCTTGCCCTGTATCTCCATTCGTCAAAGCTGGAATCCCAGCCCTTAATCTTTCACTTCCTGATGGGCCAGATGGTGTACCAGCCGTAACCCTAGCGTTAGCTGCATCAGCCATTCTCATCTTGTATCTACTCTCCTCAATAGACTGACCACCCATGAACCCTAGTTTAATTAGATTATTTAATGGTTGATTAGATGGGTCTGATGCCGCAAGTCCAAGCAATGTTGAATACCCAGCCGCATTGTCTCCAGCTTGGAATGATTGCATAGCTTCTTGTAACGCTGGCAGTGATCCCATAGCCTGTTGCTTGTCTCGGTTATCTTTAATCTGAAGACCGATCTTCTCTCCATATGCAGCTAAGTCTTTTCCTATTTGCATTCCATAGTTCATTACGGCAGTTCCGCCAGTGCCGAAATCTGCTGCGCTCATTGCTGGTATCATAGCCATAATATTTATGTTTTATAAGTTCCGCTTGGATTGTAGTAGTACCCACCACCAGAACCGCCTTGTTGACTTAACTGATTCTGTGCTACTCCATATCCCTCCGCTGCTGCTGCTTTTGAGCCATAGAATCCTGAACTTTGCAATCCAGAGCTTTGTTGTACATATTGTCCATATATATCACCAGCAGATTTTCCAATTCCTCCAATCGCACTTGCTGTTCCCATGTTAGCTTGGTTTTGTTGGTTAGCTAATGCGATATTTCCTACGATCTGGTTTGCTCCTGCTTGGTATGATCCTCCTAACGCTGCCGCTGATAGACCACCAAGGTTAGTTGCCATTGCTCCAGCTTGGGATGAAGTAGTTAGAAATGCTGGTGCTAGCCCCATCATAGATTGGAACATTCCAAATCCTTCTTTCAGTGCAGCCAGTGACCCTTTAGGGTACAACGCTTGTGCAGTCTGGAATCCTCCAGCACGTCCTGCTGTGAATGGGTTGAACCCAGCCCCACCTATCTCTGCTATACTCTGCATCATATCGGGAGTTAGCTTCCCTCCTAGCAATGAAGATATAGAATCACTAATCTGTTGCCTTTGCTTCCCCGCTCCGGGTTGAAATTGCTCTAGTGCTTGCAACGTCCCTGCGGTGAGTTCTCCAGCAGCTTGATTGTACTCAGGGATGTTCCCGCGCAAGACTTTTCCAGTTTCTTTTGGCAATCTCTCAGCCATTTCTTGCGTTTTGGCTGTTTGTTCACCTAATTGTTTTTGCCCAGCTCTTGCTGTTTTGTTAGCTTGTCCAGATGCAAGCATTGTAGCTCCAGCACCGATAACTCCAGAGACTGTTGCCGCTCCAATTCCCGCCGATAAAGCAGCCCCAGCCCCCAATGCGGTTGCTGTAGCTGCAAAAACATTAAACTTTTGGGTATGTTTATTGTATAGTAATTCTTCTGGATGATAATGACATGATTTCATTGCAATTCCTTTATTTTATTTTGATCCCACAATGGCATTCTTGGATCATTTATATCCATAAATGGATTCATATCTGTACATACAAGAGATTTAGTGAGTTCTTCTATATCTGTCAACTGAGTAGCATAACACGCAACCCAGATAGTATCTTCATGGTTGTATAGAAGTCTTCTAGTCCCTGCTTTGGTTACTCCAGAGTATGGTGCTTTGTATCGTTCAATAGGACAATCGTAATACCATACGCTAACATCTCCTTTTAAGATAAAGAATGGATGAGTAGTAAGGTGTAGTGCGCTAGTTACAAGCGATCCTGCTGGCATGAAGATTTCCCTAATGTACATATTAGGGGTAAATGAATGTTTAAGAGGACAATCGACTTGTGGTTGCTCGATTAACCATGCTTCTATTTTATTGAGTTCATCATGCGGGTCTTGGTATGCAACAAACTCTGTTGGGTCTTTGTAGTTCCCAACAAATTTACCAGCGATATTCTCTGTAGTTTCTAGTGTCATCTATACAAGAAGTAATCGTTGGCTGATGGTGATAGTAGGTCAGAACCGATTAGGTTCTCTGCTCTGCTATAGTTAGCAAATCGGATAGGAGCGGCAGTTGGTATCTCCTCGCCCGTCATTTCCTTCTCCTGCTCTTTGATAGCAAGGTCTAGGTTCATCAAGAACTCTTGAGCTTTCCTGTTGTCTCTGGAGTTCAGAGCAAGGATAGCGTAGATCATTGAGTCTGGGATGAACTCAACTAGCTCTTGCTCGTCTACCAGATCAAAGTATCTCTTAGAAGCATACAGAGTAATACACTCGCACGTTCTTGGTGCTTTGAACCTACGGAATGATGGGTTAACATCATTAGGTTGGTAGACTGAGATTAATGTTTGTGCTTCCAGCGCGGTATCGTACGCATATATTCTTACTCTTCCTTTGGTTGCGGGTTTAGCTACTGACCTTACTCCTTTGATCAATAGATCAGATTGAGCTAGTTCTGGTGGATTAACTCCAGTTACTTTGATTGTATGATAGGTATCATACTGGTCTTGTACCTCAAATGTTAGAGTCACGCCGATGTCTTCTGCGCTTTCTAACATCACTCCTAAACGATAGAAGTGGGTGGTGTAGTCCCTAAAGAGAACGTGCTTTCCTCCTACCTCCGTAATCAAACGATGGCAGGATTGGTCAGCATTCAACGCAAATGCGTTGGTTGCATTGAACCATTCGTCTGCTAACGATACTGATTCATTCCCTACCCACGCCAGCTTGATTTGCTCATAGCGGTTAGGTAGAGTGAAGCAGTCGTTAACGCAACAAATCTGGACGTACTCTTCTTGAGAATTCCATGCGCGTTTATTCCATAGCAAGCGTCTGGCCTGATTGATTGCTTTGAAAGCTCTCTCATCAGAACACACGCCACTATCTCCGACAAAACCCTTAACGAGTTCTGCCATCTCTTTGAGGGTATCACCCATTATCGTTAACGATAATTACTTCTGGTAGCCTTGGCGTGGAGTGCCAGCAGTCGTGTAGACGCTAGGCTTTTTGGCTCCAAGGTTTGGCATATTGCCCATTCCTTCGCCAATCTTACCGCGAGTTGGTGCGCCGCCAGAGACGAGCTTAGGATCAGTTCCTTTTAGTGGTGTCATATATTTGGTTTTCTTATGGCTTATTACTTACGAAGTGTGAACCGCCATCCAGTCCAAACTCGTTATTTCTGCAATATTATTATCAACTCTAACTGTAAATCCAGCAGTAGTTTTACTTCCAGTTACCAATGAAAATAAAGGGGTTGTTAGAGGTGTTCCAGAAGCATAAACTGGAGTAAGTGAAATCCCATACACACTTGTTGGTAGCGCAGACGAGAATGCTATTCCAAGAGTTGTTGTGTCTCCAGATGATACGGCAATATTTCCTGATCTTACTTTTACTACTGGGTTAGACTCAAGAACATCAATGCGAGCGTCAAGCGCAACCCCTTCTGCTTCTAACGCATCAATCTGATTCTGTTGGTCAGCTAAATCTTCTTCAATCTGAGCGATCTGTTCTGGCGTTACGTCACCTAATCCGGGTACGTTGATCGTTCCGTTGACTAGAACAACGTCAATAAATTCTTGCAAGATTTCTGACCAGTTTCCTGTAGGGCAGAAATCAATTGGAACATTTGGAAATGTTAAGGCTGGACTGGAATCTTGATTATCCATTGATTGAGTAGTCGTAATATCGTTCTGGGCAGCAGTTAATGTCTGGACACTCTTGATCGTTTTCTGGGCAGTCACCAATCGGAGAGTCTTCCAAATTCTTAATGTTTGCCATTATTCTTACTCTGTCCACTGTTGCTGTCCCTGTCAAGTTAATCTTTAATTGAAACTCACTTCCTTCGATTACTGGAATATCAGAAATGTAATTACATTCAGACGGATCGGGTGAGTTAAACTTGTATCTCTTGTAGGAGTCTCCGCCCCTGCGTGGGTTGCATGGCGTTTTTAGAACGGGTGAACATGGGTTACACCCATAGGTTGTAGGAACTTTAAGCTCACTCCAGCATGGATAGGAGTCTGGCCTGAACTCAGCTTTGCTTGTGACCTCTCCTTTGATTTCAGATAGCCACATTTCTCCACCAGTAATTCGCTTCCTCAAGAACTTGTTCGATGCCCCACTTTGCGCGAAGTCATACCTTCCCGATGTGAAGAACGATTCAATTTGTCTAGTTCCATTAGCACCGAAATCACTTCCAGTAGAGTTAGTGAACTCATACAATCTATTCTTGTTATCGTTATCGAATGAGAATCCAAATCCACGCTTCTGACCAGCGATCAATGCAGATAGCAGTTGAGTTGGTCTAAAGCCCGTCCAGATGCCATTCCAGCGAAAAGAAAGCTGTGCGTCAGGTGAGGGTGAAGAAGATTGGTCTAGGTCAAGAACTACCATTCCCCGATGATACCTATTCAATCCTTCTACCCCTGCCGCCCGATAGGTTTCTGGTGCTACTGTACTGATCAGATAGTTATCGAAGAACATCGTAGAAGCGAACTGCTTCAACCAAGGAGTATCATTTGATACCCACTTGTTCACTTCCCTAGATAGTTTACGAAGCGAGAAGTATCTGGCAAATTCAGATTGGCTATTGGAATAGAATGCCCAACCATCGTGTGATCTAAACCAAAGCTCAGAGTTAGCTAAAGCTGTAGATGGTGATGTACATCCCCGTCCAAGCAAACTGATCGTCTGCATATTGGTTGTTGCCCACTGCGCCCTTGGGATACTCACATCCATTGCGAATGCTCCGTTAGCAGTTAGGATGACCAATGCACCTTGGGCGCGGAGGTTGGTTCCAATCTGTGGCATTACCTTCATGCCTGTGATATTCCCCATCATAGATGGAGTGCTGAAAGCCCCACCCTCTGCCCAGTATCCGATCTCTGTGAAGTTCTCTGTATTCTTGGTATCGGTGAATCCTGCCCCGTAGATAATATCTGAAGCGTAGATTTGGTTGAGTCTATCCGTTACGAATACTCGCCCGAAGGCATACTCCATGATAGTCCCAATCGGCATCTTCTTCAAATATGGATTCAGCCTATACGCTGGTACGCTCAAGTCTCCGTCCCATGCAATCGCATTCTGGTATCCGTTCTGGATATACACTCGATCTTCAGCTTGCACGAAGAATGTGTGCATCATGCCGGGGTCATTTCCTTCGATGATCTTATAAGCGTAGGCTATGTTGTTTACTACCTTTAGGAAGTAGATCACCCCAGATACCGATAGAAGAATACCATCGTTGGTATTTAAGTTAGTTGCCCGATATGGATATGAACCTTGGAAGCTACCATTCTGAATATCGTTAACGATAATCTCATCTTGGCCTTCCCCTGCTACGATTGGGATGTTACGGATGCTTGGCCTTGTTCTGTTAATTCCTCCTCGGAATGTTCTGTTAACAGACTCTGCCACCATTGATGGAGGCAAATACGATGGGTGAGTATCTGCGTCTTGCGCTACGATACTTGTGAACCCATCAAAGACTGATCCATCTGCTGGCATTAGGCGTTAACGCTTTTGATTACAATGAATCGCAATGTCAGTGCTTGTGATAAACTTCCTGCTGTGATATTGCGAATGGTGATGTTAGCATTCCCAGCCGCTGGAGCTACAGCAAGGTTGTATGAACCAAGCGTTCCTCCAGCAATATGACTAACAACAACAATGTCTGTAGCAGAAATAACTGTATTGCTTACATTGAATGTAACGGAAGTATCGGCTGCAAGTGCCGCATTATCGGTTACGATAATTCCAGTAGGACGATTGATCGTAACAGAGTTTGTCTTTGCTCCTGCACCTTGAGTAATCGACCCGCCAGCACCAGTGTCATATCCAATCTTAGACGAGTTACCATTAGCAAGAATCGTGCTGCTTGAAGTAATCGCGGCAGTTGATGTTGTTCCAGTAACAGTCAGCGACGATGCTGTAATAGCAAGAGTTGGTGCTAGAGAACCTACAGTCAATGTTCCCGTAGTAGTCAATGGCTGGCTACCAAGATCAACTGGGCCAGATTGAAGAACACTATTGAGTGTAGCAAACTCTGTAATTCCAGTAGATGATTTAGCTAGGACAGTGCTGTTTGCTCCGTTAGTCCAAGTCAGATTTCCAGCACCATCAGTCTTTAAGATTTGTTGGGAAACTGGAGTCTGAATTGTCTTCTGACAAGCAGCAGAGTCTTCTACTACCAATCGTTTTCCATTGGCAGTTGTTTCAAGTGGTTCACACAACAGCGGAAATTCCGAGTCGCATGGTGGGCAAGGTGTGCAGTAGCTCATAGTATTTGTAAGAATATTGTTATCACGATTACATATTTACCCAATTACTTGTATTCTGTAATCTCTTTCTGATCCAGTTCTATTTTCAATCCATAAATCACCATCAAATAGTCCGAATGTGATATTTGTATCTGTTCCTGTTGTTCCGTTTAATGATGCTTTAATGTTTGCACTCATAGTTTATTTAATACTTTCCCAAATCAACAAAGCTATTTCTTTTGATTTTGTATATTTCCAACCAGTTTTTGAATGCCAATCTTCAAATTCATTCATATTTTTAAATAACCCTCCATCTACTTGATATAAAATCTTTAATTAAATTAATTGAATTATTTGGCAATAATGTGATGTCAGAACCAGTTCCTGTTATTATTCTATTAAATGTAGATGACAATCCACTCTCATTTTTTAAAATAATATTATTTGATCCAACATTTATTATTGTTAAAATTCTTCCAACATTTTTATATGGGCTTAAAATTCCTGTAATGTTTATTGCCGCATTTGAAGACAACCTCCATAATGATGCGTCACTTGGAGAATAGTTATTAACATCAGCAGTTAATGTTGCTGGAGTAGAAAATATTTCACCTTGAATAAAATTTGTTCCTGTTTCATCATATTGTGCAGCTAATGTTTTTGTTGTATCCCAAACATTATTATTTACAATTACATTTGTCCAAGATGATGCGGTAACTCCTCTAATTCCAAATGGAGCTACAATTGGGAAAAAAGAATTTCCAGATATTGTAACATCACTTGCTGTATTTAAAATTCTTATGCAAGCATT
>Ga0209550_10007234_pt1 | contig 10288 bp, 10 predicted proteins | sample LauGreSuBDMM15SN_2_FD_187567 | JGI IMG/M metagenome (GOLD analysis project Ga0209550, IMG submission 187567) | Freshwater lake microbial communities from Lake Michigan, USA - Su13.BD.MM15.SN (SPAdes) (version 5) | ecosystem: Environmental > Aquatic > Freshwater > Lake | place: Lake Michigan... | reverse complement strand
GAGACGGGGGTGGTGGAGTGTTGGGGTGGAAGTGTTGAGACGGAGGAGGCGGAGAGGTGTTGGGGTGGAGTGTTGGGGGTCGACACCAAAAATTATCTAATCATATGATAGTAGTATATTATTCTAGTTTTACAGGCCGACACATGTCAAACGAAGAAAATATGGAAGGCGGTGGCAATAAAAGCAATCACCGTGGCGATAAAAATGTGTCATTCGAAGAAAAGGAACTAGAAATTCTGCGAAATGCGGTTGATTTGGTTGAAAAACGAAAGGGTGAGAAAGTTACACAGGATCCCAAAGTCCAAGAGATTATATCCATCGTCGAAAAATTCATCGCAGACAAAAAGCTGGTCTGTTATGGCGGGACCGCTATCAATAACATCCTCCCCGAAGATGCGCAGTTTTACAATAAAGATATCGAGCTTCCAGATTACGATTTTTATTCGAATAATGCGCTCGACCATGCGAAAGAGCTGGCCGATATTTATTATAAGGCGGGCTACGAGGATGTTGAAGCCAAATCCGGTGTTCATCATGGAACCTACAAAGTCTTCGTGAATTTCACCGGAATCGCAGATATTACGAATATGGAGTCTGATTTATTCAAGGCAATCTCTCGTGATGCGATTATTAAAAAGAATATTCGGTATGCGCCCCCCGACTTTCTTCGTATGGCGATGTATCTCGAGCTATCGCGACCTGATGGCGATGTATCTCGGTGGGAGAAAGTCCAGAAACGCCTCACCTTATTAAACACACACTATCCACTTAAGGGATACAATTGTGATAAAATAGAGTATCAGCGCGGGTTTGATCAAGCAAACGCGTCGAATACGGGCGAAGTTAGTATTTCAAAAACGAGGTCCCGGTCAGCGTCCCGGTCAGCGTCCCGGTCGAGAACCGTAAAGCGTGGTGGTGGCAGCGGAAGTGCGAAAGCAGAGAAACGTAAAGCGGTCAATCAAATCATACGTAAATATCATGATTTGAGTAAATATATGAAACATTTGTATCACTCTGTTTCATCCCATGAAGAGACAATCGGCGATTTTAAATATTCGGTTGAAGAAGATAAGCTAACACACAGATATAAGTTGATTGCGACCTACGAGAGATTGTTTAGTAAAGATGACTCATTTGTGTTATATTCCATGAAGGCGCGCGAATTAGATACGGACGCAACGCCGACGCCGACGCCGAGCAAGTCGCCACGGTCTCGGTCCCCGACTGTGGTGTCAGACAGAAATCAAAAAGAGGAATATTCTGTTGATAAAACGCATGTATCATACAGTAGCAATCGTGAGAAAGAGCTTGTTGAAACCAATATCTATAATATAGTCCGTGATGTATTTATTAAAAACCGCGCGGTCTTCTTCGGCGGGTATGCGAACATCCTGTATTCGCGGTATATGCCCAAACATCAGCGCCGCATCATCCAAAAAATCCCCGACTTCGATATTCTCTCAGAAGACCCCCGCGAACTATGTGAGGAGGTTGTTCGCGAACTCACCGCGCATAATTACAAAGACGTTAAATATACGAAACACGCCGGAGTTGGCGAGGTCATTTCAGAGCATTATGACATACGTGTCGGCGATGAAGTCATCGCGTTCTTATACAAACCTCTCGCGTGTCATAGTTATAATACAATACGGATTCACAGCGGTGGAGACGGCCGAGGCCGCGGAGAATCAATTCGTATTGCTACAATCGATACCATGTTGAGTTTTTATCTCGCATTCATTTACGCCGACCGCGTTTATTACGACATCAATCGCATCCTTTGTATGTCGCAGTTTCTCTTCGATGTGCAACAGCATAACCGCCTCAAACAGACCGGATTATTACGACGTTTCAGTATTAATTGTTACGGAAAACAACCTACATTGGAGTCGATGCGATTTGAGAAAACGAAGAAATACGAGGAGTTGAAGGGGAAGCGTAATTCACGGGAATTCGAGGAGTGGTTTTTGCGGTATATTCCGTATGAGAATGTGGGGAATAAAAAGAGCACAAAAGGAACTCGTCGGCGTAACAAAAAGAATGACTAATACTGTAAAATGGAGAAAATAATATAGGTTTTTATATTATTTTTCGTTGCTATATTTAGCTACCTAAACCCCTCTCCCAACTTATTGAATACCTTCATAATGACGAAAAATGTGCCTGCGAACATCGCGCTCGTAGCGGTTAGTCCGATCATTTTGAAATTCCCGTCTTCTCCGAATAATGACGGCAGAAAGTGGAGGAGTTGTGCGCGGAATACCGGCATTTGGAATATAAAATAGAGTACACCGAGAAGTATCGGCATTTGAAGATCGTAATAAATTGCCTCGATACTGTCGATCTGATTCGATTGACGTGCGTTTGCGCGGACGATACTTTCCATAGATGTGTGTTCTTTGATATAATCTCCGCCGCCGCCGCCGCCGCCCCACGAACCGTCCTGAGGTGGTTGCGGAACATAATTAGGTCGGGATTGGTCGTCATGTGTGTATGAGTTGGGGTTCATCGGAATATCTCTCGTAGGTATCATCGTCATTCCGTTTGCGCTGGCTCGTTGAACACCTTGCATGACTTCGTTCATAACATTCCCGGGGATTTGCGTCGGTCCATGGGACATCATCGGGTCGCCGCCTACATTCGGCGAGTAGATAAGCGGGGCGCCACCGCCGCTGTTGCCGCCACCGTAGGGGGTGTGTCCCGAACCCGGCGTTTGACTACTTAAAGGAAGATCATCGATACTTGTTGTGTCGCTCATTACACTAAATATATATGTAAATCAAAAAATGATGATATACATATATGCCAAGAACGAAGACCCGTAGTTTTGACGCATATCGCGTCGTCTGCTAAACATCAACATATCATAGCACTAATACTGTTAGTTGTACCGCCCATCATGAACTTTGACACTTCTTGCGTAAGATAATTGACCGTCATATTTTTGATAGAGAGTTCCAATTCCAATTTTCCTATCATTATTTTTTGCGCATGAATGACTTCACTGAGTTTTTGATTTTCCGTGAAGAAATTTAACTTGTTGGCATTCAAGTGTTGAACCCATTTTTCGTGAGTTTTGCTTTTACAATGTGAGGCAAATAATTGTGCTGAAAGATATACCTTGTCCTTGCGTGTTCCACATGGACAACGAATCCCATTTGCGAGTGCAACAGAATTGAATGATGGTAATTTATCGACGTAATTGCCGTTGTCGTCGATATTGGGAGTATATACATCAGGTTCGGTCACGAGAGCCATGTTTGCGTTATTTGTTGTTGTATGTATAATCTCACAACAACGAATTATTATTCAATTTTATTTTATTTTGAAAGGTTCACATCCTTCTTTCCCGCCTCGCATTTAACCGACTTCGTTTTATATTCATAACATTTGTCATCCAATTTATACGTGTCTTTCTCTAAATCTTTGAGAGGCGGTGCACGAAACGCAATACAAGACCGGTCCTTACAGACCTTGCGAAAAAGGGAGGCGATACCGAGGCCAAGCACAATAGAAATAATAATACGTCCGGTCTCCGTATGAAGCAGACGTTGAAACCCCATTGTATTCTACTATATACAGAGATAATTCGGCTCCGCTTACTGAACAGGTATCTTCTTCACCGTCCCCTTTGCTTTCGAACAGTCAACCTCTTTAGCGTTGAATGAAAAACAGTTGTCTGCGTGGTCTTTAAATTGAAAATTGCGTATATTATCGGGGGTCGGGTAGACATAAATGATCTTCGGTTTCGGAACCGAGATGTATACATAGAAGAGGCCTATGGAGAGGCTTATGATGAATATTGGCAGGGAAATGTGGTTGAATATGTTAATCATTCGTATCGGTTATCGGTATCGGTATCGGTATCGGTATTATATATTGCTGGGATAATAACGCACTCATTGACGCACACCTCCCGCGGCCCCCGCCCCGACCGGCTTCGGCGCGACCACCGCCCCTACAGGGCTACTCACAATCCGGTTATTTGCAATTAACTTCGGCATAATCACCGGCATATACATCTCGTAGTAGCTATATTTCTTTTGTGTGAGGTAAAATTCTTTGTCATTATACATCACGACGAGTGCACCGTCCGCGTTTTCGGAAGTCTCCACCTGAGAATACGTATATTTGGTCTCTCGAAACTTCATAAACGCCGGTTCAATATCCGTCTGATAAAGAACGAGAATATCATCGATGATGCTTCGGTTCTTCCATTCTGAATCCCGAAACTCGGTCATATATTCCTTAATCTGTGCGACTTTCTCAGAAATAACACGGGTGATTGTATCTGAATCCTTACGCATATCGTCGTTGTCGGTTACACTAAGGTAATACGTGCGAAACTCGGCATACATTTTAAGCTGCTCCTGTAATTTATGCTGAACCGCGTCGAATTGTTCGATAAGTTCATCCTCACTTATAAACTGAAATAAAAGGTCTAGTTTCATTCTGATGATTTCGTCTTTAGTCGCGCGAACCTCTTCGAGTGATTCATTCATGAGTGTTTCTAAACTTATGTATTTTCCGCGGCTTACTTCAATATGAAACCCGCATGGCTGAGATATGTTTCCACAAATGGCTTTCAGCTTACCATCCGTCTCAGTAAATATTGACCCACCGTCCTGCTTACACACGATACACGCGGGTTTGATGATGGCGAGGCGTTTCGCCTTTTGTTGTGCTGAAAGGGATTTCCAGTTGATGATGGGATCGTTCATCAGGCGCTGACGGCGCTTTTCAAGCGCGGTGTTATACTTTTCTTTCATTGAGTAGTATCCATGGATTGCGTCGTTGATTTTCACACGTTCTTCTTCCGGTATGAGCTGGTAGGGATAAATCATCCCGCGGAAGTCGTTGGGGTCGTCAGCCCGCTGAAGATGTTTTTTAAGGGCGTCTTCTTGCTTCTTCGTGACTTCAATCAGCACACGGGTTGCCTTTTTGAGGTTGTCGCGCGTCTCTTGTGCGTTTTTCTTCTCGGCGATACGAGACGCTACTGTGCCGCCACCCCCATATTGTGCGGACCGTTCTTGAATCGCCGCGTGTAAATCCTGGTACACGGATGATGCCTGCATTGTATGTACTACTACTATAATTATTCTACAATAAATTTACTATTATAATTAGTAAATATAGAATTCTATTCCGCTTCGTTTTACTATGCGTAGTCCCGTTTCCAATAATCTTCGTCTGGACTCTTCCATACCGGCAAATTCGTCAGCATCCCCATTCCATTTCCCGCGGGATGAACCCGACAATCCATAGGTATTCCTTTACTTTGCGCATAATGTGTCGCATTTACCATTTTGAGTTTCGAGAGAATATACTCTTGTTGCGTTCGTTTCTTTGTTTCAACCTCTTCTGGCGTCGGTTTGCCTTTGTAACGAAGATATAAAAATATGCCTAAACATATGAAAAATGCAATACCGACTGTGAGGTTAAATGTCTGTGTATGATAATAATCTTTAACTTTGTGACATTGCTCGAGAGATTTGCTTAAGAAGTATCGAACACCTGGCTCGGTTAAGATCGGGGCTGGTGCATTATCGTTCATATCTTTACTCACAGATACTATAAAGGGAAAAAATAAGGAGTGAATGGAAACGCGATGCGACGCGATGCGAAGCGAGACAAAATAATCCCGGTATATTGTAATAACATCCAACGAGAATATGGCCGAATTAAGTTCGTCGGTCGCGATATTCTTCTTTTTGGCGGTATTTGTCGCTTATTCGTATTATAAATATACAAAAAAGGGTGTATTAAGTGGCGGGATAACCTTCCTCTTTTTCCTCGTACTCGTCATCGGAGAATACTTTATCAATCTTGCGATGTCGAAAGATATTTGCGGGTTTGACCAGGAGAAAACCGCGTTAATAGCAACTGTATTACCGTGGTTCATCGTATTGGGTGTTTTGAAGGCAGCATTGATCGTATTTCCTGGATGGCTTACACCGTTCAGCAATACGTTCGGATATATATTTGTTTCAGCAGCGACAGATATGAAAGATGTATTTAACAGCATTTTAACGCCGCAATTTGATTTAGCGCCGGCGAAGGCGGTAGCAGGGGCGCAAACTGGCGGCGCTGGCGGCGATAGCACTGGTGGTCTTCAAGATAGCGCAGATATACCTGCCGATGAAGTAAAAAACAAGCGTGATATTGGACGGGCTTTAGAACAAATATACACAGATCAGTCGATTCTTCTTAACGAACTTCATCTCGATAATCTCGACCGCTTCTGGGACAGTTTCAAAGAGTCACGTCTCATCAGACCATCCGCTAAAATTGATGACTTGGAGAAAATCCGGACGTTCCTAATCATGAAATCGGTGATCGGAGAATTTATTTGGTTAGTATTGTGCGGTATGTTAGTGGTGAGCATTAGTTATAATTACTTACTGAATTCGGGTTGCTCTTTCACACCTGAACAGCAGAAGATACGTGCGCAGGTGCTTAAGGAGAAACAAGCAGATGCGAAGAAGATTGAAGATGAAAAGAAGAATAATGTGTTGACGATCACTTCTTGATCGGAGTTCAAACTACGTTCGTTTCACCTCCGCGATGCTTCGGTTCCACTCGCTTCGTTTTCACCCTGACTCGCGTCGATGCAGTCGTTTCACCTGCGGCTCCACTCCCTCCACTTCCGCTCGTATCTCTCGCCAGTTTTGTTGTGATTTATGAAATCGTAATAAAATAGAGGCGGGCCACGAGCGGAGCGGAGCAAATGGAGCCGAAGCGTAAGCGACGGCGAAATGCGCGGAACGACGCGAGAACTACACAAAGACACGTATTGCCGGCCGTGATATGTAATACACCGCGAGATACGAGAGAATTCCTAATATAATCGCGACGAGCCAAATAGGAAGCACCGTCTTGCTAGAATATCCAATTCCGAACTCGCGCAGACTTCCGTCTTCGTTATAAAGAAATGACGGGTTCATATACTGGACCAGCATAAATACCAGGGTATAGAGCACAATCGCCGCGCCTGCTAAATTATTTCGGATCAGTGTCATGAATGTGTTCATGTTAAACTATGTATTGTAATAGCCTTCTTACTAGTATATTACAATATTACTTTTTATCTTGAATAAAACCTATGTAATCAGGATGTGTGTGTATTTATTATTATTCGTCTTCGTCGTCAGCGTCTTCTTTATCATCCTTCTTTGACTTCTTTGATGACTTATTCTTTTTCTTATTGGCATTCTTCTTCTTTTTAGGTTTCTCTTCATCTCCACCTTCGCCATCGTCGTCGTCACCGTCGTCACCGTTGTCACCGTCTTCGCTTCCGAAATTCGCTTTTTGTAATGCCTTCCAAATAGTTATCCACTGCTTACAAAGACAAATTAGGTACTGTGATAAGTTATTCAGGCTAGTCTCCATCTCTTGACCTGCGGCCTTATATTCCTTCTTCAGGTGTTCATGATTCTTCTTCAATAATGCTAACACCATTTCACCGCCTTTAATTGCCTTGGTTACAAATTCCGAATTTAAATCTTTTAATAAACTTTCTTTCTTTTTATCCGATGGCGATATAATGAACGCCTCATATATTCCAGCTGCGCCTCCAATAAATTTCATTTGATTATCTTGTTTTTCGTCATCTTTTCTTATTTTCGCGGATTCTCCTTTGTAAAACGCATTATTTGTAATCATACTAAAATTTTTCTTTGCGTCATCATTTTTAGGTTTATTCTCACTCATATTTTCAAATGGCCATTTTTTATCTGCGACCTTTTGTATATTTTTCAAACTATTTACTAAAGATTTCTTCCAGTTCTTTTTTTGAATGTTTGGTGGCGTAAATCCAAGTTTCGCGCACTCTTTATCGACGCCGCCGCCGCCGCCGCCGCTGAACCCTTCCTGACCGATTGTCTCACTTCTGAATATCAAGGTCGCTCCCGCAACCACTGCAAACGCCACGAATATGGCGAGGTCCTGCTTACGATAATACAAATAAAGTAGCATCGCCGAGAGAATAATATAAATCACCGCTTTTTGATTCATCGTTTCGATTTGTTATATTATTCAAATACTAATAATTTATGGTTAAACGTTCAATCCCAGCCACCGCCGTCACCCCCACCAGCGCTGGCACCGCCTTCAGCGTACCCTTCACCTTCATCATCATGGCGGTGAATAAACGCGGTATCATCTTCACCCGCGTCGTCATCTTCCGGAATACCCGACGACATATCCAATTCATGCGACTCGATTTCCGCCGCGGTCCGATCGGCGTCCAGTGCATCCATCACGTAAATCTCTCGATTCATATCTGTGACATAATCTCTGCGCCCAAGTTGCCGCTCCTTCTGCGCTATCTTCTCCATCTCATCGCGTTCTTCATCATAATAATCTTGGTCGTAGATGACAACACCTGTCTGCGATGTACCGCGGCTCCAGATTCCCATCTTGTGCGTCTTCATCATATTCTCCAACTGTCTCTCGCCAACGGACATCGCCCCGATTCTCTCGACAACCCCGTCCTTCTCCTTATCTTTCACCCGCGTGAGTTTCTCCTTGATATTGGCGAGATTGAAGTTGATCGCCGCCTTATCTTTCTCTATCATACGAAGATACGCAACCATTAATTCGGAAACGCGTTGTCCAAGTGCCTTTTTATCGCCCATCAGCATGTCCATATCACTAATAAGCTGTCCTTTTTCCAAAGCAGCAATATCTGCGGAATACAGCCGAGAATGTGGATCAATCTCATCTTCTTGTGCTTCCTCTTCTTCGCGGAATGCGGCGGTACGGGCGATGTTACCCGGTGTAGCACTTACAGATGTGGATGCCATCGATTTTGATTTACGCACCTTTGCCGCCGCCGCCGCACCACGTCGTATTACCCGCGTTGGTTCTGTCTGATAAATAGAAATCGGAGTCTCAGCAACGAGTTGAACGAATGTTCGCATAAATGATAGAAAATAAAAGAGATACAAATTAGAGACAATATTGCGGTCGAATACCGAATACAACGTGAAAATATTCTTGCGCGTAGAATGAGGTACACGTTCGCCTAGTTCCTTTTCGATATCAACTTCGCGAGGCTGGCTTACTCTACTTTGGCCCTGAACCGCCAATACCGCCGCCGCCTCTGCAATCTTCGCGTCCTTCTCTTCGTCGAAAAATATCTCCGCCATGAACGGTGTATTTTCCATCATTACCTTCAAGTCTCGAACATGATGTTCTGAGTGACGCAAAACCTCCTTGATTACATGGTCGTTATAAAATGTCTTGAGAGATGTATAATGCGATGAAATAATGCCTTTAACGTCTTTCATATGTGTTTGAGATAAACACCAGTGCTTCGGGATGTTCGTATCATCAAAGTCAACACCATAATTAATAATGGATGGGATAACGTCCATTAAACGCGTCAGCGTGTTCTTCATGAATTGGATACTTTTCGCTCTTGTTTCATCAGTGGCCGACATCAAAACAGTACTACTCTTATTGATTTCGAAATCGAGAATCGTATCTACAATTCTCTCAATCTCTCTGAATTTAGCTTTGGTTTGTTTGGCGTTTTGTTGAATAAACCCTACAACTTCAGCCCGCATCTCTCGATTCTTCGTTTGAAGATAGTTCTTCAGTTCGCGCATTTCGTCGGTGTCTTCTTGCACATACATAGGAGACCCTGAATCAATAATTGCAAGTATCATCTGACGTAATTCTCTCGGAATAATCGAACTATCTAGTTCGCTCCGCGGTTCATCGCCGCGCGGTTCATCGCCAGCTGCGTCGCATCGGTCTAAATGAAGGACCGCATCTTTCATTCTTTGAAACGGTACATTTTCTTGTGGGCGAACCGCGGTTTTATAACTAGCATCCACCATCTTATACCCATTCACCGCTTTTAATAACCGCGTCAAGCTTTTGTCATCGAAAATATTCGAATCACGTTTCAGTTTGCGTATCTTATCATCGATGATGTCCGTCGAGGACCAGTCTTGGGGTTTGGCTGGACAAATCTCTCGAAGTGCTGGATGTAAATACATCGCAACAGCGACGGCGACCGGATTATCGGTGCCTGTGCCGCCGAGATCGCCTCCAGCCGACGCCGACGCCGACGCCGACGCCGACGCGTATTGCTGATTCATCCGACAATAATGAATAAACGCGCGATATATGGTTTGTTCGTTGAAAGCAGCAGGAATATTCGGATACTGGAATCGCGTATTTCGGTTGTCGATGATAGTCGTTGCACGCGTCATCACTGCCATATCTCTCAACGTCTTTGTTAAGAATCCGATGATTCGGTTATGGTGGTGGATATTCT
>Ga0209550_10007233_pt1 | contig 10288 bp, 9 predicted proteins | sample LauGreSuBDMM15SN_2_FD_187567 | JGI IMG/M metagenome (GOLD analysis project Ga0209550, IMG submission 187567) | Freshwater lake microbial communities from Lake Michigan, USA - Su13.BD.MM15.SN (SPAdes) (version 5) | ecosystem: Environmental > Aquatic > Freshwater > Lake | place: Lake Michigan, USA... | reverse complement strand
TTTGAAAGTAAACTAAAAGTTGAACAAGATGGTGATGTAACACCTAGTACAGAAGGCCCTACTTTAAAGATAGTTAAGGGGTAGGCGTTCGCAATGGAAAACAACATATCTCAAAAAATCATCGCCTTTGCCACCATGCTTGCTCTGCCCTTCGCACTCGGTGCATTTGTACTTGCCTGGGCACCTGCCCATCAATTTGATTTAAGTGATCCAAGAGGTGATGGATATGTTCCACCTAGAAGTATTGAAAAACTAGTGTTAAGAGTGCAGGACTCAACTGTCACCATATTTTGTAAACACACTAACCCAAAGAAGGACACACTCGGTAGTGCTTGGGCAATTGATTTGGATAATGATCAAGGCGATAAATACCCAACCACGTTAATTACTAACCACCATGTAATTGATGACTGCTTAGCTGGCAAGGGAACACTCACAGTTGCTGCCCTTTATGGCGAAGAGTTTCCAGCAATTATTGATAATTATGATACTGAAAATGATCTGGCATCCGTTGCTACTACCCTTGAATTAAAACCACTTAAACTCTCAGAGTTTGAACCATGGCCTGGTTACTGGGTTGCAGCAATTGGCAGTGCTGATGGGTATGAAGGCTCTGTTGCCTTTGGCAATGTTTTAAATGGTTCAAAGTATGAAGTTCTAATTACCGTTCCACTATCTCATGGAAACTCAGGTGGGCCATTAGTTGATAACGAGGGGAATGTGGTTGGTACCAACAGCTTCGGCCAAATAGGTGAGCAATACAACGGAGCGATGTCACTTAATGCTTTGTGTGTGAAGATAATGGAGTGTGAGAATGATGTCTTTTGGAAGGTGGAGGAGTAGTGTCTGATTTTCAGACACTTATAACATATGAAAAATAGTGATTTTACAAACGAAATCTTTGTCGTCGGAAATGAAATTCTAAAAAACTTTCAAGATGATATTTATAATGTACTGGAAATAAATCTCAAACCGCTATGGGGGGATAATTGGTTTGAACGATGCATAATCGAAAGTCCAAGTCAGGTAAAGTCGCAAAAAGATTTGCAGGGTCTATTGCGTCAAATACTATTTCATAATAATGGAAACTTTAGACTGGCCTTAGCAAAAGGCTTATTCCGAAATGACAAAATGACTAAATTTCAACTTGATCTTTTGTCTGATATTCAAATTCAGAGAAATTTATGGGCACACCCAGATGAAATAAATCTAAACGCTGAACAGTTGAGAAAATTAGCCAGTAATATTTTACAATTTCTAGGAGACAATAAAACTGATTTATCTGATCGCTGTGATTTTATAATTAAATCAAATTTAAAGGATGATAATTCGATTCCTAAAATATTGATGAATTCAAATTTATTTAAAAAACACATAGATTCTATTAACGAAATTTTTTCTAATTCAGACTCAAAATCATTTTTAGAGTCAGAAATTATGCGATTAAGGGACAAAGTTTCTTATTTAGAAGCGTTAAAAAGAACCGGCAAAGATAAAACCTCTGTAGATACAAATTCAGTTTACCATTTTTCAGTCGATATGTTAGCAAATTATATTTTCTTACAAGTTATTTATATTAATGTTTTTTTACTTATGCATTATTCGTTAAGTAGTTCAAGTGATCAAGATATTAAAATTTTAGTGGATAACTTTGATCATGGAGAAGAATTACAAAAAGAGGTTTCGGAACTAATGGATCAATATGCAACTGTCGATAAAATCCGCACGGAAAATATGGGGACAAAAAATTGTAAGTGTGAATATTGTAAGATACTAGGAGATAATAGGACTTCTGGGTTCCTTACTCCCAATAGCCAAAAAATTTTCCCCTTCACATTAGACCTTCAGGAAGCCATTAAAGGTAAAGTTTTTTACTATGATTAAGTTGAATTCTCAAGTGAACATGCTGTTAGGAGGACACGTTGGCGGTATTCACATTTATTGACCTGTTCGCAGGAATTGGAGGATTTAGGCTGGGTCTAAGTTCTGCAGGTGGAGAAGCAATATTCACAAATGAGTGGGATGGGTATGCCGCAACGACATATAAAGCATGGTTTGGCGAAGATTCAATTTCAACTGACGATATCCGAGATTTAAATCCAAAGAAAGACATTCCATTTCACGATTTATTGGCCGCTGGATTTCCATGTCAACCATTTTCAATCGCTGGGGTTTCTAAGAAGAATTCACTTGGAAGACCTCATGGCTTTTCTGATTTACAACAAGGTAACTTATTTTTTGCAATTTGCGACATTATTTCAGCAAAAAAACCGAAAGTTGTATTGCTAGAAAATGTAAAGAACTTACTAGGCCATGATGGTGGGAAAACCTGGGAAGTTATCCTAGAAAGCCTTGATCTTTTAGGGTATACAGTAAAACATCAGGTGATAAATGCTGCCGGTTGGGTCCCCCAGAATAGGCGCAGAGTTTTTATAGTTGCCCTTAACAAAAAGCATTTTTCTCGAGAAACGATCGATAGTTTTACATTCCCTGCTCAACCAGCAAATAATTTAACGCTTGACACTATTTTGGAAAAAACTGCCCCTGATAAGAAGTACATGCTTACAAATAATTTATGGAAGTACCTTCAAAATTATGCAGCTGCTCATAAAGCAAAAGGAAATGGTTTCGGCTTTAAGTTGTATGGGCCAGATGACACAACTGGGACTCTTTCTGCAAGGTATTACAAAGACGGTGCTGAAATATTGATCAAGCAAAAAGGGTGGAAGAATCCAAGGAGGCTTACTCCTAAGGAAGCAGCTCGCTTGATGGGTTTTAATAACCAAATGGCAAAGTCGCAAGGATTTCAAAGAGGATTCCCTCAAGTCGTTTCTGATATGCAGTCTTATAAACAATTTGGAAATAGTGTTTGCCCACTAATCATTGCGGAAATTGCTATAGAAATCACGAAAGTGCTCAAGAAACAAGAGCAACTTGATCGCAATAAGGAAAATCTTAAGGCTAGGAAAGCAAGTTGATGATCGAGAAAGTCTTAGCTCAACGAATTAAGCGAACCGGTAACTCAACATTTCTATTTTCCTTACCAATACAAATGGCTTTAGAGCTGCTAGAAATTCCAGACCCAGCCCATCCTTTTCCTGACAATCGAAGAGTATCCAAAAAACACGCAATGGACTTTGGAAACTATTGGGAAAATCACGAAGCAGATTGGATTGTTCCACCACTACTTTTAGACTCTTCTTTAACCTTGAAGTTTAATTTGATATCTAAGAATTCTAATGAAACTGAGCTTGTTGAGTTAGAGCTTATTAGCGGAGACCGAGAATCACTTAGAATTTTAGATGGTCAACACAGAATTCTAGGTTGGTATCTCAAGCAAATTGAACTAGAAAGCCGACTAACTGATGCCACCTCTGCATACAATAAGTTAATTATCGCCGGAGCTAAAAGAGAATCAGAAATGGTTTTAATAGAGATTGACCATATTAAAACAATTAAAAATAGGTTGAAAAACGAACATGTGGCTGTGAATCTACTCGACTCCCTAACTCCTCAATTGCATCAACAATTTTTTGTAGATATAGCGAAGAACGCATTAGGTATTAATAAAACAGTCCAAGCTAAATTTGATTCTGCAAGTATTGTAAATCGTGTAACTCAAAACCTAATAAAGAAGCATCCACTTTTTGAGGATCGTATTGACCTTGAAAAAACAAGCTGTTCCGGATCAAATCAAAATTTACTTACAGTGGTGAATGTTTCGGATATCACTCGACATTCTTGCTTCGGTGTGAATCGCCAAGTTACTGCCAAGCGAGAGAATAACTATAAAGATGAAGTGCTAGAAGAGAATGTGACAATTTTTCTCGATTCTATAGTTAAGCAAATACCGCAATTAACCCAGATTGTCGAAGGTCGAATGAAGCCTGAAACTTTGCGAGAAAAATACATGCTTGGATCTGGGACTATCTGGCGTTGCCTATCTGGAGCATTCTATGAAACTTGCGTAATAATCGATGATGATGAAGGAACTATTGAAATCGATCGAGCTCAGCTTCGAAAATTTGAGAAATTTCTTGCAATGTTCAGTGGGAATATGTCGCTACCGATCAACCGTGAATGGTTCGCAACTAATTTGTTTCCAATTAAGCGTAGTAAAGCCCCTTCGTCAAGAGCACAAGATTTGGAAGCAATGGTCGGTTTGATGTCAGCATGGACACGCAATGGCCAACTCTTCTTTCCAAAGAATCCGGATGGACTTTGACGATGAAATTAAACCTTGAGAAGTCTGTTTTTACATCAGATAATGAAGAAGTCTTATCGGCTGAATTATTGTTTGAATTGAACGAACAATTTTCTATTGACTATTCGAATTTTGAACTCTCACATTCGTATTGGGATGTTAGTTTTAAGTTTTACTTTATAGACGGGACAAAAGAAAAGATTGATATTCTTTTAGTCTTAACAAACAAACGCCAATCAATAGAAATAGTTCCACCAAATTTTCTTGACTCTGATTATTTTATTGTGAATAAAATAGTGGTACCACTTCGGCGCCATGATTATTTGGCCCTAGCAAAATTTCTACCGACGTTAGATCATGACGGAAAACTCGGTTTTACAATAAAAGAATTGATGAACTTTGACTATTTTGCTTCAGCGAATAAGTTTTCAATAAGCAATTCTGAACTTAAAGACAAGGTCTTGGCGAGCCCTAATGTAGATTTAGATCAATTCGAATCAGTACTCTCAGTAAAGCCATATCCATATCAGTCAGTAGGCATTGAATGGCTTCGTAGCCAACAGTTACTTGGTAGAAATGGTGCAATTTTGGGAGATGTGATGGGATTAGGTAAAACATTGCAAGCAATTGGATTAATTACGCATAATATTAATGAGGGTCATAAAAACAACATCGTGATATGCCCTGGCACACTTCTTGAGAATTGGCGGCGGGAATTCATAAAATTCTCACCGAAACTAAATGTACTATCCCATTTTGGCGTATATAGAGCAGGGACCGCAGCCAAACTTCGTGGCTATGACGTTGTGATTACTACCTATGACTCGTTAATCCGCGATCATGCCATGCTCTCAACCATTAATTGGAATTTGGTATTAATCGATGAAGCACAGGCAATTAAGAATCCTAGAGCTCAACGTACTATTCGCTGTAAAGGTTTACCTCGTAATTTCGGCCTTGCTATTAGCGGAACACCTCTCGAAAATCGCCTGTTAGATTTGTGGTCGTTGTGTGATTTTGCTGAACCAGGATTGTTTGGTTCTGAAACACAATTTGAAAACGATTACGAAGGCACCCCAAACGGAGCCGCTGAAGTAAATAAGATAATCAGGCCAATATTGCTAAGAAGAAGACTTCATGAAATCGAGCATCAACTGCCCGAGAAAGTAGTCATTGATCATCCCATTTCTTGGCCAGATGAATTGAATGAAATTTATGAACAAGTTCGAATAGAAGCCATTCGGGAATTTGCAATGGCAGGGGGATTGGTAGCGACCGGAAGATTAAGAAAATTAACTACTCACCCACTTCTAATGGATATCGGCCCTGACGACATGACTGAATTATCTCCAAAATATAAGCTTACTCTGGAAATTCTTGAAGAGCTTTTTGCTAACAAGGAAAAGTGCCTGATCTTTGCGAGCTATAAAAATATCATCGACCGTATGACACTAGACATTAGCCTGCGTTATCCAAGTTCTTTCGTTAAGTCGCTAGATGGAAGAACTGAAATGACCGAAAGGAATCCATTGGTAGATGAATTTAATTCGTTCAATGGAAGCGGAGTACTTGTTTGCAATCCCATCGTTGCAGGTGCTGGATTGAATATTACAGGAGCTAATCATGTGATTCACTATAATCTAGAATGGAATCCAGCCAAAGAAGACCAAGCAACTTTTCGAGTTTATCGAAATGGTCAATTAAAGGAAACATTTATCCATCGAATGTTCTACATTAATACAATTGATGAAGTTATCGATCAACGAATTCAATTAAAGCGAAATTTATCAGATTTAAGTGTTGACGCTGCTGTTACCAATGACGATTACCTAGCTGGCTTACAAGTTACTCCATTTGGAAAAAAATGATTGAATCAGCGCTTAAGAGACTGAGTGATAACGATGTTGGAACCACAAACTCCCATCAAGCAGGCTTCTTAATTCCTAAACTTTTTGTTAAAGAAGGACTTTTTGAAAAGCTGTCAAGCGAAGAATTGAATCCAAGAGTCCGTCTAAAGTTCAAGGACTTAGCAGATAATGCTGATATCTATCTGACTTACATCTATTACAACAACAAATTCTTCAAAGGAACTAGGCACGAGTATCGCTTAACCGGGCTTACGAGATGGATTAAGAATCACGGCCTTCGAAGCGGAGATACCATTCAATTTTCCAGAATTGCCAAATACGATTACACCATTGGAATTATTAAGGCAGAAAGAAGGCCAAGATCTTTGATTGAAGAATCTTGGACAGCGCTATATGGAAAGGACGAACGAAATGAGTAGTAAATTCGAAGAGGTAATTATCGACGGAAAGAAATACTACAAAGTTCCACCTAATGCATCCCGAATGGTTCGTGGTATGGGGCGGCTTTCTTATGAGTTTGAACAGGCAATTGCCGATCTCGTTGACAATTCGATTGCAGCGAGTGCCACAGTGGTCGAAATTGTTATTGATCAGAGGATTGGCGGAAAAATATATGTACATGTAGCTGATAATGGCACTGGAATATTGGAAGAATCTTTGCCTGGAGCAATTCAATATGGTGCTGCAGACCGACAAGATGATGCAAGCCTTGGTATTTATGGCTTTGGATTAAAGACGGCATGTCAATCATTCACCAGTAGCTTCAGTGTGATTTCGAAGACGTCGGGTGAAGATACAGCGAGCATGATTTCCTTTGATGAAATAATTATTGATAAACATAATGATTTTTTATTCGCGGTGGAAGTTGCACCTAAAAAATACCAAAATGAATTGACCAAACTAACAAATGGCGTTTCTGGAACTCTTATTGTCACGGAAAATGCCGACAGAGTTATAACTTCGGAAAGTAGTAGTGACGAAAAGAGAACTCAATCCTTCTTGTTTGCACCTAGTAAAGGAAAAGTTCCTAAGACGAAGCAGCATCTCCGTAAAACATTTCAACGATTCTTAGATGAGAATGACTTACGTGTCCCAAATGTGAAGATTTATGTAAATGAAGAAGAAGTCACTCCGTGGGATCCGTTCTGTAAAGAAGAAGGAAATTTCTTGGAAGGTGAATGGGTAAGTCCTGCACTGAAGACTCGGTCCGGCAAAGAAGGTCGAGTTATTATGAATGGATATATTCTTCCTTCGCAAGTGGAATTCAAGGATCAAGCTTTATATAAGGATGCTGAAGTGGGCCCTAATACTCATGGTGTTTATGTTTACCGTGAAAATCGTCTTATCGAACAAGCAACCTATTTTGGACTTTTTAAGAAAGATACCCACATGGCTAATTTACGTGTGGAATTTTCTTACGAAGGTTCTTTAGATGAACTTTTTCATACTGCGCTTCAAAAAGGTTCGATGGTTCTAGGTGATCTTGAAGAAGTAGTTCGTGATTTTATATCTCCGCTCATAAGAGAAGCTAATCATCGATCTCGTGGAAATGCACGAAAGAAGGATACAAAGGATATTCATGATCTTTCTCAAAAAAGAATTGCTGCCGGTGAAAATCGAGTAAACCATGCGATCGTTGAAGCAATTGATGATAAGAACGCGCGGGTTACTTCAAAATATGGTGAAGTAATTCTTCCTATTCAATCTATCAATGATGGTTCTGAAGCTCTACCTATCAATCCAGTCGAGTCAATCAATGATGGTCATCTTTGGCAAATGAGACTTCAGAATGGTAAGCAAGTTGTTGAACTCAATAAAGGGCACGAATTCTATACAAAAGTTTATTTACCAAATCGAGGTAACTCCATCGCAGTCCAAGGTTTGGACATTATTTTGTGGTCATTGGCAATCACTGAAGCAAATTGCACAATTCCTGACTATAAAAAACAGTTTCGCGAATTTCGATTTGAGGTATCTCGAACTTTGCGTGAGCTCGTTGAATCACTTCCGGAATCAAAGTATGACGAGCTAGATGAATAGTCTCACTGCAGTTTTATCTGATTTAAGTTCTGAGTTGGGCGTTGAACTAACCTCCACTGAAAATGCAGCTAATCAAACTAGTCCATACGAAATTCGCTTTGCAGGATTAGATATCAATAAGTCATTTAGTTTAATTCTATCTAGATCTTGGAAAACAACTCAAATTCGTTTTCAAGCTGACGCTTTCGCTGGCGATGTTATTCAGTATCTTTGTGGAAGAATCAATACGAATCAAGAACAATTTAGTGCTGCTATTGACTTGAATCAATCAAATTACAGTTCTATTAACTTAGAGATTGATGGGAGGCCATTCTTTGGCAATCCAGGTCAAATATCCCAAAATCCGACACTTAAATTGGAAGTAGAAGCTTTGACATCTGAAAGTTCAATTGAATATGGGTTACTCAGTGAACAAGAAGAAAGACTTATTAAATTTACCCTCTCATTGATTGCTTCAGTACTACCGATACAAAAAAGTACCTTTCGAAATCCAGATGAAGTTCTTGGTTTTCCAGAAGGAGCTATTTCTCAAGTATTAGTAAATAAATACGAGAGAGATCCACGTAACCGTCAAGAAGCGATTGCTATTCATGGAAAATCATGTAAGGCATGTGGATTTAATTTTCAAGAGAAGTATGGAACCTTGGGAGAAGAATACATAGTTGTTCATCATGTGGTACCTGTATCCCAAATGGGCAATGGCTATAGAGTTGATCCAGCTAAAGATTTAGTAACTTTATGCGCAAACTGTCACGCAATGGTGCATCGAGAAGACCCACCATTATCTGTTGAAAAATTGAAACAGATACTAACTGACTAAGCACCAGTGCAGTTCGGACAAACTTCTTCAACCGGAGGATATTTTTCTAATTCTTGGTGTATTGAATTTATCAAGTCGATTTCAAATTCTCTTGATTCACCAGTCTTGTCACATTCCAAGCATGTAAGCGCCCAGCGATGAAAAATACGCCCCATATTTTTCCAGTGCTTTCTAATTACAATAATTCTGGCTTGACGACAACTAGTACAGTTGAAAAGTTTATCAGTAATCAAGAACCAACCTGGCTCATTAAATTTTTTGTCTACTTTTTCTAACTTTGCTGGCGAAACTGAGATTTTATATAAACTTTGAATTAATTCATAAACAGTACCAGTTCTGATTTTATCTCTTAAGGAATGAACCAAATCTTCGGAAAAGTCTATTGACTCATCAATTAAATTAATTTGACGCAATCTAGAAAAAATACCGCCTGGCGCACGTCCTAGAGTATTTGCAATATGTAAAACGTTCTTTCCGCTTTTGAATAAAGTTGAAAGTTTCTCTTCTTCTTCACTTGACCATTTTGACCAAGCATTTGGATAAATAGCCTTAATTTCTTCCATGCGATTTGCGAACTCTCTTGGATTAGTTGGAACATCAATTCCTGAGGGCCAAGTTATTCCAGAGATAATTTTAGTTGGCCAGCTTGATATGACCTCACCATCAGCAATAAAGAGTGTCTCCCGTCCATCCTGCCTTGCCCAATCTGCTTTAACTTTATGTCTATTTGCTATGAAAGAAGACCCATCAATTGGATCGATACCTTTTGTTGGTGAAAAGAAATTAACAACTATTAGGTGGTCTGTTGAAGGTGGAGATTCTTTTAAGCGAAGCATTGCATTTGAAAGCTTTCTAATTTTCTTAACTGATCTTCTGGCACCGATTCTTGAAGGCGATGATATTTCCGAAACTAGTAGCATCGAATTCAGTTCAGCGTTTGCCAAATTCGATAGGGCTTTGTGTTGAATCTGTCGAACCCGTTCGCGTGTTACTTCCAATTTATCTGCAATTTCTTGAAGTGTGTGAGTACGGTCCGAACCTATTCCCAAACGCATTTCCAATACATATCGTTGGCGAGATGAAGAAAGGCTTAATATTTGCTGAACGATCTCAACGCTTGGCAGCTCCATAAATTCTCCTTGCTACTAGGGTTTCCCCCGGGAATATTTCAAAGCCTACAGTCTTTACGTGAATTTAGATAGCCCGTTACTTTGACTATTTTTAAAATGTTGTCAGATTCTAAATCTTTTCCAACCGTTCCTTCTGCCCAACCCTGCCCACCACCAACACACTCCCATTAGGGATTTCATCCCAGCCATCTTGATTCCAGCCGGAGGAGGCCACTACAACCAGGCC
>Ga0209550_10007232_pt1 | contig 10290 bp, 6 predicted proteins | sample LauGreSuBDMM15SN_2_FD_187567 | JGI IMG/M metagenome (GOLD analysis project Ga0209550, IMG submission 187567) | Freshwater lake microbial communities from Lake Michigan, USA - Su13.BD.MM15.SN (SPAdes) (version 5) | ecosystem: Environmental > Aquatic > Freshwater > Lake | place: Lake Michigan, USA... | reverse complement strand
GCTCCTTGGCCTCGGGGTTCTTGAGCAGCTCCTTGGCCACGTTCGTGAGCGCGCGCTGCACCACGCCAGTCGAGAGGCGCAGCGACGACATCGAGTTCTCGAGAATCGGCGGTGATGACGTGTCAGGGAAGCAAGCGGCGGCGAGCGCCGGATCAGATGGAAAAACCGCGAGCCCGAGGAAGGGGCCGAGGCGAGCACCCATCTGCAGCAGTGCGCCATTGCGCGCGAGCGGCCCGCCGAGGAAGTTGGGATCCGTGGCGAGCAGCGCGCCCAGCGGCTTCTCGCGCACGAGGCCGTTGAGCGCGCGGTAGGCGGGCGTAAAGTCGGTGAGGATGGTGAACTTCGTGTCGCCCACTTCTTCTGCGAGCTTGGCATACAGCGGCAGCCCGAGCTCGGTGAGCGTGCCTTCCTCCTGCAGCCGCGCGCACAAGCTGCTCAGAAAGCCCTGCGGCAAGCTGTCCGCCTTCAGGGGCCGGAGCAGCCGTAGCACACCCTCCGCCTCGACGTCGGCCGGCTGCGGGAACATGGTCGGGTTGAGCAGCGCGATCGACGCGTACGAGACGCACAGGTCGGTCACGTAGCTGTACATATCGGCGAGCTCCGGCGTGAGCATGCTGCTCTTGCGCGAGCGCAGTTCGCCAACGCGAGCGTAGCAGCTGATGAGGTAGTCGACCACGGCGTAGGAGCCATCCGACTCGGAGAGACGGCCCACGATCGCGCGATCGAAGAGCGAGCGGCGCGCGGATGTATCCTCCCAGCGCGCGGCGACTTCGTCCGGTGACGTCGCATCGCCCGCCTGGTTGACCAGCTCCTCAGCCAGCTCTAAAAGCTCGGCGACTACATCGGCCGCCGTGGTGCGCGAGCCGGCAGACGCGGAGGCAGGGACGCCCGCGGCGGTGAGCGATATCTTGAGCGCCTTGGATATGATCTCGGCGTCGTCCTTGAGTAGGAGCAGCACCATCGCGCGACGCCAGACGTGCGGCGGGCGTGTGCTTCTTTTTCTGGAGTGGGCGAGCCACGTTCACAGCCAATGTTTGTGAGCGACAGCCGTTGCAAACCAGGCTATCTTGCTCATGAGTCATGTCGCAGTCGACCAAGTCGACGCTTGTCCGTGTGGTCGTGTGTGTATTGAATTGTACATGAGGCAGACTAACTACTGTGCTTCGATTGTGAAATTCCAATGGTTGTATGATAGATCGCGGTGGCGGGTGCGAGCGGGTGCGAGCGGGTGCGAGCGGGTGCGAGCGGGTGCGAGCAGCGCAGGGGCGCTCACGCCAGAGGTGCGCGCCGCAAGCCCGTGCCCGCGAGCGCGGTGGCGATGCCCGGGCCATCGACCTGCACCGGGCGGCCATAGAGCGAGGGCTGCGGGGCCATCGTAGCGGCGAGGCGCGGAGGCCTGACACCACCAGCGGACGACGCGTCCCCGGTCGGAAGCGCCCGGGACGACGCCTCGGCGGTCTGGAGCACCAGAGGGCCGTTGTCCGCCTGCGCGCCGACACGGCGCGCTGTCGCGATCGCGTCGTGCACCGCGTGCGAGGGTGCTGCGCCCATGCGCGCGTGCGGCTGGCGGCGATGGTGCGGCACAGGCGGCGCCTCGACGGCGTGGATCGAGGTGGAGATGAGCGGTGGCCGCTTGTGCGGCTGCCACGAGCCGCTCAACACCCTGGCCATCTCTGCGACGGTCACATGGTCCCAAGCGAGCGCCAGCGCCTCATCGCTCTCCCCGGCCAGACCGGCGCGGTGCAGCCGAGACTCCTCGACCTGCATCCGCAGGAAGCCGTCGTCGTTGAGCAGGTGCACCGCCAGCGGCGCGCGGTACCCATCCTCGGCGGCCAACGCCTTACTTCCCCCTCCTTCTGGAACACCACGGGCCGCGCGCATCCGGCGCACATGGGCCTCGAGTGCGTTCGCGTACCCGCGGCGAGCGGGTGGCGGCGGCGCCTCTGCTGGCTGCTGCGATGGCTTGGGCGGCAGGGCGGCCGCGGCGAGGTTGGCGTCTGTGCTCGCGACGACGCCATCAGCATGGATGTCGTCCGAATTGGCCCCTCCAGAATTGGCCCCTCCATGGGCCCCGGCAGCGGTGTCCTCGCCGATGTGCACTGAGAAGCGCGGCGAGTGCGGCGAGTGATGCGGCGTCTCGAAGCTCATAGGATACTGCCTCGGCTCGTACCCAAAGCCATAGCCGAGCTGGATCGGCGGCGGCGGCTGGTGGAGATAGACCTGAGCATGCTGCTGCTGCTGGCGCGGGCTGAGGGCGGTCCCCTGGCGGCGGTGCGCCACTCGTGGCTGCGCCGAGTGCGGCCGCTCAAAGTGGGGACGCGCCGCCCCCGTCGCCCAGCCCGCGCCCACGGCACCAAAGGCGCGCGGTGATGGCGGTCTCGTGTCTCCCGTCCAATATGCGCCGAGTTGGGCGCCGCCCTCGCGCCGGTATGCGGGCACCGCCGAAACGGGGCGTGCGCCGCGCTGTCGCGGGCGCGGCGGCAAGCTGACGGAGTCGGGACGCGATCCGGCGGCGTTCACAGTGCGGCGATGTTCACAGTCAGGACGCGATCCGGCGGCGGCGGCGGCGCTGTTAGCAGCAGCAACAGCTTGCTCAGACTGCAAGGGGTTGTGCAAGCTGTTGGCCTCGAGAAGATACGCAGTGACGGCGCGCTGCCGTTCGGACGGTGTGGCACCGGTCGGGTGCTTCCTGGTGATCGCCGTGAAGTCTGGCTTGGGGGTTACCCCCACGCGGAGCGGACGCGGTGTGAACATCACCTGCAGCTCATGCGCCTGCTCCAGCGCTTCCGCCTCCATGCGCGCCACCTCGACGACGAGGGCCGCCTCGGGATCGGGTAACAGCCGGCCGGCGGGCGGCTCAAGCGCCTCAGCCCCCTGCGACGTCGCGCGCGGCGGCGGCTTCGGCGCGCGGAGGGCGTGGGCGCGCGCGCGCTCGCCGAGGCGCGCGAGCTCCATCGCTCGCTCAAGGGCCTGCACGTCGGCTGCGCGGGCGCCCATCGCCTCGCCCACCACCTCGCTGGGCACCAGCGCCGCAGCCACGTCCTCGTCATCGCGCCGCGTGGACGGCTCAAAATACGGAGGCAAGGGCAGCGGGCCCGGCCGGCTCGGGTCACTATACTTGGAGGGGGCGATCACCCCGGGGTCGGGCGGGGGCGGGACACGCGGCGGGCCCTCGGGGCCGGGCAGCACGTGCGGCGGCTGGCGCTGCCCAGTAGCTGGTCGACTGACGAGTCGAGGTGAAGACGCGCCAGGAGTGCGCGCCTGCGAGGGCTTCGAAGGCGGCGTGGGAGTGACAGGTGCCACTGCAGGTGCGATGATGATCTTGGCGGTGACGAGCTCGGTCAGCCAGCGATCCTCGGTGGCCTGCGCCAGCTGCTCCATCCGCCGCGCGTCCGACTGCAGCAGCGCTGTCAGCTCGCCGATCGCACGTCCGTTGTCCTGGCGGGCGAGCACCAGGCTGAGGAAGCGGCCGTCAAGCAATAGCAGCTCCGCGTGTGCGGAGGCAACACGTGCCGTATAGGGGAAGCGCACGCCCTCGGCCAGTGTCACAGCGCCGCCCAGCGACGCGGCGCCCGCCACGATGCACGGCACCATTTGACCGCAGCCGATCGTGCGGAGCGTCATCTCGCGCGGAGTGTTGCTGTCGCCGACCCCGGCGGCCGCAGGCTTCGGCGAGCCGGCCGCATCGGCAGCGCGCTTGGCTGGGTCGGCGGCACCCGCGAGGAAGTATGCTGGTGTGGTCGGCGGCGGCGAGGCGGGCCGTATGCCGATCTGCTGAGGCACAGGCGAGAAGAGGACGGGCGGCGCGGGCGTGTGCGGCGCAGGCGCCGGTGGGCGCGAGGTGGCGCGAGACAGGCTAAGCTCGCCCGACATGACGAGATACAGGCATGCGCCCTTATCACCCGCGCGCACAACCGGCTCGGACCAGGCAAAGGTGCGCCGGCGCGCGGCCTGAAGCAGCTGCGCGAGCGTTGGCGGCGAGCACATAGCGAGCGCCGGCACGTTTCGTAGCCACTCGAGCTGTAGCTTCAGTCGCTCCGCACCCGCCGTCGCAGCGAGAACGTGGCGCGGGCAGACGAGCAGCGTGCACGCGGTGTTGCACACGGCGGTGATGGCGCGCCGGTTGGACGAGTCGAGCGTTGGCTCGCCGAAGGAGTCGCCCGTATTGTGCACCGTCAGGCAAACGCCTACCAGCTTGCTCGCCTTGCTGCGCACCTCGCTCGGCGAAAGATCGCTGGTCAACCCGAGGTCCATAGTGGCGCGCATGAGTTGCTGGCGCAGCCCGAACTTGCGCGGGGCGGAGGGCGTTGGCGTGGCGGCGGGAGCACGCTGCTTTCCCATCATATCGGGGAGCATCAAGTATTTATCTGGCGGCACCAAGCCACTGAGCATCACATTCGCCACCGCCTCCGCCGCCACTTCCACCGCTTGCTCCGCGACCGCCGCTTCATGCTTGGCGGCCGCCTCCGCGGCCGATCCCGCGTTGGCACTCGACGAGATGTAGGCATAGCGCGCCTTGGCTTTAACCGCCTCCTCCTTGGCTGTGGCCAGCTCCCGCTGCTTCCACTCGCGTAGCAGGTGCATGTGCGCACCGCCCTCGATGTCCATCAGGTCCTTGCGAGCGTGGCAGCTCACCTGTCCGGAGAGAACCACGAAAGCCGCGGTGGCCTCCATGCCCTGCAGGTGTACGGCCTCGCCGGCGCGCAGCCTTTCCACGCGCAGGTGCTGTCGGCAAGTATCCACCAGCTCCTCCGGCTCAAGCAAGCGTAGGAAGGAGAGCTCGGCACAAGCGGCGGCAGCGGCAGCAATGCGTTGCTCGTCGCGCTCCGAAACTGGGTCCTCGAGCACCTTCAGGTTCGTTAAGATGGACTCGAGCACTTGGCGAGAGACGCGATTGCCACTGAACATGCCGTTCACGACGGATAGGAGGGGAGCAGGACGGAGCGGGTTCTGGTGAGCGACCCGAACGAGGTTTCCTAATCAACGATGTTTGCGTCCGCGGAATTCCCCAAGCAAATGAAGAGGCAGTCGATGAAACCACACGCACCACACTCTACGGCGCGGTCACCCAGCACATGTATGTTGTACATGTATTGCAAATGTAGGTACGAGCTGACAGAGTGTGGCACGGGCAGAGGGACCGTTGCCCGTGGGCCGTGGCACCCCCCCCCAAAGTCGCTCATCGGCAGCGCGGCCAAAGGGCCCACGGCGTATCTCATGCGTGTCGGTCTCTCAGCTCTCATGTATCGTGCGGGCCGTGGGTGCACGCGTGCACCGCGTCGCCTCATCGTCTCTCATTCCAACCGCGCATAGCCTGATCCGCCAACGCCTTTCACTTCGGGCACCGTGCTGAGGCGCAGGGGTCGGTCGGCGTCGTCCCATGTCTCTTCCACCGAAATCAATTTCGCAGTCGGGAGCTCCGGCGCCGCGTGTGCCGGCGCCATGTGTGCCGGCGCAACGTATGTGGACATCGGCGGCATGACGAGCGGCGCGACGAGAGGCGCGAGATGCATCTCGCCGAGCTCGTCGCCATCGAGCAAGCTCGCACTGAGGCTGCCGCTGCCGACCTTGTTAGGCTTGAAGCTCGGCGTCGGCTTGGGCGCGGGCGGCAGCGGCGCCGTGACGCCCATCGCCGCGGCCGAACTCAACGATTGGGCGAGATTGAGCGAGCTCATCGGGGCGAGATTGAGCGAGCTCATCGGGGCGAGATTGAGCGAGCTCATCGGGGCCGTCGCCGCTGCGGACGCGTCGGCACCCGGTGGCGGCGGCTGGCGCGACATGGCGCTGAGCGGAGCTATCGACAGGGGCCGACTCACCGCATCACTGTCGTCGAAGGCCGCGTAGCTGCCGTTGGAAACGGCGTGCGATGCGCCGGACTTGAACATCTTCGGCATGTTCGGCAGCAGCGACTTGGTCATCGCCGGCGCTGCGAGATCGCTGCGTGACATCGGTGCCGTGGGTGGCGCGGGCGGCGGAGCGGGCGGAAACTTTGTGCCCGGGGGTGGCGGTTCGTCGAACGTATTGTACTTTGAGCGTAGCATGGCCAGCTCGAGCTCTTCCTCGGGAGTGAGCCCGACGAGCGTCGAGGCGGTGCCGCGCGAGTCGCCTGCCACGCGCAGCGCGGGCGCCGTCACCACGGCCTGGCTCGTCTGCGCCATCGAGAGCATCCGGTCAGAGGCATCTGGGTGGCTGGGGTGGCGCCCAAGCGGCGCCGGACCCGCCGGCACCGGCAAACCAGCCATCCGCGCACTCTCCGCGAGGGCGAGCGCCAGCATCTGCTGCTCGAGCTCGTCCTCATCGTGGTCGTATTGAGACGGAGGCGGTGCCCTCGCGCCGTCCCGAGGGGCGCGCGCGTCCCAGGCTGGTGGCGCCTCAACACGCGGTGCTCGCGGTGGTGCCGGGCCTGGCCCCTCGCATGCAGCGCACACCGAGGCGCCGGCTACATTCTCGAGGGTGCATTGCGAACACATCCACGGCACTCTCGGGGCTCTGGGGGGGGGCGGTGCGGCAGGGCGATGGGCGTAGTGAGGCCCTGCCACTTGCACCGTTGGCGCACTCAGCCGCGGAGGCAAGGCCACGTGGATCTCCATTCCCGGTCCGTAGCCGGGAGGCACCACGCAGTCGAGCTGCGTGCCATCGGGGGCCGCCACGCGGAACTGACGGCCCGCAACACACCCCTGCGGAATTATCACGCGTAAAAGCTCCGACGGCTGCTGGAACGGCATTGCCTGCTGCATTGGCATCGCCTGCTGGAAGGGCATCATCTGCTGCGTGGCCACAGCCGGGCGTTGTTGAGGAGGGTGCAGCTGGGGAGGAGGTTGAGTTCGAGCAGCGGTCGATGGAAACGGATCGGCGGTTGTCGGCGGCGGCGGACCGCCGCCGCCCGGCCGTGGCGTCCCGCACATCTCGCAAACGCGTGCACCGTCGACGTTTTCATACGTGCACGCTGAACAGGACCATGCTGTGGGCGGCGGCATCAGGCTGCAGGGTCGGCAGAGTCTAGTTTCGAGACATTCTCCTAAAATGGTGTGTATGCGCCATCTCGACGCAGATCCGTGTTTCGACATAATTGTGCTCCATTCCGAACCTCGGTTTCGTTTGCGGACTTCAACGAAGATGATTCTCAAGGCCCTCCTCGTCGCGGTGGGCTCGTTCTCTGCACGCGACCCAACTCGGATACCGTGTCAAGCACGAGCGCATGCACCGCGCCTGGCTCTACTCGACGCACCGACCGACGACCGTCGCACTCGCGAGAAGGCGCTAGTGACTTGGCTCGAGTCCAACGGCGTCTGCCTGTCTCCCGAGGCGGGCTGGGGACGCGCAGCACATCCGCTGCGCGTCGAGGCGGAGACCGTCGAAGATTTTGAGCTCTCAGGCCGCGGGCTGATTGCGCGCAAGGAGCTCACGCAAGGCCAAGAGATAGTCAAGGTGCCATCAAAGCTCCTCCTCACTCGCAAGACGGCGCAGCGCGAGCTCGGCTCGAGCATCGTGCCGGACAGCCTGAACGAGTACCTGGCGCTCGCGCTGTTGCTAATACACGAGCGCTCGCTCGGCCAGCAATCCTTCTGGGCCTCGTACATCCGCATCCTGCCGACGGCCGAGGAGGTCGGCCAGACGTGGCTGTGGAATGAGGACGACTTGGCTCTACTCGAGGGCTCGGGCATTCTCGCGTCGACGGCGTCGCTGCGCGCCAAGATCGAGCGGGAGTATGCGGCGCTGCTGGCCGATATCTTGCAGCCCAATGGGCTCGATGAGAGCGTCTTCTCGCTCGAGGCCTTCCAGTGGGCGATGTCGATGCTGCTTTCGCGCGCGATTGACCTACGCGAGACCGGTGAGCTTGCGCTCGTGCCGTACGCCGATCTGCTCAACCACTCACCGTACTGCTCGGCCTACTTCTTCTACAACGAGGTCCCCTTTTCCAAGGAGCGCGAGGTCGTCCTGTACGCCGACCGCTCCTATGCCAAGAACGACCAGGTGCTCATCTCCTACGGCCAGAAATCGAATGCGGAGCTGTTGCTGCTCTACGGCTTCGTGGTGGACCGCAACCTGTTCGACGAGGTAGAGGTGACGATCTCGCTCGACCCGACCGACCCGCGCTACGACGAGAAGGCCGCGTTCCTGCAACAGCAGGGCCTCACCCCCACGATGGCCTTCCCGCTCCTCATCGATCGCTACTCCTCTGAGCTGCTACAGTGCGCGCGCGCTCGCCACCCGCTTGCACGCAGCCCGCCCCGCTGAACCTGAAACATCGTCGCGTGAGAGCCGCGAGCTACCTCATATCGGCGCAGACTTACCAGCCACCCCGCGTACCCCGCCTTCTCAGGTATCTTCGCCTATGCTGCCTGACGCCGTCGGACGGCCCACTCGACAGTTTCAAATACAACGAGCGCATCTCGGTGGCGAATGAGGCCGCAGCACAGCGCGCCCTGAGCGAGGGCTGTGAGCGCGTGCTCGCGCTCTATCCGCAGACAGAGGCAGAGGATGCCGCGCTGATGGAGAATGGCCGCCTATTCGCCGCACTCAGCCGCAACCAGCGCATGGCCGTCAAGCTGCGCCGCAACGAGAAGCGCATATTACTCCGGACCATTCGGACTTGCGACGTCGCACTGCAGGCGCTCGGCAGCGCTCCGATCGCCTTGTAGCACAGTCCTTGCAGCCGCGTTCGTGCTCGCGCGGAGTCCGCGAGGACGCTCTCGTCCACGGGGCGCTCTCAACACCCCACTGCGAGGTCTCGCCCGCGCGGCATCGAGGCATCTGAGGCGAGCCGCGTGACGTGAGACGGTTTGCACAGCGCCGCTGAGTCTGGCACAAGCGGGCACAGGGCAGTATACACGCGTTGGGCCGGCGCAACCCGGCGCGCCGCACAAGAGGCGCCCCGCGCACGACACGGCCGCGCATCGCGGCACGGGTAAGGCCCGCACGGGGGTCGGGGGTGTCGGGTGAAAAGCGTATATGTGGCAACCGGTGAAACGGTCGTTTTGTTCATCAGTTCTTTAGGACGTGTATATTCTTCTTTCTTCAATTACAAGCGACGCGCAGTGCGCGCCCCGAATGACCGTCGTCCGGGTCACATCGCCACGCCGACTCCGACGGCGCCGAGAGCGATCTAGGCCGAAGTAGGATCGCCGGTCGAACCGCCTAAGCCGTTCCAGCGTTCCACAGAACGCGCGCCTCACCGCGCAGGACGCGGCCTCGACACACCATCCATGTACCTTTACAGACCCGCACTAACTCCTGCGATCGAGACGCAGCCAGGGCCCCTCAACCCCGTTTGCCTGCTTGTCGCGTGACATGCACAACAGCATGGCGAGGCACTCAAATGCCCTGCCGAAAGAGGAACAGCGCAAGGGGGGTTGGCGGTAAGCGAAGACAAAAGCCGAGAACGAGCCTGTGGAAGGCTTGCAAGGCATAGACGAGTAGGGCGATGCGCGCGCGGGGGGAGCGGGGGGGCATGCGACGCGAGCCGGAGGCACATGGCACGGACCGATTCCTTGAGGAAGTCGCCAAGCTTAGCAAGCACCGTACGGCACTGGCCAGGCTGGATCTTGTCGTTGTGGTAGGCGACGAGGATGCACGTATTGCAGCGGTAGAAGGCAACGCCCTCGTTGCCCTTCTTCGCGTAGATCTCCGTGTTCTCTTCACCACTCACATACATGTACTTGACGCCGGCGATGGTCACGCCCGTTGCCGCCAAACCAGAGGGGGCCGCAAAGTGCGCAGAAACAGCGGCGACCTCAGCGATTTGCGCGGCAAACGGCGGGCTCTGCGTGTACGCCCAGGGGTTGCCCTGGAGGTCGTAGATACCCGCCTGCGTAACCGCACCAGTGCCGACGAGATTAGCATCGACATATGCCTGCCATGACATGGTTGCTTGAGATGGATCTGTAAAGAAGGAGCGCGAAGAAGGGTGGGGCCAGGCAGGTGAGAACGCGATAAGCACGTGCGTGTGGGTGTGCTATGGCCCCGTCTAGCTCGCGCTCCGCCGAGACCAATCAGCTGCGCGCGCGGCGCGCGCGGCTGCGCACGTCGCGAGAGGCTTTCGGCGCGCGCCGAGGAATCGCGCGGGCTCCACCTCCGAACGTTCACACCACGTTCCCAAGACTTTTTGTTTGGCAATTCACAGAACGTACACATTTACGATGAGAACGAAACCTTGACCAACTTCACTTCCTTCGGGGCTCGTGCGCACGACGTCATGTCGCTCCTGCGGCAGCTTCCGCATGTCCGCCATGTGGCACCAAATATCGATAAGTTGTTCTCGAGAGCTGTCACTACACTGAGCACCACACC